>Ga0074046_10002533_pt1 | contig 15719 bp, 11 predicted proteins | sample BogForMeECP23OM3_FD_94441 | JGI IMG/M metagenome (GOLD analysis project Ga0074046, IMG submission 94441) | Bog forest soil microbial communities from Calvert Island, British Columbia, Canada - Bog Forest MetaG ECP23OM3 | ecosystem: Environmental > Terrestrial > Soil > Wetlands ...
AGTCCGCACAAGTCGCCCATGCGCCGCCGGAAACGCTCATACGCAAGGTCCACCGATGTTGCCGAAGCGCCCGCTTCAGCGTAGAGCGAGCCCAACGCCTCAAGGAACTCCACCGGCGTGGTGCGCACCGGCGCCGGCAGGTCGCGCACCGGCCCGCGCCGCCTGCCGAAGCTGAAGATCACCAGCAAAACGATTCCGAGGAGGCCCGCCTTGAGCAGATTCAGCGCCGCGCCGCTGGCATAGAACCAGTCAGAGTAGACTTCGCCGTGCAACGATTCATCCCAATAAATATGATGATTCTGAGGCGCGCCCAGGGAATTCAAAAACAGATTCAGGTTCTGACCGCGCTGAATTGAACCATTTTCAAGCGGCGTGGAACTGGCCCACCAGATGACCTCGCCCTTGCCGCTCGTGTACTCGACCACGGCGGGCGATCCAGCGCAGTTGTACTCGACGCGATCGAGCGGCCGGTCAGATCCCCATGCGGCCTCGGGAACCATCCATACTTCGCCCGATCCGGCCAACGGGTCGATCCCCTGCGGCGTGAGCTTGCACGCGGCTTCGAACCGTACCGGCGGCAGGGCGTTTCCGCTGGGCGCCAGAATCGCTCCCGAAAATCCGGTTAACAGCACACGTCCTCCCCGCGCAACGATGTCCTCCACGACTTTAAAATCTTCGGGTGAAGTGGGGCCGGGCTCGGCGAAGATCACGACGGTTTCGGCGTCGGTCAGCGCCGGTAAGTCGCTCAGCGGCCGCTCCCACCGCTCGACGTCGTAACCATTCGCCTTAAGCATTTCGTAGGCGGCGCGGGCTCCATGCTTGCCCGTGCGATAGGTGCTGGGCACAGGATTGTCGTCGCGGTCTTCGCTGCGCGCAAAAAAAGCTGTGACCACTGCCAATACAACCACCGCGCAAATGCAGCCGATGAGCAGCTTGCGATCCCCGGGGTCGAGTGAGGCGAAGAGCTTCATTCCGCTTTCACTCCCAGCTCCGCGGCCAGCGCCATTGCGGCGTTGAAGTCGACGGCCGCGGCATCGCGCCCGCCATACCATGTGCGCTCAAAGCTACGCGTGAGCGCCGTCAACGTGGGCTTGCGTGGGTCATTGCCGCCCAACAGGCCAAGATATTCCCGCGGTGTGCGTGCACGATCGACCGGCCACAAACGGCCCGATTCCAGGCGCGCAATCGACGCCCAATAGACAGAATGAATGGCCTCGCGCCACAAACCGCTTGCCGCCGCAGACTGCGCATCCTTTATCCACAACTGCCATTCGCGCGCCGAAGGCGATCCCGGCGCGGGCTCGACGTCGGGAATCAGGCGCACCCGCGCGCTGCGCTCGATGCGGATGAAAACCCAGATCAGCACGATGCAGATTCCGCCCAGCAGTAGGCCCTCAAGCAACCGGGCAGCCCACGGCGCGCGCGCTCCCATGCCCGCGAGCTTCATCAGGATTCTGTCGAGCAGGTTGTAGAACCATTCCAGGATGCGATCCCTCACCGAAACCTTGGTCACGCCCTGATAGTCCCGCTGCGCCAGAATTGCGTCGAGCGACTTTCGTTCGTCAGTGTAGGCGGGATTTGCCGCGAGCGGGCTTTCCGCCTGGCGTTCATCCATCTGCAGGCGCAGGCGCGCATCGTTGAGAAGAACGCTCACGTCCGGAGACTGGCTCTTAGCGCGCGAATGCGCACCTACGACAACGGGCTGTGCAGCGCTGCCTTTGCTCCCCGCGTGGATCAGTACGGATCGCAGCCAGTCGTAGCGAACTTCGCGCGCCTGCGATAGCGCAGCGCCCGGACCTTGCACCCGGTCGTTGGGGCCCACGCGATCGGGATCGCACGCGTTGTTGTTGGCAGGCACCGGTTTTTTGATCTGGAGCTGCGCCTGGCAATCGGCAACCACGCTGTCTAATGCATCCAGGTGCTGGCGGTACTCGGCTAGATTCACATCGCGCCAGCCCGGGTTGGAAGGGACCCGCTGGGCGCGCGCATGCGGCACGGCGGCCGCGGCCGCGAGCAACGCGGCGGCAAGGGAAAGCAAGGCAGCGAGGGACGGCCCGCATTTCTGACGTATGTTTCGACGGCAGGGAAAATGACACATTCTCAACCGCTGCATGCTCTGCGGGGGTCTGGAGACCCCCGCGACAGCCGGTCTGGAGACGGGCGCTACAGGTTCGGGCCGCATGCGAGAAATGCGGGCTAGCCGCGCCGGCGCTCCAGCGATCAACTTGTGCGATCCGGGCCGCATCGGACTCATCGTCCTTCCACGCTATCAGGCGGCGTAACCGGCCCGAAACCTCCAGTGCCATCGCCCGGCGATCCCGCGGATGGGGGCTGCGCGAGTCCGAGAATCCCTGCAGACCCGCTTTCAGGTTGCGGAGGCGTGAGCCCCGCCCGCTGCATCATCCACTCAATGTCGAAGCCTTCTTTGCGGATGCGCTGGTCGTAGTAGAACAGGACGGTAGCGATCATGTAGATCGGCGCCAGCAACACCTGCGAGATGAAATCCAGGGCCACTCTCACAATCTCCATGACCACAAATGCCGCCGAAGAATGCGCGACGTTAATTCCCGCCGCGGGGAGCACTGCAACAAGGATCAGCACGGGGATGGCCAAGGCCATTCCGATAGCGAATGCCAGCGCTGCGACCAGCAGATTGGTTACAAAGATGCGGCCGCGCGTTCCCTTGCTCAGGTGCCACGAGCGAAGCAGTGATGACCAGGCGGTCTTATTCTCTACGACGCATGCGGGCATGCCCAGCGCGTAGCTATACGTCAGCCAGAACACCACGCCAATGGCTGCGACGGCGGCGAGAAAGATCAGGAAGCCCAGAGCAAAACGCGAACCAAGGTCGACGTCGGGGCGGGAAATAAGAAAAATGAGCGGAAAGATGATAGACATGGCGGCGGCCATGGGGATAAGTGCAGCCATAATCCCCTGCAGCAGCAAGTACCAGAGATAAGTCCAGAACCGGAGGTGCACGTCCTTGAGCGTGGCGCGAATCGTAGGCTTCTCGCCGTGGTACACCCTCACCGTGGCCTGAGTGATGCCTGCGTAGGAATAAACGTACACCGCCAGGTAAATGGCCAGGGCGACGGGGACAAACAAGACGATGATTGCGATCGCCACGGGAGACAGCTCTCTGGCGCCGACGCCCGTAATCCCTGGAACCGCGAAGATAGCTCCGACTGGAATGGCAAGCGCCAGGATAAACAGCAAGGGCAGTGCCGCCGTGCCGACATACAGCCAGAAGTTTCGCCGGTAAAGCTGCGCCGTGCGGTCAAGGATTTCTCCGAGATTCAAAGGCCGTAGTTGGTTGTCCATACCCACCCCTTATGAGCCGGGAACCCCAAGTGCGGTTCGTGCTGCAGTTCTCAAGAAAGGCGTCCGCCGTAAGCAGAGCCGGAAGACACTTCTCCACCCACGATTCAGTGCGAAGAACCGAAGTCGTGAACGCTTCCACGGATCGTAGCACAGGGTGCGCCGAGGGAACGCCCCCTTCCAGGCGGTGCCCCTTGACGGCCGAAAAAATATCTGGAAAACTGGTAACTAATCCTTTAGTTGTTCGTCTATAGGAACGTAAGGTCGGGGCGATTCAGGAAATAAGAAATTAGGATCAACAAGTTAGCGATGCCTCCAAGGAAATCCAACACGCTTACCGAAGCCGAGCTCAGGCTGATGAAGATCCTGTGGCGGAGGGGCGAATCGGCAGTCACTGATCTGGTGGCCGCACTGCCCGAGGGCGAGCCGCTGGCCTATAACTCTGTGCTGACCACCATTCGGATCCTCGAACAGAAGGGCTATGTGCAGCACCGCCAGGAGGGCCGTGCGTTCGTATACAGTCCCAGCGTTGCGGAGGACGAGGCCAGCCGCACGGAGGTTCGCAACGTGCTCGGCCGGTTCTTCGGCAACTCGCGCGAGCAACTGGTGTTATCACTTTTGGGCGATGAGGAGATCAGCGCCGAAGAATTGCAGCGCCTGAAAGACGCGATTGGCACCGCAAGCGTCGGCGCAGACATTGAAAAGGGGAGCGGGAAATAGATGTTCCAAACCCTCATGGCCGGTGGAGTGCACGCGGCGCTCGAAAGCGCGGGCGGATGGCTTGTTGCTTTTGCGCAGACCGCTGCGCTCCTGGCGGTTGCGGCTTTGTGGCAGGGCGTGGCAATCGCACTGGTTCTCTGGGTTTGTCTTGGCCTCACATCACGCTTCAAAATTCACATGGACGCAGCGCAGCGCTTCGGCCTCTGGGCCGCGGCTTTCGCGGTGGTTGTAGGCCTTGGGTTTCTGCCCTGGCTTGCGCGCGGCGCAGCGGGCGCAATCCGGGCCAACGCTCTTCCGAGCGCGTCGGCTGCAGCGCCGTGGCTGCGGATCGACGACCGTTGGGCCTTCGCCATTGCTGCGCTGTGGCTGGTGGCATCGCTGGTGGGCGCAACCAGCCTCGCCGTCCACTCGATGCACCTGGGCCGGCTGTGGAATTCGGCCTCGCCGGTTGCAGCCGACGCAAAGCTGCGCGCTCTGCTTACTACTGCCTCACCGACGCGACGCCAGATCGAACTTTGCACTACGCGCCAACTCGACCGCCCCAGCGTGATTGGCTTTTTCGCGCCGCGCATTCTGATTCCCGACTGGCTCTTCGCCGGCCTGACGCCCGGCGAACTTGAGCAAGTGGTTTTGCATGAGGCCGAACACCTGCGCCGCCGCGACGACTGGACCAATCTTTTCCAGAAGCTGGCTCTGGTTCTGTTTCCATTGAACCCTGCGCTGGCATGGATTGAAAGCCGCCTGTGCCGCGAGCGTGAGATGGCTTGCGACGAGGGCGTGGTGCGCCAGACGCAAGCGCCGCGCGCCTACGCGGAATGCCTCACCAGTCTGGCTGAGCGCCGACTTGAGCTTCGATTTGAGCGCCGCCGCGCCCATGCGCTCTCACTGGGCGCATTCGAGCGCCGTCCCGAGCTGGTGCGCCGCGTCTACAGCATTCTGGCCTGCAAACAGGCGCTTCATCCTATCGCGGCGCGCGCACTGGTCGGCGTGGCCGGCTGCGGCCTGCTGGTTGCATCGGTGGAACTGGCGCGTTGCCCGCAGATGGTGGCTTTTGTTCCCGCCGCGCAGACGGTAACCCTCAAAACTCAGGCGCTGCGCAGCGATTCCGGCTTTCGCGCCGTGGAAACCAGGGCGGTTTTGCCCGTCGCAGCGTTGACTCCGGCATCTCCGCACCGGGCCGCAACGAAATCGGTTGAGCCGGCAGACGCGCGGCAGACTCAGGTTGCGTCGACAAGCGACGCTCCTCGCGAGGTGCTGCTGCGGGCAGAAATGCCAAATGCAGATGCGAGTGCTGCTGCCGGGCAAAACGCAAGTGCCGGCATTGCCGGAGAACCGCAGTATGTAGTGCTGACAGCGTGGGATGAAGTACGAACCTCGCGGCGACATGGTGGGCAAATCGCCGACTATGACATCAATACGGCTGCGCCGCCGCCACCCGCCGATGCCACAGACCCAACCGGCGGGCAATCGGTTACGCGGATCACAGTGACGCGATTGATTATTGCCGTGTATCCGATCAGCTTTGGGCGCAACGGCCCTGCGCCCGGCTCGAAACCGGCGCATGCAGAAGACTCTGACCGGCCATCCGCTCCATTGCCTGTGAGCGGCTGGCTGGTTTTCCAACTCTAACCAGGAAATTTCAAACCCAATGGAGATCAATATGCCCATGACAACTAATTCATTAGTAGCAAAAGCTAAGAAGCTGGTAGTGCCTGCAGGCATCTTGGCCACGCTTCTGTTTGTAATCGCGTTCTTCTTTGACCACAACAAGGCGATGGCTGCCGCTGCCGGGCCGCTGGACGACTCCAGCGTGTCTTCGCTGGTGGCGCTTGACAACGCGGTGGAAGCGGTTGCCGCGCGGGTTACGCCTGCCGTCGTCAACGTCTCGGTGACCTCGCGGGTTTCGGACGATGAGCAAGGCGAGGGACACGGGCACGGGCGCGGCCAGGACTTCGGCGGCATCAACCCGCAGGACCTGCCGCCGGGATTGCAACAGTTCTTCTTCGGGCAAGGTGGGCCGGGTATGCAAGGTATGAAGCCGCAGCCCCAGATTGAGCATGGCGTGGGGAGCGGAGTCATTATTTCGCCGGATGGATACATCGTGACCAACGATCACGTGGTGGATGGCGCGACGGAGATGCGGGTCACAATGAACGACCGGCGGGTGTTCACCGCGAAGCTGGTGGGCGAGGACAAACTCAACGACCTGGCGGTGATCAAAATCGATGCCAAGAACCTGCCCAGCATTCCGTGGGGAGACTCGGCCAAACTGCATCCCGGTCAGACGGTGCTGGCCTTCGGCAGTCCCTTCGGTTACTTCCAGTTCTCGGTGACGCGGGGCATCATCAGCGCGCTGAACCGGCCCAACCCGTACACCGACGATGCGCGCAAGCCGGGTGATTTTATCCAGACTGACGCGGCCATCAATCCCGGCAACTCCGGCGGCCCGCTGGTGGACGCGCACGGCGAGCTGATCGGTATCGACACCTTCATCATTTCCAACAGCGGCTCGTTCGCGGGCGCGGGCTTTGCGATCCCGTCGGAGATCGCCAAAGCTTCAGTCGACCAGATCGTCAGAACCGGCACCGTGCATCACGGCTACCTGGGCATCAGCATGAACGACGTGACGCCCGACAACGCGCAGTTCTTCAACTTGCCTGACGCCAGCGGAGCAGTCATCAGCCAGGTCACGCCTGACTCGCCCGCGGGCCGCGCCGGACTGAAGAACGGCGACGTGCTGCGCGAACTGAACGGGAAGAAGATCATGGACGGGCGCGAGCTGCAGGTTGCGGTGAGCGAAACCGCTCCGGGAACGGCGATCGAGCTGGGCATTCTGCGCGACGGCAAGCCCGAGAGCATTCACTTGACGGTGGGTGAGTTCCACAAAGAGGCGCCCGAAGAAGCCGGCAATGCGGGCGCGAGCGAGCAGCGCGGCCGGCTGGGACTGACGGTAGCGGATCTGTCCCCTGACGTGCGCCAGCAATTTCATGTGCCGGAGCAGGTGCACGGCGCGGCCATTGCGGAAGTGCGCCCGGGTAGCGCGGCCGACGACGCGGGCCTCACTCCCGGCGAGGTGATTCTCGAAGTAAACCGCCATCCGGTCGCGGACGCCGATAACTTCGTGAGCCAGGTTCACGCGGTGCCGCAGAACAAAGACATTTTGCTGCTGGTGTGGTCTAACGGAGGAGCGAGCTATCGCGTGGTGCATCCCGAGGAGAACTCGCAGAGCGGGATGTGAGAAGCGAGTGAAAAGAGTGAATAAGTGAAGAGAGTGAAGTAGTGAAGAATTGAATCAGATCGCGGAGTTAGGCCATTGGCTGAAGGCAACCCCGCGCGGCGAGAGAACGTCGAAGACGTTGCCCGGGACAAGTACGGGAGACTCGGGTAACTCGTGCGCCCAACTTGGAGTCGGGGGACGTCTGGGTTGGGCGCCGTGTGTTTGGGTCGGGGAGCAGCGGGTGCGTGCATGAAAGGCGGGCACATCCGTTATCGGCAAACGGGGGAGTTTCACTTCCTTACCTTCAGCTGTTATTGCCGTCGAGTCCACCTGAAGGCGGCCGCAAATGCAGGTCCATCGACTCGCCCTGGCACGCTGGGACTCGCTCAGGATGAGCTTTGATATTTGTTGCTTAGGATGACAAAGTGGAGTTGCGTTCCCCGGTCCCCAAAGCCGAGGGACCGGGGGCACCCTCGTCGACTGGATGAGAACCCTCATCCAGCCCATGCTGGGCAGTAGGGCTGCCAAAGTGACTCCGGTTACGTTGACAACCCGTTCGGAACAGTGCCATATTAGCCTTCACCCTTTCGTACCAGGCGTCACAGCGTATCTCACCCCCAGGTCACTGAGCTTCGCAGAAAGAAGGGTATGTCAAGGTATAACGCGAAAGCGATTTGCGCAGTCATTGTCGTCGCCGCTGGACTCGGATCGTGCGCGTTGCACGGCCAATCCAGCAATTCACAGTCGCCGCCGGCGCAACCTCCATCAGCGAACGCTGCATCGGCCAGCGAGCCAAATCTAACTCCCCTGCAAACTGTCCAGTATGTCAATCAGAAGATTGTTGACCTAAGTCGTATCCCGGGCGGCATGGATACGGGCGTGGCCACGATTTGGCCTGGATATTTTGCCATCGAACCGTCGAAGGGCACGCTCTGGTGGTTGCGCGGCGCGCAGACGAGTTCGTCAGGATGGGAGATTCGATACTCTTCGGTCCAGGTAAACCAACTTGATCCAAATCTTCTAACCGTTGGCGTGGGCGAAGGCAACTACGAGAAGATCTCAATAAGGTGCAAGTCGAGTCCCGATGCAAACAGCGCCAGCCTTTGCTGGCACAATTGGGTTGCCTCCTGGGACGATCAATCTTTCGAACTCAAGGATGGCCAGTTTGGCGATTTAAAGGTTGCGCGTGTAGCCGACCATGAAGATCGGGAAATCCTGGATGGCTATGACGTTTCCGTTTCCCCGCTGAAAAAGCAGATCCTGCTTTTCGATGGTAAGGAAAAACAACTGATTGATGTGGTGCAGACGCATCCATCCTCTCAATTGGACATTTACCTCGGCGCAGCAGATAGCGATACCGCCCAGAGGATGTTTCGCGCACTGAAATACTTGATCAAGACCATGCCGGCAGGGGTAACCGAAGCGGACCCATTTGGCCCCTAAGTCAAAGCGCGCCGTGACCGGGCGATCAGGAAGGCGCGAATAACTCGAAAAACAATATCAACTAAGCGCTGACTGTCCGCAAACCGCGAGCCGCTATCAGCCATCACCTATCTGCTATCTGCCAAAGACAATACCTCTGCCCCAAAAAAAGCGATGCGATTGCGCGTCACAATCTCACAGAAACTCTGAAAAATGTGAGAAGGTAGGGGCATGGCATTTTGCGCCAGTTGCGGGAACCAGTTGGCGAACGGCGAGCGCTTTTGCCCGAAGTGCGGAGCCGACCAGATGGCGGCTGCAGGGGTCGCGCCGGCAGCGGCGCCGGCAGCGACACCTCCGGGGCCGCCTGTGCAATATCCTCTGCAATATCCACCGCCGGCGGGGCCGGTTCCTTTCGCGGCGATGCCACCCGCGCCGGGAGTGCAAAACCAGAATAAGGTCTGGGCCGTGGTGATTGGTGCGGTGGTGTTGTTTGCGCTCTATCACTTTTTGACGCCGGGGCCGCCGCTGCCGCCGCAGCAACGGCAGAGCGGGCAGATCAACTTGATCTTCGTGGTCAGCGAGGATTTGGCTTACCAATCTTCCGGGGATGTGAATCCAAACACGGCAAACCTCACCAGTCAGGGTCTCGAGCGGTCGCTCCTCACGGGCACGTTCCTGCACCAGATCGTGGGGGCGACCCAAGTCAACGGAATCTATGTGCTGACACCGATGACCCATTTGCAAACCGCGAACAATTACCCCGACATGGCGGCTGCTGAGACCGTTGAGCAGTTCGCCCTTCTCACCAATGTCACGATGTCTACCATCTATCCCGGGTACGGCAGTCCGTTAACAATCGGCGGCTACCCGGTCAATGCCTCTCCCCCTTCGAATTCCTGCGCGAATTGCCAGGGCCTGGATTTCCAGGACCAGGGCAACGACAACGAAGCTCTGGTAAGCGGCATCATTGCGGCAAACGCCTCAGGCTCGTATGTCTTCTCAGCGCCGTGGGAGACTACCAGCAGCCTGTTGGCACGGATCAATCAACTCAAGAGTTATAACTTGGCTTTACCGACGAGTTATCAGGGCGCCAATGCGATTTATGTGCTTTCGATCGCGCCGTCGGGAGGCGCCAGCCTGAAGACGTATAACAGCAACGCGAACCCGCCTTCAACTTACCCAACGCTGCGGCAGGTTCCCACCGGCGCATGTACGGAGCAGGCGCCATTCAACCTCGCGGTGACAGGCGGTGTTGGCGGAGCGCAAATTCCGTCGGGAATCAACACCAACGAAACTTTGTATATCATTCGACACGCCGAGGCGCATCCACAAGGTTCTTTCGACGACGGCAACTATGTCGGCGCGGGGCAATGGCGCGCGTTGGCTCTTCCGAGCGCGCTGGGAGGCAAGATTCATCCCACCCAGGTCTATGCGATCGACCCCGCTACGCCGATCACGGGCTCACAGAGCGCCTCGGGAGTTTCCACCTGGTCGTATGTGAGGCCTGCCCTGACCGTTGAACCCTACGCGATCGCCTATAACTTGCCCTTTCGACTGGCCGAGGGCTTCGATTGGAGCTCGGGCCCGGCATCCAGCAGCTATTTCTTCGGCGGCGGCGGATTCTCCAATTCGAGCGTATTGCTGGGGTGGGAGCACGGCGCCATCCCGGCGATGGTGAATGCGCTGATCTCAGCCTATTTTCCGCAGGGCGGCGGACCTGCAGCGCTCGACTGGCCAGACAACGACTACGACAGCGTGTGGACGGTGACGCTCGATGGTCAAGGCAACCTGGCCGTGAACAACTCGGTGTGTGAAGGCATCCCATCCGCGGCGTTGCCGGCCACGGCCCCTCAATTCTGACCGCCTCTCGAGCGGCGGCGTCTGCAGCGATTCTTCCGGAACCGCTTTCGTGATGAGAATCCTCTGATTGTTGATTGTTTTATCGGCCTGCAATCAATGATTGTTTCTCTGCGGTGGGTTGGCTATAATTGGCGCAATTTCGTCCCCCCCGTCGAGTTGAAATCCGGGACCTGCGCGTCAATAGAGAAAAGGAGGGTCCATGGCCACTACGGTGGTTGGACCGCTGGTATGTCCTCAGGGACACGGGCCAGGAGTGCCTGGTTCACGATTCTGCACCATGTGCGGAAGCGGGCTGGTGGCCGAAGGGCAGATGACTGCGGGACCGCCTGTGGCCATGGGAGTGCCGCTGGCAGGAATCGGCAAGCCACTGTGCAAGGTATGCGGCGGGAACGGAGCGGTGCTGAGCGCCACGGAGATTGTGTGCCCGGGATGTGCCTGGCTGCGGCCATTAGCGCCCGGGTACCAGATGGACAAGGCCGTATTTTTGTGGGCGCAGGACGGCCAGGCGATGTCGAAGCTGCAGAGCATTTCGGCGCTGCACACCGTGGTGCGGAACGTTTCAGATAAAGTGGGGCGGCCGTGGATCGAGTCGACCTTCAATGCCATTCGACTGGGGCCCCGGCAGTTCCCCGATGTGTGGAACCAGGCGGTGCTCGCGGCGCGCATCCTGGGCCTGCCGAAGATGCCGGACGTTTATATATCCGGCGACCAGATGTGGAACACCTACACCTACGGCACGGAAAACAGTTCATTTATTGTGCTGGGCACGTCGCATCTGATCAACTTCGCCGGCGATGAACTGCTGTTCGTGCTGGCGCGCGAGATGGGTCACTGCCGCGCCGGTCACGCGCTGTGGAACACGGTGCTGCGATTTGTGGCGGGCGATGTGAGCGTGCATACCGGCCTGCTCTCGAATGGCTTGATTAATGCGATCAATCCCACGAAGCTGATTCAGGGCGCCATCGACCTGCCGCTGATGGCGTGGTCGCGGCAGTCGGATGTTACTGCCGACCGTGCGGGATTGATGGCGGTGGGCGATGAAGCCCTGGTGCGGCGGGTGCTGCTGGCGTGGTCGATTCGCTCGGCGCGGCTGCTGCAGCAGGTGAACATCGATGAGTGGCTGAAGCAGGAGTCGGCCAGTGACGACTCGATGACGCGTTTCTCGGAGATGACGACTTCGTCGTCGATGTATACCACGCGGCGGCTGCGGCTGCTGGGGCAGGCGGCGCGCGAGACAGAGCTGATGCGCTGGAGCCAGAGCATCCAGCCGGTGCGCCAGAAGCTGGCGCCGGTGCCGACGCAAGTGATGCCGGGATTGGGCGTGGGCACGGTGAAGGCGGTGAAGGTTGCTGCGGCGCGGCCGCCGATTGGCGCGCCGAGGCCGACGGCACTAAGTGCCGGTGCGGCGGCCGCGGGAGCGGGTGCGCCGGTGGGCGCAACGCTGGCGGCGGGCGGTGCATCGAACCAAGCTGCGGTACCAGCGAGTGCGATGCAGGGGTCGACAAGCCAACCGTTTGCGCCGGCGAATCCGGCGGTTGCGGCAGCGCCCACCGATTCGGTCCGCGTGATTTGCAACAAGTGCCATGCGGCGATGCGGGTTCCACTGGCGGTGTTGCGGGGCAAGACGACTTTGAATGTACGCTGCCCGCAATGCCAAACCGTGATTGTGCTGCGCCCCAGGGCGGCGACACCTGCGGCGGGCGCGACGGTGGGATCGGCGTCGGCGCCGGCTGCTTCTGCGGCGGCGACACCAGCCGCGGTAGAGACGAAGCCGGATGCGCCGCCAGCGGCCGCGAGTGGTGCGGCGACAAAGCCGGTTGCGTCGCCGGCAACGGCGGGCGGTGCACCTGAAAAGCCAGTTGCGCCGCCCAAAATGGCCGGCGGCGCAGCGACAAAGTCAGTTGCGGCGAGGGCGGTCACCGGAAAACCAGCAGCAGGACCGCCTGCGCGGAGTGGCGGGAAAAAGTAATCGGGAATCCGGGAAACGCAGTTTGAGAAAAACTATTCCTCAGAGATTTACGTCCATATTCATTTGCGAGCAGTTAGGATAGCTTCACGCTGAGAAGCTCAGAATTCAGAAAAGAGAGGAAACATCATGCCGGACGACAGTCAAGTGAACGAGGTCGAAGAAGTTGTGGTGGTTGTGCCCGAGGAGACGGCCGGGACCAGCGCGATGAGTGGGACCGATGCGAGCGCAGGGGCCGCGAATTCTGCGGACTCCGGAACGGTGACGGAAGAGATTGTCGATGTAATTCTCGATCCGTTGGGGAGCAGCGGCGGGCCGGATGCACCAGAAGCCGTGGAAGAAGTGGTGGTGGTGGAGGAAGTGGTTGTGGATCCGGATGCTACTGGAGTCGGGACGGCGACGGACCCGACAGCCACTGCGGATCCGACTGATCCGACTGGAACGGCGGACCCGACAGCTACTACCGATCCGACTGATCCGACCGGAACGGGGACGGCAACCGACCCGACCGATCCAACCGATCCAACCGCAACGGGGACCGGCGTGGCGGAGCCTGCTGGCTCAGATCCGGGTGCTCCTGGGGGATCTTCGGGCGGCACAGCGACCGATGACGGACCGGGACTCGGTGGCGGGTACGGGCCGGGCGATTCGGGTTCTCTCACAGACGATGGACCGGGACTCGGAGGGGGATACGGACCTGACGCCTCTCCCACTCTTGATGACGGGCCGGGCGGCGCGGGATATCCCGGCGGATCGGACGACACTGTTACGGGGACTGCGGACCCGGATTTGTCGGGCACGAGCGACCCGGCGGATACCTCGCAGTTGCAGTCGGACCAGCAGACTCTGGCGCAGGATGAGCAGGCGGAAAGCCAGGCCGTGGCGTCAGGCGACTACTCGACGGCCTATGCCGACTCACAGCAGGCCTACCAACAGTCTGAGACCGTGGCGGGCGAAGGCGGACCGGACAACACCGACGAAACCTGGACTGCGCAACTGAACGAGAGCTGGGCCAACTCGGACCAGCAGACCGCCGAAGGGGACGCGCAGGCGGCCGAGAGCTACGCTGCGGCAGGGTTTGGCGATGACGCCCAGATGTACGCCGGTGACGCCCAGAGCGAAGAACAGACTGCCGACGCCAGCGCAGAAGAGGGCCAGTACGGCGACCCAGTGGGCCCCGAAGCGGACGCGCCGGTCGACGAAGCGCCCGCCGATGAAGCGCCGGTCGAGGATGCGGCCGTGGACGATACCGCCGGTACGGACGACTCGACGAGCTAGAAAGACAGGGAACAAGGGAACGAGGGAACGAGAAGGCGAGTCAGCGTTTTTCTTGCTCCCTTGCTTCCTCGCTCCCTCGCTCTCTGTGGTTGCGGAGCCATTTGGCGATGCCCAGGGTGAGGAGCAGTGCGCCGAAGGGCAGGCACATAAGCGCCACAATGAGTGCGAACCAGCCGGCGTTGGTGCTTGCGCCTAGGCGAGAGTAGCCGCCGAGCAGGGTGACGAGGAGAAGCACACACAGCAGGCCGGTTGCGACCATCGAGCCGCCCCATTGGAGAAGCTGACGGGTGCCGTCGTCGGGCGGAGTTGCGTTTTTCGGCAGGCTTGAGGGCATGGGGTCAGTTCAATGCTAATCGAACGGCGGGGTTCTTACGCCCGTACCCAGAGGGTCCCCAGCGGCTTTATCCTTGCGCGAGGCGGAGCATGACGTAGGTAATGACGCCGGTGACGGAGACGTAGAGCCAGAGAGGGAAGGTCCAGCGGGCGATTTTGCGGTGCTGCGGGAAGCGGCCGGATAGCGAGAAGAAAAAGGTGATGAGGACCAGAGGCAGCGCGACGACGGCGAGAACGATGTGGCTGGCGAGGAGACAGAGATAAAAGGTGCGGAAGGCGGCGTGGATGGGATAGCGCACGTCGCCATGCAGCGCGTGGTGGGCGATGTAGCTGACGAGAAAGAGCGTGGAGAAGATGAAGGCCGTGATCATGGCGGCGCGGTGTCGCTGGATTTGATGGGCGCGGATGAAGGTATAGCCGATCAAGAGCGCGATGGCGGCGAGGCCGTTGAGGATGGCGTTGAGCGCCGGGAGAAAGGCGAATTGGGAGCTCGTGGCCGCGGCGGGATGAATATAGATAAGCCAGAAGAGAAAGAGCGAGGCGACGGCGCTGATCAATAGGATGGCAGCGATGGCTGGACCTGTGCCGGAGCGGGGAGCGGAGGTGGGTGCGGTGGTGGTCATTTTCGAACCCTTTCTCCAATCCAACTTAGTAGAAACGCAGTCCCCAGTGTTCCGACAGCGGCTATGCCAAGCGCGCTGAGCACACGGGCCAAAGTCTTGGGTATTCCGGATAGCTCCGTATTGTCGAAGCGAATAATAATTGTCAGATTAGCTATTAGAGCAGCTTCAACCAAAAGGCCAGCCCAAAAATAAGTCAGGCCCTCCTGCTGCGCGACCTGCACTAATCCTGCATGAGAGGGAAGTCCGTAGCCGCCGCTGTATAACCAGGCCCAACCCAGGTACTTCAAGAGGCAAAACGCGCCGAGCAGGATAAGCAGAAGGCTAACTGTTAGCTGTAGCCAATGTGTTGGCCGACGAACATCGAGGCTGCCATGACTTTTCATCGGATTGCTATGATTTCGCCCTAGCGCAGAGCATGAGGGTGGTGAAGAGCAGCGGCAGGTACAGCACGCTCACCTTGAGCAGGTCGCGGGCTAGCATGCGGCTTTCTTCTTCGGTTTTGGCGCGGAGAATGCGCGCGAAGCGGAGCGTGTAGGCGAGATAGATGAGGCCCAGAGCGGTGGCCGGAATGGCGTAGAGCGCGCTGGTGACGCCGAGACGCCAGGGCGCGAGGCTGACGGGAATCATGACGACGGCGTAGAAGACGGCTTCAGCCACAGTGGACCATCCGTCGGGCTGGACGACGGGCAACATGCGGATGCCGGCGCGCGCGTATTCGTCGCGATAGAGCCAGGCAATCGACATGAAGTGGGGAAACTGCCAGACAAAGAGGATGGCGAAGAGGGCCACGGCCGGCCACTCGATGTGGGGGCGGGCGGCGGTCCAGCCCAGCAGCGGTCCCATGGCGCCGGGAAATGCGCCGATAAAAGTGGCGAGCGAGGTGACGCGCTTGAGCGGGGTGTAGATGGCGACGTAGGTGAAGGCGGTGAGCAGCGCGAGCGCGACGGTGAGTGGGTTGGTATAGAGCATGAGCCACACCGCA
>Ga0074046_10002534_pt1 | contig 15717 bp, 15 predicted proteins | sample BogForMeECP23OM3_FD_94441 | JGI IMG/M metagenome (GOLD analysis project Ga0074046, IMG submission 94441) | Bog forest soil microbial communities from Calvert Island, British Columbia, Canada - Bog Forest MetaG ECP23OM3 | ecosystem: Environmental > Terrestrial > Soil > Wetlands ...
AGCTTCGCGTTCCTTGCCGCGCTCGATGGTCTGCCATCCCGTGCCGCCGCAGATGGCGCAGGGCTCAGTCGCTGTAGTCACGGATTCGACTCTACTGCGGGGTAAGGCGCGGCGCAACCGGGTTGACCCCCAGATTTGCACCGATTCCCCAGGATGGCTGTAAGAACCCGTGGGCATCTGTGGAAATCGTCGCTGTCACCGACTCCAGCCCGAAAGCGACTGATTAGCAAGGGGTACAACGGCGTCGGAGGCACCCCAGGTTGAGATTTAGGACGGGTGGCCCACCTTTCCTCGTGGGTAAGTCTAAAGCTTGGGGTGCCCCATCCTTTGCGCCTGCCTTTGGGCGCAAAGGGTGGGAGGCCACAGTCAGGATCCTTCTGTCCCACACATCACACGGACACGTGACCGCCTTCACTGACAACGGCGCGTGAATCTGTACACTGGCAACCAGAGGCTTTGTGTCTCTATGCCCCGGTGAGGGCGGAACGGCTGCCAGGCAGCCGACGGTCTTTGACAACCAGTGGATAGTGGGCAGTGGATGGTGGATAGAAATGGTTATTCCACCCTCCTGACTTCCCCGCAGGGTCTTGCCGGCCGGAGGAAATTGCAGGCCTCGAAGTATTGCAATTAAATAACTTACCAGTAAGCCTCTGGGGCTCAATGGTTTGCCGGGAAAAAGTTGGTAATCCGATGATTCTAAAGAACCGAGGGGGGGGGGTACCAACTAGATAACAGACCCTCCCGAAACGGGAAGATCTTTAGCGCCTGAAGTAATGTCTTGTCACCTCAGCGGCTAAAGCCGGGCGCAGGAATGCATCTTTATGGCACGGCTGAAGCCGTGCCCTTTCAAAGCCGACATAGCTGATCAAGAATAGCGCTGAAGCGCCGCTCTACCGCAGGAACCTCAGGGGCTGAAGCCCTCATTCCTAAACCATAACGAACGCTGGCCTGAAGGCCAGCTCTTCCACCATAACCACGCGAGACGTTATGGCACAGCCGCGAGCTGTTCTTTCCCGACCGGGAAAATGTCATAGACGTAATCATGCGCGGCCAATGCGGCGGGCTTCATGGTTCCTGCCTGCACGCGCTTCGTGATTTCGTCGCGCGATAGATCGAAGATGGCTTCCAGGATTTGCTCGCGCTCCTCGTCGCCGGCTTGCCCTACGACGAACAGCACGCGCGCGCTGTGCTGTATGTATTTCGGCGAAAGCAGTTGCCGCTTCAGCAGCTCCATGATGACCGGCGCTTTCGCCCGGTCAAAGCGTCCCGGATCGCCGTGCCGATCCAGCTCCGCGAAGAACGCCGCGGTCCATTCGTTGTGATAATCCCAGACCTTCTGGAACAGCTCCCTGGTGAAACGGGTCCCTGCCTTGACCTCCTCGGCGCTCGGCGCCAGCACCACGCCGTCTTCGGTGAGCGCCTGCCGCTGGAAATGTCCGTCCTTGGTGATGACTGCCTGATGCGCAACCAGCGTCCACAGCCAGGAAACGTCGATGCGGTACGTCGCGAGGTCGTTCATGAAGCGCTGCTTGAGTTCGTAATCGTCGATGGCCGCGGCGAAGTTGCCGTTCAGGATCTGGAAGCCGTAGTTCGCGGTCATGTAGAACGCGTGCTGGATGTGCTCGATGGTGACGTCGCCCTTGGGCACGCCGTAGATGGCGTCCCACAACTCCGGGCTAAGAAGCTTCTCCGGCTTGTCCAACGCTTCCTTGCGGATGATGCTCGGGGTGATCTTGCCCTGAGCGTTCAGCAAGCCGCACGCGGCGAACACGGCCCGCTCCGAGTCCACCAGGCCGCTCGCGACTGTGGGCACAGCTTTGCCGTTCGCGTCCACCGTCTCGCGCGGCGCGTCCAGCACCGCCTGCAATTCCGCCAGAGGCACGCGCAGCGGTGCATTTCCCGCAGCCACATACGCGGGCTCCGGACTGGCAACCCAGCTCTGCCGATACGCGTCGTAAAGCCGTCCCTTGACGCGCCCAGCGACATCGTCGAGCGTAACCTGCCGATTCGCGGAGGTTGGTTCGTCGGACACGAACATCAGCCCCAGCAGCCTCTCGCGCAGCTTGTCCACAACGACCGCGCGCATCGCAACCGGGTTATAGCGCGCGCGACCATAGGCATCGCCCGCCTGATACATCATTACGGCGGCCATTCCTCCGATTGGGGCGCCCTGCGTGAGTTCGCCATGCTTCAGGCCCGCCATGAGCATCGTGAGCGCGTTGTAGCGTTGATAGGCGATCATGTTGGGCGCAGCCATGCCGACGGTCTGCGGATCGGGAAAGATGCCGTTGGGATCGTCTTTCCACATCTCGATGAGGCTGCCGAGATAGTCCCAGCGACCGACATTGGTACCGAGCAGACGACGGCGAAAGACCCACGCGATCGCAGGCAGATAACGGCCGCCGTTGCCCTCCTCGTAGAGAATCTTGATCTTGAAAGTGCCGGCGGGAACACCGATGAGGCCTTCCATCCGCGCGAGCAGCTTCTCCACGATGAGCGCCTCGCGAGGCGTCTGTATCTTCGGGATGTAGAAATACACGCCCGTGTCCGTGGCCTTCAGCGCGTCGTAGTTGTTGAATACCCAGAGAACGACCACCGCAATCAGGCCGGGAACAGGTTGGCCATCGACGGTGATCTGGTCATAGAGCACGTGAATGCTTGGCGGACGAACCAGCCGCGTAGGCCACTGTTGCGGCGGCCGGTTGATCTTGTAGGCGCGCTTCTTGTCCTTCTTCACTACTTCGTAGGGTTTGCCGGCCCAGCGGCCCTGGAAAATGTCTTTGGCGTTTTGCAGGGCGGCAAATGTTCCCACCGGCTCGTTCCTGGGCGTGCCCTGAGGCTGGAAGTGTGAGGGTGACGCGTCTTCGAAGTCCGGCATGTTCATGGGCGCGGCGCTATTCAAAGCGTTGAACGCCATGTCCAGTGGATGCCACGGGCCAGTAAGCTCCAGTCCAGGGTTCTGTAGGGGATGCACGTCGGCGGGAATGTCCACTTCGTCGTTCAGACGCCAGCGCCATGCGCTCTCGCCGTCCAGAAAGTTGTCGATCATGCCCTGGACAATCTGGCGAAATGTCCACGAGTGTCCCGTGACCGGATCCTCGAATGTCTCCTCCCACGTGGGCCACGCGTATTTCTTCCGAACCGGTTCGGCAGTTTCCAGCAGCGTCCGGCGGGCATTGAGGACCTCGGCAATGGCCGGACGCAGTTCGCGGGTAAGCGTCGCAATCGTCTCTTCGACGTTGACGTCCCGACCGTTCACCTTCTTGCTTCCGAACAGCTCTGGAAATTGGCGGAGAATGTCTTCAAGGATCATGGCATGGCCTCCAGCTATGTAGAGAAAAGTAAAGTGTAGTGCGCGCTTTCGGGGCCGGTCAAAGGGCGGGGATGCGCTGGTTCGCGTTAGAATGAAACATTCATGTCTCCGACGTCGCAAGCTGTAACCCGAACTCCCGCCGAAGTCGTACGGCTGGCGCCTGTGTCGCAGGCCGGCAACGGCATCTGCTACTCGGTCATGGGAGAGGTCACAACCGCCATCACGGATCTGGAGCGCATGATCGCCGTTGTGCCCCGCACCATCGCGGCGGCGCTCGGTCGGAAGGCATACTACTTCGTCCCTCTCACGCTAAACCTGGGCGACGAGACGATGATTGCCGACCGCTACGATGTACAGCTCTCCGACAGCGCTGTCTGCCATCGTAACCAGACGCTGGGGGACTCGCAGTGCGTGTTCATCTCCACGCGCTTGATGGAAGACAGCTTTGCCATCGCGTTCGAGTTCTTCATCAATGTAGGCCACAACTTCGTGGAGCAGGCTGGCGTATCACAGGAGTTTGCCGACCTGGTATGGAAGCAGGTGGACGAGAAGGTCCGCGGCGAGACCAGCCTGGACGCGTACGAGCTGCGCAAGGTCGCGACCACCAACGGCCCTGAGGCCGAGAAGGCGCGCCACGAATACTTGCTGGCAGCCTTTGCAGATGCCATCGCGGTCTATACGCTGTCACTGTATCTCGACGTGGATTACCAGGACCTGCGTGAGCGCGACTATCCGCTGCTCGCCCCCAATGCGCTGGCCGAGCGGCTGCGCAAAATCAACGAACTCTTCCCGCCCAATCCCGGTTTCGAGTTTGCCGTATATCACCGCAGACGGCAGCAGTGACCCCATGAACCGGATGATTCTTGCCAACCTGGTGCATCGGCCGTTCCGCACCTTGATCAGCGTGATCGCGGTAGCGGTTGAAGTCACACTCATTCTGCTCATCGTAGGCCTGTCCGTCGGCATGCTGGAAGACGGTCGTAACCGGCAGGCGGGGATCGGCGCCGACATCATGGTGCAGCCGCCTAATTCGTCCCTGCTGATGGGAGTCAGCGGGGCGCCGGTATCGGTGAAGGTCGCCGACAAAATTATGAAGCTGCCGCACGTCGTCGCCGTTGCCCCGGTGGTCACACAGCTCTCAACGGCGGGCGCGGTCGAAGTCATCGACGGCATTGACATGGATTCATTCGACGCAGTGAGCGGCGGTTTTCGTTATCTTTCAGGCGGGCCGTTTCAAGGGCCGGACGACATCATCGTTGACGATTTATTCGCATCAGCGAAGCACCTGAAAGTCGGCGACACGGTTGAGACGCTTAATCATCAGTTTCGGGTTTCGGGGATCGTGGAACACGGTAAGGGCGCGCGCAAGTTTTTGCCCATCAAGACCATCCAGGAGCTGATTGGCGCCCAGGGTAAAGCCACCATCTTCTACGTCAAGCTCGACAATCCCAACAACGCCGACGAAGTCGTGCGCGCCATCAAGAACATTCCGGGCATGCAGCAATACGGCGTCCATTCGCTCAAAGAGTATTTGAGCCTGATGACCTCGAACAGCATCCCCATGTTCTCGACGTTCATCGACGTTGTGATCTCCATCGCTATGACCATCGGCTTCATCGTTATCTTTCAGGCGATGTATGCCGCCGTCATGGAGCGCACGCGAGAGATCGGCATCCTAAAGTCACTGGGCGCCGACAAACTCTACATTGTGAACGTGGTGCTGCGGGAGACGATGCTGATTGCGGTCGGGGGAATCGTTCTGGGAATTATCGTCAGCTATGCCGCCAGAGCTGGCTTGCGGACGAAATTCCAAACTCTACCGATGCTGATCACTGTGGGATGGGTGGCCCGGGCAACGGTGATCGCGATTGTCGGCTCGCTGCTGGGCGCGTTTTATCCAGCGATCAAGGCCGCTCAGAAGGACCCCATCGACGCGCTAGCGTACGAATAAACGTTTCGGAGCTTCCCCTAGACAATGAAACGAAAAGCCCCATCCTCTCTGGAGTGATGGGGCATACGTGCGACTTCGGTTGAGCTTACTTTCCGGACTGTACACCCGTGTCCGGTGCAACTACCGGAACGGCAACGGGCGCGTTGTCGTCTGGTTTTGCAGCCCTCTTGGCAACATGCTTGGCCTTCTGTACGGGCTGATCGGCGGGCAGGCACTGGTATTCCGGATATGAGGTGCAACGCTGTGCCTGGTCCAGCGCCTGGTCATAGGCTTGCAGCTGGCACGCGCGCAGGGCGGAAAGGCTCGACCAGCAGGCATCGTCATGCGGGTTCGGCAGGCTGCTTTGCGCCGACAAAGTTGCCACGGAAAGCAAAAGCAGAATTCCAACGGGAATGAGTTTCTGTAGTTTCATTTTTTATCCTCCTAACAACCTCTGCGACATAAGATTGCTGAGCGCCATCGTTTGCACGGACAACTACACCTCGTTTTCTGCCAATTTTCATGTAGCCGTGTTCCGCCAAAGGGCATCTGTGTTGTATGGACTTGAGGTCGGAAAATAGCGCACAACCACTTCAGAAACTGAAAGAATGGCCCACCCGCCGCATCGCTTTGCTGGTGCTGCCGGGTACTTACTTGACGAGTCTCGCTGGTCCGCTAGACGTGTTTACTCGTGCTTCGGTCGCATTGAGCCGCAATGGAAAAAGACGGTCAGCGGCTTACGAGGTCGAGTTGCTCACAGCAGACGAGATGCCGCTGCTGACTGGAACTGGATTTGGATTGATCGGCGGGCGGCGATGGAGCGAGGCCGGCGATCCGATCGACACCCTGCTGGTGCTGGCAAGCTCCGCCGTCGCGCAATCGCGCATCGATCCTGATCTGCTTAGCTGGCTGCGTACGCGTGCACCCGGTATTCGCCGCATCGGGTCGGTGTGTGCTGGAGCATTTCTTTTGGCCGCGGCCGGCATTCTCGATGGACGCCGCGCAACCACTCACTGGGAATTGGCAGATGCGCTGGCGCAACGTTATCCACATATCTCAGTTGATGGCGACCGCATATTCACGCAGGATGGAAACGTCTGGACCAGTGCCGGGGTTTCTGCAGGCACCGACCTCGCATTGGCGATGGTCGAGGAAGATCACGGTCACGCGCTCGCCTTGGAGATCGCCCGTCGTATGGTGCTGTTCATGCGTCGTGACGGCGGTCAGAGGCAATTCAGTTCCCAACTTGCTGCACAGGCCGCCGACCATCAGCCTATCCGCGAACTGATCGCGTGGATCTCAGAGCATCTGGATGCAGATCTCTCGGTACCCGCCCTGGCGCGGCGGGTCGGCATGAGCGAACGCAACTTCAGCCGGGTATTTACCAAGCAGGTGGAGACGACGCCGGCGCGATTCGTGGCACGCTTGCGCACGGAAGCTGCACAGGCGAAGCTCGCGGTGAGGCCTGAGAAACTCGAGGCTGTCGCGGAGATGGCGGGATTCGGCGATGGCGAAACCCTACGTCGGCATTTGCAAAGTGAGTTGAGCGGTTCGCCAGTTCGCAGCCGAGCGGTGGCGCTCAGATCCGCATCGGCATAACGACGTAGCGATACTTGAAACCGTCGTCCCCGGCGTCGTCTGGCCGCATCTGGCCGGCGGATTGGGCGTCTTTGAACTCCAGGCGGACCTCGCCTCCGTTAGACGCCTTCAAGAAATCCAGCAGGTACTCGGAGTTGAAGCCGATGGTCATGGAATCGGCCGTGTATGCAGTCTCGATCGAATCTTCCGACTCGCCGGCATCGGTTGAGGAGGAGGAAATCTTAAGCTCGTTATTGTCGAGCTTCATGCGGATGGCACGCGACCGCTCGTCGGCGAATTGGGCAACACGCTGGATGGCGGTATTGAGGTCGGCGCCGTGCACCACCACTGACTTGGTGGTCTCGCGCGGCAACACGGCCTCATAGTTGGGGAATTGGCCGGTGAGTTGGCGGGAAGTAAGAAGACGCTCACCAATGTGGAAGAAGAGCGTGGCGTCGTCTTTCGCGAACTCCACAGAGTCCACGTCGCTCGCGCCAAGCAGGGAATAGATTTCGCTCATTGCTTTCTTGGGAATGAGGGTCTTGTTCTCTCCGCTCACGTCGAACTGTTCACCCTGTTTTTCGATGTGCGCCAGGCGATGTCCATCGGTCGCTACCATGGTGATCGATTCCGGCTTCAGTACCATCAGTCCGCCATTTAGTGTGTAACGGGACTCCTCACTGGAGATCGCAAAGATCGTCCGGCCAATCATGGCACGCAAGGTTGGTGCAGGAATCTTAACGCTGCCGCTCGCTGGAAAAGTGGGCAGTCCAGGGAAGTTGGCCCGTGCCATGCCCACCATCTTGGTATTGGAGCGGCCGGAGCGAATATTGACCCAATGGTTCTCCAGTAGTTTGATGGTGATATCGCCGTCGGGCAGCAGTTTGACGTAATCGTAGAGCTTGCGCGCCGGGATGGTGCACGCGCCTTCGCGCTTCACCTTGGCTGCACAGGACGTGCGCAAGCTGAGATCGAGGTCGGTGGCCGTAATGGTCAACCGGTCGTTCGCCGCCTCGAATAGGAAATTGGAGAGGATTGGGATTGTGGTCTTGCGTTCGACCACTCCCTGCGTCGCGGTGAGTTCCTTAAGCAATTCGAATTTGCTGACGCTGATGTCCATCGCTGTGCCTTGAATTGTTCCGGTCGCTTCGGCAGCCATATATATTCCACCTTGGCAGGTCCTGGACTCAGCACCCGGCTGCAAACGGCTAGGCCGGCGTAACGTCACAATAAAGACCCGCGAATACTGTTAACCCTTATACCAAATAAAAATAAGATAAAACCAGTAGTAATAGTAGACACTCAGGAAAAGTGGAAATTCAGGGCAAAACCAAACAGACGGTGCTGCGCGCAGACCGAATCGTGTACAAATCCCAAGTTCAGGCCGACGTGGTGCTGTGGTGAATCGGAACGAATTCAAAATTCCATCCCGGTCTTACACTCAATCCACAGCACGTCCACAGGAAGTACCTGAGAAAACTTTGCGCCAAAGTGAAAAACCGCGCTGAAGGCGCGGTTCATGAGCTCAATCCCTCAGTTAGCTTATTGAGCATCCTGTTCAAATCCTTGTCGGTCTTGCGCAGTATCTCGATCTTCTCGACTGAATGCAGAACAGTGGTGTGGTGTTTGCCACCGAACTGCCGTCCGATCTCGGGCAGCGACGCATCCGTCAGGTGCTTTGCAAGATACATGGCAATCTGGCGTGGATAAACGATGGCGCGTGAATTGTTTTTTGCCTTAATTTCTGCCGGCCGCAGGGCAAACTGCTCCGAAACCACCTTCTGGATGGACTCGATCGAAATCTTGCGAACGTTCGACTCCATCAGGTTTTTCAGCACTTCTTGCGCGGTTTGCAGGTTCAGTTCTCTGCCGGCCAGCGACGCGTAGGCAGTCAACCGAATCAGCGCGCCTTCCAACTCACGGACGTTGCTGCGGATGTTCGATGCGATAAACAGTGCCACGTCGGTAGGCAACAAAACCTGGTCTGTTTCGGCCTTCTTCTGAAGGATGGCAACTTTCGTCTCGAGGTCAGGCGGCTGGATGTCCGCAATAAGTCCCCACTCGAAGCGGCTGCGGAGTCGGTCTTCGATCTCGGCCAGTTCCTTGGGGGGACGGTCGCTGGCGATCACGATCTGGCGCATGCATTCGTGCAAGGCGTTGAAGGTGTGGAAGAACTCCTCCTGCGTACGTTCCTTATTGACCAAGAACTGGATGTCGTCCATCAGCAGGACGTCCATGGTGCGGTACTTGTCGCGAAAGGCAGTCATCTTGCTGTAGCGCAGGGCATTGATCATGTCGTTGGTGAAGCGCTCGCTCGAAACGTAGCAGATGGACTTTTCCGGCTGCCGCTTTTTGATCTCGTGCCCAATCGCCTGCATGAGATGGGTCTTACCCATGCCGACACCGCCGTAAAGGAACAGCGGGTTGTAGGCCTTTGAGGGCCGTTCGGCAACCGCTCGCGCGGCGGCGTGGGCAAACTGATTTCCCGAGCCGCTCACGAAGTCATCAAAGGTGTACTTGGGATTGAGTTGAGCGGCACCATCCCAATCAAAACGCTGCTGCTGCACGGGACCGACCAAGGGACTCTCCGGCGGCGCGGGGGCATCCTGCCGCGTTTCCGCCGTGCGGGCAGCTTTGCCGTTGCCGTTGCCGCGCTGCGGTTCTTCAGTTACGAACTCGACATCCTGAAACTCGAGGCCCAGGTCGTCGATGGCCTCGCTGATCAAGTCACCGTATCGTTCGCCGATATGGCAGAACTCAGGGTTGGGAACGCGCACAAATAACACACGGCCCTGGGAGTGATCGAACCGAGTGGGCTTGAGCCAGGTCTCGTAGGACGTGCGGTTGACTTTTTTTTCTAGCGCGTCGAGAACTCGCATCCACGGATTAGCAGGAGTCGTACCAAAGAAAGACATAAGAAATTGTCCAAAAGGCAGCCAAAACTGCCGCTGAGGTAAAGCGATGTTAGAGGGAACAGAACCGAACAACAGAGCCACGGACCGGCGCACAGGTCAAATGGACATCATTGATGTTGCAAACCCGACCATTGCGGTTATTCAAAGCTCGTCACTGCAAGCACCCGCATTCGTGCAGTCAGTTTTTCTTTGTGGCTGGCAAGGATACTAGCACGAAAAAAAAATTGCGCCAGAGAAATTATTGCCTGCGAAAGCATCTTTTATCGCGAGTGATTGATTTCGGGAAGGTTAATGCCCCAAAAATATTTTCGGTGCTGCGAGCATGGTGCAAACTGGCGCAAGACATCCACGATAGCGCTGATTGGCAACACTAAGCGGCAATCGCGCCACGCACCTTTAGGCATTTCTCCGTGTCCTGGCGCTCTCGATCGCTGTAATCATTTCGGTTGTTCCTGCTGCGGATTCTGTTGCTGCGAGTTGTCCTTCATCTGTCCGGAATTCTTGATGAAGATCACCGTCTTCCAGATGTCATCGTCGGAGAGCACGCCCTCCCAACCGGCCATGGCGGTGTAGCGTGCGCCGTACTTGATCACGTAAAAGAGATTGCCGTCGGGATCATCGGGAGTGTTGCTCATAAGCTGGGGCACGGGAGGATAGTACTTGGTGCGCATGGGCGAGATCGGCTGTTGCAGGCTGCCGTGGCATCCGGCGCAGTTCTTGTCGTAGATCGTGGAGCCGGCCAAGATGGTGTCCTTTGTCGGCTGAAACGGGTTGGCCTGCTTGGGCGCGTGCTCATCCACCCACTCGTCCAGCGACTTCATGGCGGTGTGAACCTCAAAAGTGCTGGGCGTGTTGCCCACCGCCCGCATGTCGAAATGTCCGGTGGTCGCGTAATAATACCCACCGGCGAACAACACCAGCAGCGTTAGAATGACGCCCGTTATGAATCCCCGCATATATCTCTCCTCTTCTCTTCGTCGTTTGTGGGACTGCTGCAGAGAATCCAATATCGTACTACGGGGACTGGTAGAGACCTGGTCGCGGCCTCAGTACATCCGCAGGCGCCGGGCCTCTCGTACCAAGTCTTCGACCTTGGGTAGAAACGCGTCTTCCAGAGGGGGCGAGAACGGGACCGGACTGTCGGCTGAAGCGATGCGGACGATCGGCGCATCCAGCGCATCGAAACACTCTTCGTTGATGATAGCGGCTACCTCGCCGGCGATACCCCCGGTCTTGGTGTCTTCGTGGAGCACGATCACTCGATTGGTTTTCTCCACCGTCATGCGAAGGGTGTCGCGGTCCAGTGGCAGCACCGTCCGCAGATCCACTACTTCCAGCTCGATGCCGTCTTTGGCGAGAATGTCCGCCGCCTCCAGGGCGACATAAACCATCGCCGCGTAGGTGATAACGGTGACGTGGCGGCCCGCGCGCACCACCCGCGCCTCGCCAATCGGCACCGTGTAGTCTCCAGCCGGCAGGTCTTCCTTGATGCGACGGTACAAAAACTTGTGCTCGAAGAACAGGACCGGATTGTTGTCGCGGATGGCTGACTTAATGAGGCCCTTGGCGTCGTACGCGCTCGCTGGACAGACGATCTTGAGCCCGGGAGTGTGCGCGAAATTGGTCTCGGGATTCTGCGAATGAAACGGCCCGCCATGAACGCCCCCGCCGGACGGACCGCGCAGCACCACGGGAACGGGTGCGCCCCAGCGATAGTGTGCCTTGGCCAGCATGTTAGTGATCTGGTTGAAGGCGCAACTGATGAAGTCCATGAACTGGAACTCGGCCACGGGCCGCATGCCGGTCAGCGCCGCGCCGAAGCTGGCGTTGACGATCGCCATCTCGGAGATGGGTGTGTCCACCACGCGCTCCGGCCCGAAGCGGTCGATCAGGCCTTCGGTGACTTTGAATGCGCCGCCGTAAATCCCGATGTCCTCGCCGATGCAGAAGACCGCGGGATCGCGCTCCATCTCCTCCCAGATTCCCCGGCGAATGGCTTCCAGATAAGTGACGACGGCCATTGGAAGGAATTCTAAACTAACCGAAGATTTTGCCTCGTCTGCACGCTTGTGTGCATGACCTCCTGATCCGCAGGATTCGTGCAGTATGAACGACTTCGGCGGTCATTTGTCAGGTGCAAATACAAGCATTCGAAAGCCGACCCAACAACCCAAGGCTTCCAGCAGCGTAAGCAGCATGGCACTGATTTGGAATGGCAATGTCAGGTCACTCGCAGGCATCCGCAGAACGTTGTCTGAGCCAGCGCTCAGGAAATGAGTATAGCTACCGATGACCATTGCGATGCCTAGAGGAATTACGATCATGCTAGCTGCCAATTTGGGGAATCCCTTTGCAAACACGATCAATCCGGCAAGAGGAAGCAAATTGATCAGGATGAGCAACAGCATTCCGATGCGGGGAAAGCCAGGCTGAACTTTGACCAGCAACACCACATGCCAGATCACGACGCCATAATGCACCAATACGATCACTGTGCCCCAAAGAAGCAGTCTGCGTTTCAAAATTGTCCCGTCCCGTTGCATTGGCATCTCCCGATCGCTGCACTCGCCCCTCTTTTGTGAATTCGTTCCAAGAAGACTAGACTCGCGCCGTCACAGCCTTGCCGCAATAGGGGCAGCACAAATGGTCCCGCTGAATAGCCCGTCCACAGTTGCTGCAACTCGGCATAATCGCGTAACCGCATTTCGGGCAATAGGCAAAACCCGGGCCCACGGGCGACTTGCAATTGGGACACGGCTCAAGCAGGGGCTTGCGCAGCAGGAAATAGGCAATGAAACCAAATAACTTTGGAACCAGAATGACCAGCAGCGTCCACAGAATCGGGTTCATGCCGCGCCGTTTTGAGTCGGCGTAGACGTAGCCGATCAGCAGGATCGTTACCGCCATGGCGAACGCAGCCACCAGTCCGATCAGCGCCCACCACGGCTCCGGCGGCAAATCCTGGTGGTGCGCCCACATCGGGATGAGCACGTGGAACAGGACCTCGATCGCGGCAAAGCCTACCACCGACGCGATCACCCAACCTCGCGGGATAATGTCCAGTTCTTCTCGGAAATGTGACTTTTGTTGGGTCATTTAACGGTCTCCTTCTCGTTCTCCCAGCATCGCCAGCGTCACCGAGCGGTCGATAACGGGGCGCGACGACGCCAGCATCGCCAACGCAATCACAATCGCCGGCAACAGCCAGGCGACAAACATGCCCGGTTCAACGATGGAGGCAGGCAAGCTTAGTCGCCCTGCCACCCAGCCACCAAACCTCCACCACAGCCAGGCCGAGATAGTTGACGACAGCACGCCGATGCAGAACGAAACCGCGATCAGGGCGACGCGCGCCTGGTGCTCGCGCAGTTGCGCTGCCCGCTCTCGTATTCGTGCCTGAGTGGTGGCCACCAGCGCCGGGCTGGCCGTGATGGCAACCGCCCGCAAAAGCTGCCCGGTGCTAGTGACCAGAGCGGCATACTCGGCACATTCGGCGCACTGCGCCAGGTGCGCCTCCAGCCAGGCAGTGTCGCGGGCGGCGATATCGTCTGCGCCGTGCCGGGTGATGATGTCAATAGCGCGCTCGTGTTCGTGGTCGGTCATTGTGCGCCTCCCTTAAGCGCTGGACGCAACGCCATCACGCCGCGGTAAATTCTGGTCTTTACGGTGGCAACCGGAATTCGGACCAATTTCGCAATCTCCTCAAGTTTCATCTGCTCCTGGAAGCGGAGCACCAGGACCTCGCGGAACAGCGGCGGAACTCGGCTCAATGCCGCGTCCAACATTTCGTACTGTTGTCGCTCCACGGCCATATCCAGCGGCGACGGGCCGCTGGCCTCCGGCTCGAACGGCGCGCCGTCTTCCGGGTCCTTCATTTCGTCCAGGCTGCTGGGATTTCGCTTGCGGAGATGGTCAATGGCGACGTTATGTCCGATCGACATCAGCCAGGTCACAAACCGGTTGCGGCCATCGTAGAGATGGCCTTTCTCCAGCACCCGCAGCCACGTCTCCTGGAAGAGGTCTTCGGCGGCGGCGCGATTGCCGGTCAAGTGCAGCAGGTAGCGCAGCAGCCGGTGCTGATACTGCTCGATCAAAGCGTCGAGCAGGTCAGGGTCACGGCGCCGGAGCCCACGCGCGATTTGGGCCTCTTCGGTTTCCATCGGAACCAGCGAACTGAAGGCGGTGGCGACCATACTAACGGGATATACGAGTCAGGTGGGAAAAAAGACTCAACCTGCTTGCTCGTACGTCGTGCTAGCATCGTTCGCGATTCACCATGAAGAGGCAAATGCTCGTTTTATGGGCGGTCGCTAGAACCGCGATTGCCGTTCTTTTCGTCGGCTGGTGTGCATTGTATCTCCGTAGATGGGATCCTTACCTTGGCGTCTCCCTGCCTGCCTGGACCCGCGCGCTGGGTTTGATCGTACTAATCTCCAGCGGTTTGCTGGTCTTGGCGTGCGGAGGAATCCTCGGCACTCGGGGCATCTTAGAAACGCCTGGGGACCGCTTTTTCCCCAAGGAGTTTGTGGCTTTCGGGCCGTTTCGCTATCTACGCAATCCCATGACTCTGGGCGCTGTCATTCTTATGCTGGGACTGGGATTGTACGAGTCGTCGGTATCCATCCTTCTGCTCGCTTTGGCACTCTTTCTCCTTTTCCACGTGGTTGTCGTACATGTGGAAGAACCAGGGCTTGAAAGGCGATTCGGAGAAAGCTATCGGGAGTACAAACGCTCGGTTAATCGATGGTTGCCAAAATTCGGCGGCAAGAGATCTTGAACCCACCGGGCCCGGGCGGGCTATCGGCCTTGCTTCTTCTGTGATTTACAATCATCTGTTTCTCTTAGGGCCATTTTCCCGGCCATCATCACCACTCATACGACTGGAGTACGAACTTGCCAGAAACCATCTACGACGTAGCCATCATCGGCAGCGGGCCTGCCGGATACACCGCGGCCATTCGCGCCGGACAGCTCGGCCTGAAAGCCGCACTCATCGAGAAAGACCCTTACCTGGGCGGGACCTGCCTGCACGTAGGCTGCATCCCGACCAAGGCGCTGCTGTTCAACGCCGAGGTGTACGACCACGTGAAGGAAGGCACCGAACTCGGCCTGGAGAACACGGCCGGCGTCTCGCTTAACTGGGGCTCGATCCAGAAGCGCAAGCAGGGCATCGTGGACAAGCACGCCAAAGGGCTGCAGTTCCTGATGCGCAAGAACAAAGTTGATGTCGTCAAGGGCTTTGGTACGCTGACCGGCCCCGCCAAGGACGGCATTCACACTGTCGCTGTTGAGGGTGGAGACCAGCAGTTAATCAAGGCGAAGAAGCTGATCCTTTGCACCGGCTCGGTTGCGCGGATGCTGCCGGGATTGCGCCCCGATTCGCAAATCCTGACCAACATCGAGGTGCTCAGCCTGGACGCGCTCCCCAGGTCAATCATCGTGATCGGCTCCGGCGCTGTGGGCGTGGAGTTCGCCAGCATCTACAAGTCATTCGGGGCCGACGTGACCATCCTGGAGATGCTGCCGCGCTACGTACCGGTCGAAGACGAAGACGTCTCTAAGGAACTGATGCGTGTGTACCGCAAGCGCGGCATCAACGGCTTCGTCAACGCCAGGGTCGAGAAAGTGGAGAAAACGAAGACTGGCGTCGCCGTCACCTTTACTGTGGATGGCAAGCAGCAGAAGCTGGAGGCCGAGAAGGTCCTGGTGGCGATCGGCCGCGCGCCGCGTACCGAGAACGTTGGCCTCGAGAGGACGAGGATCAAGGTGGAGCGCGGCTTTGTCGAAGTGGATGAGTACATGCGCACCGCCGAGCCGGGCATTTACGCCATCGGCGACATTGTCGCTGGCTATCCGCAACTTGCGCACTCGGGGGCGATGGAGGGCATCGTCGCGGTCACGCACATCGCCGGCAAGCCGGTAAGGCCCATCCGCAAGCATCGCATTCCCAACGCCACCTATTGCCATCCCGAGATCGGCAG
>Ga0074046_10002535_pt1 | contig 15714 bp, 15 predicted proteins | sample BogForMeECP23OM3_FD_94441 | JGI IMG/M metagenome (GOLD analysis project Ga0074046, IMG submission 94441) | Bog forest soil microbial communities from Calvert Island, British Columbia, Canada - Bog Forest MetaG ECP23OM3 | ecosystem: Environmental > Terrestrial > Soil > Wetlands ...
CCTTTTCGACCGCAGCGGGGAATGCTCGAACTGAGAATAAAAGTGTCACGACTTGGAAAACATTTCATCGACGAATACTGGCTAGACGATCGTTTACCTTTCCGTTTGAGCCGGAAGTTGCCCCTTAAGAAAAACGGGGATGTTTAGGTTTATTCCACGAAGTCCTGCGCGCTTGGTGGCTCGGGTGGTAAGCCTTTGCGTTTGCGTATGTCCGTGATCACTTGGCCTACGAGTGATTGCGGGACGGGTGCCCAACGGGCGAATTCGAGTCCCCAGAAGGCTCTGCCTTGAGATTGGCTCCGCATTACTTCTGACAGGTCGAAGGTCTCTGCGGTGGGTAATTCTCCGACGACGTAAACTAGGTGTCCGCGTTGATCAACCGATACAATTTTGCCTCGTTTTTGGGAGATTACACTTGTGGCTGCTCCTAGGAGATCCGGTGGCACTTTGACTGTGATTCTTTGAATCGGTTCCAGAAGTACTGGATTTGCGCTCAGGAATGCTATGAAGAAGGCTCTGCGGCTCATTGGCATAATTTGGGCTGGTCCACGGTGGACTGGGTCTTCGTGTAATGATACGTCGGTCAGTTTAACCTTGATGCCGCGTATCTGTTCGTATGCGAGTGGGCCTTCCTTGAGTCCCCATCTGTATCCGCCTATGATCATTTCCTTAACTTCTTGCAGATATTGGGCGCCTTTGGTGGTTTCGACGAGCATGTTGCTGCCCTCGTCAACGCTCCAGACCCCGCGCGCTTCGTCAGGAGGCCAGTCTTCGTCTCGTAGAATCTTAGCCATTTCGTGGCGGTCTTGGTATTCGCCGATCTTTCCTTCCTTTATCATATCTACGATTTTGTCTGGGAGCGGTTCAACTGACAGGTAGACCTTGTTGTGTTTGTTCGGTGACTTTCCTTCGACTGGTCCCGCGCTTCCCTTGACGCTTTCGCGGTAGATGACGATCGGGGTTGACGTTGCAATCTGAAGCCCGGTCTTCGTGATTAGTGTTGTCGCAATTTCTAAATGGAGTGTTCCCATGCCCGCTATCAAGTACTCGCCGGTTTCTTCGTTGATCTTAGTTACGAGGTTCGGATCCTCTAGGCTTAGTCGCCGAAGAAGTTCAACTAATTTGGGAAGGTCTCTGCTAAATTTAGGCTCGACTGCAATCGTTACAACTGGTTCGGTCACGTAGTGGACGGATTCGAAGGGAGCTATGTCTTTCACGGATGATAATGTTTCTCCAGATTTGGCAGCATCCAACCCTAGAAGTGCAGGAATGTTTCCAGCGTTGGTGGATCCAATTATCTCTCTGTATGGTCCCATGAAAATGCAGACTTGTTGCACGCGTTGGTCAACTCGGGCTCCTAGAAGATGGAATGTTGAACCTTCCTTGATGGTTCCGGAGAATAATCGGCCGACGGCTACGACCCCGGCTTGTGGGTCAACGACGATGGTCGTGATTGCCATGACTACTGGGCCGTTATCGTCGCAGTTCATCATGGCTTGGCCAACTTCACTGTTAATGTCCCCTTTCCAAATCTTTGGAATACGATACTTCTGAGCGACGTGTGGAGGCGGCATCGCCTCAACTGACATGTTCAATATTGCTTCGTGCAATGGTGCACGTTCACGAAGTTGCGCGATTGTATCGTTTGTGTACGCTTCGACAACATCCTGGAATTTCACACCTTTCTCCTTGGCTACTTCAGCGTTGAATCCCCAACGGTCTTTGGCGGAACCCATGGCAACTGTGTTGCCGGCGAAGCTCACTTTCCATTTTTCACGGTACTCAGGCTCCGCGTAGAGTTCTATTAGCCTGTTGAATTCTGTGATAATTCGACTGATTCTTTCCTGGATTTGTTCAGAATTCAATCTGAGTTCTTTGATAAGTCTATCAATCTTGTTGATGTAGAGAACAGGCCTTACTCTTTCCTCAAGCGCCTGTCTGGTTACAGTTTCAGTCTGAACCATTATTTCCTCGACTGAATCGACGACGACAACCGCTCCGTCAATGGCACGCAAAGATCGCGTCACCCTTCCAGAGAAGTCAACGTGACCTGGAGTATCGATCAGGTTGATGACGTATGAAGTTCCATTTCTCTCATGCAGCAAACTAACGTTTGCTGCTTTGATCGTCATCTGGCGCTTCTGTTCTTCCTCCATGTAATCCAGCGCTAACGCTGTTCCAGCCATGCCAGGTGACAGGAGACCGGCTGCGGCAAGGAGAGAGTCGCTCATCGTCGTCTTTCCGTGATCGACGTGGGCGATGATTCCCATATTTTCCGGACGTAGGTGTACCTACGGCTTACGGATTTGCTCCTTGTTCGCAATGATCTTCTGAATTTCAGTTGTGCTCTTGTAACGTGGCATTTTTCACTCAACTTTCTGCGAAATTGTGATGGCATCATAACTAAATGTCATTAAAGTATTGCTGTTGAAGACCTCTCAGCAACAAGAATGCAAAGAAAGGACGAAAAGCAAGGTTGTCTAAGCTATCTGCAAGTCGAGTCGGACGTCATACTTGAGTTGGGTGCTCTTTGGGATTCAACCTTACCCCCATAGTCATCAAACAATCTCTCACACTGAATGATCTCTGGGGGAGAGTTCTTGCCGTTGACGCAAACAATATGCTCTATCAATTCTTGGCTCTAATCAGAATGCGTGACGGCAAACCATTTACAGATTCTGCAGGACATGTAACATCGCATTTGATAGGTCTCGTATTCAGGACAACTCGATTACTTGCTGAATTTGATATTCGACCTGTATTCGTGTTTGATGGAAAACCACCACCACAGAAAATGCAGACTCTCAAAGAACGGCGTTTGACGCGCGCCAAAGCTCGAAGAGATTGGGAACTCGCTGTTGGCCGCGGCGACTATGCTACTGCATGGTCAAAGGCTGTGCGCATGGATTCTTTAACGCAAGAGATGACGGGAGATGCAAAGAGGGCTCTATCGCTACTCGGTATACCTGTTGTCCAAGCTCCACAAGAAGGCGAGGCGCAAGCTGCACATATGGCTCGACGAGGAGACGTTTGGGCTGCCAACAGTCGCGACTACGATTCTGTACTATTCGGAGCACCTCGCCTAATTCGCTACTTGACAATAACGGGTCAGGAATACCTTCCAAGTAAGGGAATGTCTAGACCACTTATCCCCGAGCTAATTGACCTTCAGAAGATGTTAACTGCGTTACAGATTACGCTGGAGCAACTTGTGGACTTGGCAGTACTGGTTGGAACTGACTTCAATACAGGTATTCGGGGAATCGGACCCAAAACCGCATTGAAGTTGATTCAGAAACACGGTGCACTGGAGAATTTGCCGACCGAAATCAAGGAGAAACTACCGCAAGATTATCAAGAAATTCGCACATTATTTTGTCACCCGGAAGTAACGAATGATTATGACCTGCGTTTTTCACCTACGGATGAACAGGGGCTCCTTCAATTCCTGTGCGTCGAACGAGGATTTGCGATAGATAAGGTAAAACTCGCGATTCAGAGGATGCAGCTCTTCAATGCAAGGGAGACCTCGAACCTGACTTCTTGGTTTATTTCGAGATGATGTGCGTGTCCCACACCCCGTTCTCGGAGTTTGCTAACACATGCCGGCAGGTTGAAGCAACTAGTAAGAGGAAGAAGAAAGTTGAAGTTCTAGCCCGTTTCCTTCACTCACTGCGTCCTGATGAAGTAATCCCCACTGTCACCTTTTTCACAGGACACGCTTTTCCAGGAGCGGACGAACGCGTACTCGACGTAGGAGGCCGAACTGTTTGGAAGATGGATCTGACCGCAAGCCAATCAACGTTAGTTAATCGACCTGCAACTTTGTTGGATGTGTACGAAACCTTCGACCGGATTGCCAAGACCACTGGTTCTGGTTCGCGTCAGAGAAAAGAGGCGCTCGTGGAAACTCTACTGGGTCGTTTAGGAGCTTCAGACGCTGGATATTTGATGAGGATTATCTTCGGCGAAATGCGAATTGGGGCTGTAGAAGGCGTAGTACTTGAAGCGATTGCTGCTGCAAGTAACATTCAGCTAGATGATGTAAGGAGAGCGTACATGTTACAGGGTGATCTCGGTCGTGTCGCAAAGCTTTCGCTGACTGAGGGCCCAGCTGCCGTTAAAGCAGTCGGTGTAGAATTATTCACACCAATAAGGCCAATGCTCGCTGAGATGGCGGAAGACCCGGAGGAAGTTTTCAGGGAACACGGAGGAATCACGGCTCTCGAATACAAATATGACGGGGCAAGAATTCAACTACACGGAAAAGATGGAATCATCCGCATTTTCAGTCGCAGACTTACTGACGTGACTGACAGTCTCCCTGACATTGTTAGGTTAGCTATAGATGCACTAGCTCCTCGAGCGAGAGAGTTTCTCGTGGAAGGAGAAGTCGTGGCCGTCGGGGAGGGTGGTAAACCATTTCCATTCCAAGACTTGATGAGGCGCTTCAGGCGCGTGCACGACGTGAAAATAATGACGACGCAAGTTCCGCTCAGACTCTACCTCTTCGACATCATATATGTAAACGGCAAGATGCTGATAGATGCACCTAACGAAGAGCGTTGGACGATTCTCCAGAACCTAGTCGGATCAGATTTGCTGGCCAGTAGAACCGTGAGTTCGAAAGTGGAGGATGCGAAGGAGTTGATGCAACAAGCAATCCGAGCAGGTCATGAGGGAATAATGGCAAAGGATTTGAAGAGTCGTTACACGCCTGGCGTGCGTGAAAAGAAATGGTTCAAGATTAAACCGGTCGAGACGCTTGATGTCGTAGTCGTGGCTGCAGAGTGGGGTTCTGGAAGGAGGAAAGGGTGGTTGAGCAACTATCATCTTGCAGTGCGGGACGATCAAACGGGCGAGTATATGGTGATCGGGAAGACATTCAAGGGTCTGACAGACGATGAGTTTTCAATGATGACTGAGAAGTTGTCGGCATTAAAAACGCGGACGACCGAGTACACGGTGTATGTTAAACCGTCAGTCGTTGTCGAAGTCGCCTTCAACGAGATTCAGCGGAGCCCAAATTACCGGTCCAAGTTTGCTCTTCGGTTTGCTCGTATTACTCGTTTTCGAGATGACAAACGCCCAGAGGATGCTGACACTCAGAGCAGACTGAGGACTCTTTATGAGAATCAGTTTAGGTTCAAGGCAAAGGCTGAGTTCGAGGCTAGCAAATGAAAGTTGCTTCGTTATTCAGCGGTGGCAAGGATAGTGCTTTTGCCCTCTGGTGGGCTCAAATGCAGGGTTGGGAAGTGGCAGAGTTAGTCACCGTTCTTCCTGACTCCAGTGAATCGTGGATGTTTCATTATCCAGCTACCGAATGGACCAAGTTGCAGGCTGAAGCCTTGAGCATTCCACTAACCGTGATCAAAACCGAAGGAGTGAAGGAGAAGGAGTTGAGTGATCTCGCGGATGGTCTGCGGAGCCTGACGAAGAAAGTTGGAATACAAGGATTAGTTTCTGGAGCTGTTGCAAGCGAATATCAGCGAACCCGATTGGACAATGTGTGTGAGGAGCTTGGATTGAGGAGCTTTGCGCCCTTATGGCGTAAGAATCAGCAGCAGCTAGTAGAGGAACAGATAGAATCAGGATTCGAGATAATGATCACTGCGTGTAATGCTCTGGGCCTCACGAAAGAATGGTTAGGGCGGAGATTGGACAAAATTAACTTTCAGGAACTAGTGCGACTGAGCAAGAAGTATGGCTTCAGTATAGCATTTGAAGGTGGTGAGGCTGAAACATTTGTTCTGAACGCTCCGATGTTCCATGGCAGAATTCGAGTAGACCAGTCGACTCCTCAATGGAAGAACGATTCAGGTTATCTGAAACTTGAACGATTGAGTCTCGTGCGAGAATCGGTTAGCTTACCAGTCTAGCTGCAAGTTCCTGGGATTTCGAGCATACTGCCGCTGAGTCTAGTGACGTGACAATTCTGTTTTCCATCAACACGCGTCCATCGACAATAGTCGTGTTTACATTTCCTGATGAGGCTGAATAAACAAGGTCCGAAACCACTGTTTCCCCGCCGTGAATTGGTCTCAGGTTGGGAGCGTTGGCATCAAGCAGAATAATGTCAGCCCTCTTGCCCGATTCGATGCTTCCTATCTCTCGATCCACGCCAAGCGCTCTTGCGGCTTCAATAGTGGCTAGGTCAAGCGTTTTCTGAGCTGGAAGTACGGTCGGATCCCATCGATGGGCCTTATGAACTAAAGCGCAGATCTTCATGGTCTCGAACATGTCCAGGCTATTATTGCTAGCTGCTCCGTCTGTCCCTAGTGCCACCGGGATTCCTGCGTCGAACATCTCCGGCAGCGGAGCCACACCGCCGCTTGCGAGTTTCATGTTTGAAACCGGACAATGAGCCACTTTAACCCCGGATTTTGCTAACAAGTTCACCTCAGACTTTGTCAGCCAAACACAATGGGCAGCAAGCATGTTCTTGGAGAGCGCGCCGATCTTGTCCAAGTACTCCACAACGCGCATTCCGTGCTGCTTCTGAGAGTCGGCTTGTTCGCGCCGAGTTTCGGCCACATGAATGTGAATTATTGCGTTATTCTTTTCCGCAAATTCCTTCGACCATTGAAGCATTTCAGCTGAACACGTGTAAGGTGCATGTGGTCCAATGACGAATCTGATTCTTGGATTTTCCAGATGTCTAATGTAATCATGGAACTTCTGAACGTTGGCTCGCTCTCTACTTGATTTCGTAGCATCAAAGAGGTCTATAGTGCCATAGGATAAGAAGCCGCGCAGACCCGATTCAGCGACGGCTCTCGCTACATCCTCCATATGAAAGTACATGTCCACGAAGCTTGTCGTTCCTGATCTAATCATCTCCACCGATCCCAGAAGGGCACCGAAATAGCAGTCTTCACTGGTAAGTTTCGCTTCAAGTGGCCAGATCTTTTTCTGTAGCCAATCCTGGAGTTGCATGTCGTCAGCGTAACCGCGAAAAAGAGTCATGGAGAGATGTGTGTGCGCGTTTATGAGGCCGGGAAGCGCTATCTTGCCAGAGCCATCAACCTCTTTGTCAGCAGAGCCGTTTATCTTCCCAACTCGTCTGACGACACCATCTTCGACAAGAATCGAAGCTCCACGCATGACCTCTCTGCTTGCATTCTGGGTTACGATCCACTCACAATTCCTGATCAGTAAGGAAGGCAAAAGTCGATCGTATGATGCATTCCCGAGTGAGGTTAAAAGTCAAGCGATTCCTCTCCAATCAATGAACATAATCGTTTAATTCACATACGGTACTCGAATGCAGAGGGATGCGACGATGAGTCGAGTCAAAGACCCTTCTCTAGCTCCGCAAGGACAACTGAAGATCGAATGGGCAAGAGATCACATGCCCGTGCTTGCAAAGATCCGATCACGGTTCGAAAGGGAACATCCGTTCAAAGATTTGACGATTGGGATGTGTATGCATTTGGAAATGAAAACAGCTGTCCTAGGCCAGACTCTTCAAGCTGGAGGCGCAAGAATCGCAATAACCGGCAGCAACCCTCTATCTACACAGGATGATGTTGCCGCCGCTCTAGCCTTATCGGGACCAAACGTCTACGCTTGGAGAGGAGTCACTGAACCTGAGCATCAAGAGAACCTGTCAAGTGTACTTGCACACAAGCCTGACATCTTAATCGATGACGGGGGCGAACTGTCAGTCACGGTCCATTCGACTATGACTGACCTGAAGAGCAAGATAATCGGCGCCTGTGAAGAGACAACGACTGGGGTTCATCGATACAGGGCCATGGAAAATGAAGGGATACTCGCGTATCCTGTCATGGCCGTCAATGACGCATTCACAAAGTACCTGTTTGACAGTCAACACGGAACTGGGCAATCTGCCCTCGAAGGCATAATGCGAGCCACAAACATGCTGATCGCAGGCAAGACCGTTGTAGTCTGCGGTTATGGCTGGGTTGGACGAGGAATTGCGCTAAGAGCAAAGGGACTCGGTGCAAACATCGTCGTCACTGAGGTGGATCCAGTTAGAGCTCTTGAGGCAGCAATGGAAGGATATCGAATCATGAGCATGAACGCCGCAGCTCAAGTTGGTGACATATTCGTAACCGCCACAGGCTGCAAAGACATCATTCTTCCAGAGCATTTCGAGAAGATGAAGGATGGAGCAATCTTGGCAAATTCAGGCCATTATGATGTGGAAATAGATGTAAAGTCTATCCGAAGAATGGCAGCCTCCACTAAAACTGTACGTCAAAACGTTGAAGAATTCAAGTTAAGCAACGGCAAGCGTCTATATCTCCTTGCAGAGGGACGATTAGTGAATCTTGCAGCGGCTGATGGACACCCGGCTGAGGTCATGGATATGACCTTCGCTGATCAAGCTCTAGCTGCCGAGTACTTGGTAAAGAACAAAGGAAGACTTGAACGAAAGGTCTACAGGATGCCATTGGAAGTGGATCGAGAGATTGCGTCACTCTGGCTCGAATCGCACCAAATGACAATTGATTCGCTAAGCGATGAGCAGAAGCGCTACCTAGGCTCATGGCACTAGCTGCCGCTATCCGAAAATCCTGGGCAGCTGAATTGGGATAACCACGGTTGGTAAGGGAACTCGGAAGTACACGTAGATGGCCAGTCCTAGGCCTAGAATCGTGCCAATAATAGTGACGTAATCTGCGAAATGCATCTTTAGCGTAACTATCGCAGTACGGTGTTCTGTTGCACCAAAGGCCCGTGATTCTAACGCTTCCGCAAGTTCCACGCTCCTTCGTATCGCGGAGATGATTAGTGGAATTAGGATGGGAATGTAATTTCTAACTCGTTTCACTAAGTTTCCTTTGTCGAGTTCAAGTCCTCTTGATCGTTGAGCGTCAACAACAGTTTGAGCGTCAACGGCCATAGTTGGAACTAGTCGTACGGCAGTGGTAAACGTGAATGAGATAGAGTAAGGGACGTGAATCTGATCTAACGCAAGGCCTAGATCATCGGCAGAAGTTGTCATAAAGAAGAATGAAAAAGCCGACATAATCGCGAAAAAGCGCAGAGTGAACGAAATCGAGAGAACCAAAGCCGTACCGAAAATGGAATTCATAACGAAAATGAAGACACCAAGGAACAGTCCTCCTTTCATGGATCTAAGCCACCTCCGACTAGTCTTCGAGATCAGAACGAGGGGAATTTGAAAAAGAAAGATGGTGATTAGTGCGAAGATGTTCGTGAACATGAGAGCGGTTGTGAAGAGTCCGATGGTTAGAACGAACTTTGCTCGTGGGTCCATCCTGTGAATGGGGCTGTCAATCTTCGTAAACTTGAATCCTTCAACGAAACGGAGAGACATGATATCACCCTCGGCCGCTAGTTCGGTCCGCTTTTCGAAGTCTGGGGATGAGGAACTCACGGGCTGCGTAGACGTCTATAATTCCCGGATTCTCTCCTAATACTGGTAGTTGGTGCAATAATTCAGCAATTTGCGGTCTTACGAGAGAGGCCTTCGCAAGCATTTCATCATTTGTTAGAATCTTCGATGCAGTATCATCAGCAATTACAGTGCCTCTTGAAAGGAGAACTATACGGGGCTTGCATTCGGCTACGAACTCAACATCGTGCGTGACGATTACAATTGTCTTGCCCTGCGAGATCAATTGGACGATGAAATTTCTCAGTCGATCCTTCTGGAGATAGTCTTGTCCAATAGTGGGCTCGTCCATAATGATGTGCTTCGGGTCCCATGCTAGAACCGCCGCCAGCGCCACGCGTTTTCTTTCGCCACCGCTCAAGACAAATGGAGAGGAATCAATGTACCTCTCAAGACCCAGAGCGGTCGATATGTTTGTGACTCTTCGCTTGATGACTTGCTCATCGAATCCGAAATTGCGTAACGAGAAGCTCAGTTCTTCGGAAACTGTCTCTGCGAACAATTGATGGTCAGGATTCTGGAAAATTAGCCCAACGTCGCGAGAAAGCTGAGCCACTGACTTTTCTTGAGTGTCGACGCCATCTACATGCACGCTTCCAACTCGTGGCTTCAGTAATCCGTTGAACATCTTCACGAGGGTTGTCTTACCTGCTCCATTCTCGCCCATGATCGCAACGAATTCACCGTTCTGAATTTGGAGGTTCACGTTGGTAAGAACGTCAGATGACGTACCGGGATATCGAAAACTTACATTATTGACTGAAATCATTGTTGAAGAACCTTTCTCAACTCCCCGGACGCCTGTTCGACTGTTATGGGATTCGTCCAGAGGGGGAAACCGTCACGTCTTAGCATGTGGAATAGAGTCGTGACTTTGGGTAAGCCAATCCCGATTAGACGCGCCTGATCATTATATGTTTCAGATGGAGATCCATCGAGCACTACCTTTCCGTTATCCATTATGATAACACGATTTGCGTATCGAGATACTATGTCTAATCTGTGCTCGACTAGAATCGTGGTCAATCTGTATTCTCGATTCAACTTGGCTATAACTCCCACGATTTCCTCGGCGGATCGGGGGTCGAGGAAAGATGTCGGTTCATCGAGGACAATAATGTTAGGTTTCATCGCCAGTACACCAGCGATGGCTGCGCGCTGTTGTTGGCCGCCTGAGAGTTCATATGGAGCTTTTTCTCGCAAATCTTCAATTCCAGTTGATTTCATCGCCCATCTCACTCTCTCCAATGCTTCCTCTCTTGGGACTCCGAGATTTTCCAACCCGAATGCTACGTCTCGCTCGACTGAGAGAGAGAACAATTGATTCTCAGGATTCTGGAATACGAACCCGATGTGTTGCGAGAGTTCAGCGGTTGACTTGTCAGATACGTTTACTTCATCTACAAAGAGCTCTCCTTGGAGTTCGCCAGAGTAGAAATTCGGAATCAGCCCGTTCAGGCATCTGCAAAAAGTCGTCTTGCCGCATCCACTCGGTCCCGTGAGTATTACGAATTCGCCCTTCTCAATTGAAAGTGAAATTTTCTCCATCGAGGGTGTATTGGCTCCCGCATACGTGAAGGATAGGCTGCGTGCCGAAATTGCTGACATCGCTTGAATGGCACCTTTTGATCGGTTACCCGACGACCTGGGTTTGAGCTGAGTCAATGGCACTAATCTTGTCTAGGGAATTTGGTTTGTGATCCAGAATTTCGTGTAGGATTCGGGTTGAGCGTTTCAGTGCTTCATTTGGTTCTCCTTTGACGTTTGCTCCTGCGGCTGTTGCATGGCCTCCACCCATGCCACCCATCTGTCGCCCGATTTCGCTTGCTAGGTCAGTGCCAAGATGTACTCCTGACTGCTGAACGAATTCACGAGTGCACCGAAAACTCACAGTTAAGTCGTCGTTCCGTTTCCCGGCTACTATGGCTACATGTGCCCCTAGACCAATGAGTCCTCTTGCGGCTGACGCGTGGTAAGAACCGACGAGGGATGTGGCGATTAGCCAACGATTAATCCTTTCTAATCTAAGTCTCTGGGCTGACTTGACTCGGGCAATGCGTTCCGATTCTTCCATTACTTGCCTGGTCAACGCGACGGCTTCTTCTGGATTAGCTCCGGCGCTCATTAGTTTGCATGCAGCTGCATACGTCTTTCTAGTACCAATCGCTAAGTGACCTGTTTCAACTAGGATTCCTATAAGAAGTGCTTGTGAGACCCGCCTGTCTGGCTTGATATGCATTCTAGTGAACATGGCAAGCGTGATTTCACAGGTTGAAGTGGCATTTTCCTCGCATATGATTATTGTCGCTGCTTTCGCGTTTTCCGCGTGGGGGGCGTGATGATCGATCATCACAATGGGTTTTGACGAATGTTGAACAGCCTCGCGCAGTTCGCCTAATTGTTGTAGGGTGTTTGTGTCGACGGTTACAATCAGGCCGAAATCATCTAGGTTAGGTTTTTCCTCAATTGGTAACGGAACGGCAGTGGAAAGTATTTGTTTGGAAAGTTTGCTGACTCCACCGGGAGAACAAAAGGATGTTCGTATCTTATGATTGATTCTTCGAGCAAGGACTGAGAATGCGTAAGCGGAGCATATCGCGTCAGGGTCGGAATTCTGATGTCCTAAGATCAGGACCGAATCAACTTGACGGAGCAACTTCACTAAGCTCGAGAATTCTCGCAAAGCCTCAACTCATTCACTTTCGTCTCTGCTGCTTGGAAAGCGGCGTCTGTCGCTTTGTCAACTAAAGATTGTAGATCTTCGTCGCCAATTAGGAGCTCTACTCCGACCTCAACGGCTAGGAATAGTGGTTTGTCTCCAATGGCTTCCACAGTGACATCTAGGTCACTTACTCGCTTTACTGAGATCTTCGAAAAAAGGACTTGTCTTGCTGCCTCTTCCGCAGCCATGCAGATCTCTTCAATCTCATCTGCTGTGGGCTTCCGTCTTAACTCAATTTCCATTGGGTCTCCCTTACCCCTTCGAGGTCTGTTGAGGAGGGAAGCTTATTGAGAGGGTTGTTTCGGTCCCTTTAACCTCTCCTGTAACTTCTCCTGAATCTCCTTTAACCGTTCTCTTGTCCTATCTTCTTGCTTTCCCAAAACGGTAACTCGTGTAGCCATCAGCTCTTTTCTTTCCTTGAGCTCAGTAAGCAGTGTTTGTCTATTCGACTTGACGAGTATGCTTCCGACAGTTTTGTATACTGGAGTATCGTCAGTCGATTTCTCAAGCTCAGCAAGCGCTTTATCGGTTTCACTCAGCTCAAGTTCTACTTGCTGTCGCTGAGTCGCAACCGATTGCAGAGTCTGCTGAAGTTGCTGGAGCCTAACCAGCTGTTCCTGAAGTTGTGGCGGTAATTCGACTTCTTCACCCATTTTCGACGCCTCGAGACCTGAGAGTCTGCGTAGCCTTTAGAGGGCAGCTAATTAAGAGTTGTTAAGTTGGTAAGACAGATATTTCATGTTAGCAAAGTGACCAGGATCTGCTGAAATAATTAGGTGAAGAGAGAGAGCCGACGCCGAAACAAAACATGTGTCAAAGTAATCCTCGAGGCATTCGTTCAACAGAGGAAAACGTCCTATAGTCAGATATCGTACGTTAATTTAGTACGTTCGTAAAGTCCCTAAGGAGCTTTCATAATGCCTGAGTTGTTGAAGAAGGGCATCGAGTTCGACGATACTGCTCGCGTAGCAGCAGGGTATCTTTCATATGGCAATGCGAAAGTGCCGCTTCCAAACAAGTTCGCAACTACCACAGAACTCAACGCGACTCGACTGGTAGGTCTGAAGCAGGATTTTCCCACTGAAATCGTCGTTGCGGGCAAGCTGATTTATCCTGAGACATTAAAGCGAATCCTGAAAGAAGAAGACTCTCTGAAAGAGTTCGCTCGTCGCCTTGCTCGTGAAACATCTGCACACGAAGACGCCCTTAGTACTCTATTTCTTATCTTGAAAGGAGACGCGGCAATCGCTGAAACAAACGATCTCAGGACAATACTTGATCTTCAATACTTTGCGGACATCGACATAATCACGGTGCAGCAGAGTCCTGGGCTCTCCACTCCCGATTTCATATCCCACCTCAGATTTGCTGAGAGATGGCTTGACAATCGAGGTATCGACAAGCCATTGATGCCGGTCCTAGCTCCATCGATTGATGATTTTGATAAGACGTTGAAAGCAGTGATGAAACGGAAGCCTAAGTTACTTGGGTTTGACATGAAAGGCGGATTCTACTATCATGCATTGCGCTCGTTGGAAGCTGTCAAGGACAGTGACCCTGAACTCTGGGTGCATGCGTTTCAGGTTCCTCCGAAGATAAGGTTCGCCAGAAGCCTACTGAGATGCTCGGAGGGAATGATGTTGCCAATCTTTGGTGTAGACAGCTACAATAGGTGGGTTGTGCCACCGCCACCGGTACCTTTGACGAAAGACAAGATCAACATGTTTGATTCCACTAATTGGGGAGTATTCAAGCGGAAGGAATGGACCAAGGAATATGGTACGAAGCTGAATTGCACTTGTCCCATGTGTAACAAGCAACGTCTGCCAACCTTCTTCTTGGGCGAAGTGTTAACCGTGCTAGGGAGAAGCAAAGTTCATGATCACTATGCTCAACGGGAGCAACTCTTCGAGCTCGCCAAACATGTGAAGTCAGGGAGGGCCAAGAACTTCATTTCCAAGAAGCGATATCCGAACGAGTTCCTTAAGCAGGCAGATTCAGACGAGGCTAGAGCTTGACTTCCGCCATTCGTGTCATTAATTCTTTCAGGTCAATTTCGGATTGGGTCCGCCATCCGAGGGATATGACGCCTGCGTCATCTTCTTCGAGGTAGCCTGTCCTTAGGAAGATGTCGACTAAAGTAATTGACTTCCATCTACCGAACTTGTTGGCAAGCAATTTCTCGAGATCCTCTCGCGGAGCTTTTCCCTGCTTTGACATAAGCAATGCCAGAGTAGCTGCTAACGCGGCAAGGTTGTCTATCCGCCAGCCAATCATCTTTGCTTCTTTCAGGCCCAGCGTTCCCTTTAGCGTTATGTAATATCTACTCTCGTCTCCTGGTATTCCATCTTGCGTTGCGTAGGCGGGAGTACGTTCCTTTACTTTTCTTATTTCAAGGTCGAGTTCGGAAAGAAGCTGGTTGAGTTGTTCAAGTACTTGCTCGAAATTCTTCCCAACCTTCTCCTTAAGTTCCCATTCCTTGGCGCCAGGCATTTTGCCTCTGCGAAAGAGAAGCAGATGCATTGCTCTTTTCAGTTTATCAGAGTAGAAAGTTTGAGTTTGTGTTGCTTCTTTATTCTCCATGCTCAATGCTCCTGGGTATGGGGATTGGGAATGAAACACTGTTGGATGCTGCTTTCCCAGTAGGGTGGTCGACCGGTACGAGTGATAGATTGCCGTCGTTTGTCTGTAGTTTGGCGAAACCGTAGGTTACCAGAAAGCTGACGAAGTACGCCCTTCGCACAGTCTCTTGATAATTTGATCTACGGACAAAGGCCCAGTAATTCGTAAACTTCGATGTCTCGCATGAGGTTCGGAGTTCTTCATATATTTGGGCGATTTGTTTGTTGAATTCTTCTCCCTGTATTCCTAGCCCTGTGAGCGTCTCGGCGTCAGTTGAGGAGGGTGGTTTTCCTTCGATGAATTGTCTCTTCTTCCATCTCTCAGCAATTGGGAGGAGAGCGTCCCAGTAGTTCAGCGCATCGGTGACGGTTTCCTCAGTTAACTGTTCGAGCTCAGCCAGTGGGTGCCAACTGTGAAGGAGGACCTCAACGAGCCTCTTCTCACTCATCCGCTCCACTTTCCTTGCGATGAATTCAGGGTCAGCATAAAGGGCGCTGGATTGGAATTTCAGCTGAGTATTCTGTAGTCGTACCACTTCCGATAGCCGATTAAGGGTGTGTGCGTCCATGCAATGATCCTGAAATGTTTCCCATAATGGAAAGAATTGGCGAAGGGTCTCTACGCCGAGTTTCACATCTAGGAAGAACGGATTGAATTTTCGGTCGGCGATTGCGTCGCATGTGTCGACGAGTTCCTTTAGCTCACGTCTTCCAGCAGCTAGACTATGCTTTCCTGCTTTCTTACTCATCTGCCTTCAGCTCACTCACTATTGATGATCCTTCGACATTCTGGACCACAATTACGTGGCTATTGTCTGAGATGTTGATTTGTCCCGGCGTAATCGCGATATATTGCCCCTCCTTCATTCCTTTTGAGCTTGAGACGATTAGTTGAGTTACGAGTTCCCTGTTCTTTGGATCCATGTGCACATCAAATTCATCTATCGCCCTAAACGGCGACGTTATGTGTTGCTGGAGTGCAA
>Ga0074046_10002537_pt1 | contig 15709 bp, 19 predicted proteins | sample BogForMeECP23OM3_FD_94441 | JGI IMG/M metagenome (GOLD analysis project Ga0074046, IMG submission 94441) | Bog forest soil microbial communities from Calvert Island, British Columbia, Canada - Bog Forest MetaG ECP23OM3 | ecosystem: Environmental > Terrestrial > Soil > Wetlands ...
GTACTTCAAGAGGTAGGCCATCAGGCGATCAAGGATGGCGTAGAATCGAGGGGTCGTATGGAGGTGCGAACATGAGTCATCTTCTTCGCAGGCTGTGGCGGCACGACGAGGGCCAAGACATCGCCGAGTATGCGGTGATGCTGGCCGTCATTCTGGTACTTGTAGTTGGCACAGTTCGGCTGATCGGAAGCAATGCAAACAACGTATTTTCGTCCGCAGCCAGTTCCATTCAATGAACCTGCCGGAATGAGCAACAGCCACGCTCATGGTCGTTCGCTGCCCGTGTTGCAAAGCAGGAATCGAGTTCCGGCCGATTTATCTTCTTGAACAGTACACCCACTGTCGATGGCGCATTGATCTTTGGCCAGCAGGGCAAGCGTCTTTGCTGAAACACTTAGGTAACGTTGACTGCTCTAGAGCCAGTTGTAAACCTGCTTACAATGCCGCAGAAGTTCGACAAGCCGCACAGACACAACCGACCGCCGCGCATCCGTGTCCCCCACCAACAAAAAGCAATCTTCACAGTCGATCACCAGAAGTTCGTTGGTATCGTTCAACGCCTCTCGTTAACAGGGGGATCGGCCCTGTTTGTTAAAGGGCCTATTCCTGAGGGAACGCTCGGTGAAATGGCTTTGGGTACAGTTCTTGGGAAAGTGAATGCGCAGATTGAATTTCTGCATACCGGAGCGGATGGTGTACCACTCGCGCAGGCATTCCGCTTCCTTGCGATGGATGACGTAAGCAGCCAACGCTTCAAAACGGCTGCCGAAGAAATGCAGGGTGCAGGCTTCTCGGACGGTAAACAGAAACCAACAACTATCGACGCGGCGTTCGAAACCTTGCGGGAGAGCGTCCGCCAGCTTTCAGGGATGCTCACTTCGGGACGACGAACGAGATCGAAAGCGGACCCCGATGGAGCCTAGAGCCTGAGATAGAGCAGTCCGTGAAGGATTGACGACGATGGTCTCGCCATCGCACGTCCGACTCCCAGCGCCACCCTCAACCGTGAGAACCACCTTTAGAGGGAGACAAGTACTTCGTCGGGACTCATGAACGTCGCGGTGGAGGATACGAGCACCGATCTGCGAACCGTGATAGCTGTGAGGATTACAGTGGCAGTCCCTCGCAAACCAGAGATGCCATTCTGTTCATGATCTTTTCACAATGCACGTCGCAGGAATTGCAGCCGTCTTGCTTCGCTGCTGGTGCTTGCGTCCTGCCGTCAGGGAACAAGGTGTGGGGCGATGACGCCGAGAAACTCACTGGAGCTGATGATCTTGGTATTCTTCCAGAACTTCGGGAAGTGACGTTGGTTCCCTGTCACTAGGTAATCCGCGCGGGCGGCGTCGGCACATGCAACAAAGATGTTGTCATCGGGGTCAGAGGTGACTAGTGGGACTCTGGATGGCGTGACCACGCGAGTATGATTCTTGATCAGTTGAAGCAATTGTTGGCGCAAACTCCTGCGAATCCTGAGTTCAGGACGCGCCAGGACCATAGCATATTCGGACACGATCGCGTCGGAAACATACCAGAGAGCAGGCTTTGTCATGGCGAGCAAAACCACCGTTCGCTGTAGGCCTTCCGGTTTGAGTGCTGCAGACACGGCCACGTTCGTGTCGATCACAAGCCGAAGGGGGATCATCGCCGTTTGGATCGGCGTGCGGCTTTGATGATCCGATCAATTTGTGTGGCGTTTAGCTTATTTGCGCCTTTCTGTTTGGATTCTTTTCCGATAGCCCGAAGGACCTCGGGCTCGGGAACGGCGAGGCGCACATAGTCCCTGATGCTGAGTAACACCGCTCGCGGACTGCCGCGCTTCTCGATGACGAGCGACCGGCCCTCATCTTCGACACGACGCAGAAGCTTGCCAAAGTTCGTCCTCGCGTCTAGCGCAGTCACTACAATGCCTTCGTCCATAAACTCTCCAGTTCACTTCCTTAAACTCTACAGTTCGTTCGCACAAGTGTCAATGACAAACGCTGCACCTCAAGCCATCGGTTTCGTGTCTCGATACAACCTCGTAACCGCGAATGCGGGTGGCCTGATAAAAAACCTGACTGCCCACCGAATTCCGGACGATAAGTCCCACTTTCGAGAGGTTTTCAAGCTCACGTTGAACCCCGCCAACGCTGGCATTTACTTCGCGTGCGATTTGGCGCGTATAGAAGGATTGATCGGCGTGGCCATAGAGCAGAGCCAGGATGGCGCCCCGCGTGCGGCCGAACAGAAGATCCGCCAGCCCGTTGGTTGTACTCATTCCGAGAACAATTGCACTCAGGATGAGAACGCTGTTCAAGTTCGCAATGTGGCCCCCAGGGGAATCCGGGTCTGCAGGCGGTACCGATCATCATTGTTTATAAGCACCTTCGGTCAGGTCGTCTGGCAAGGCAGCCTTGAACTATTCTTCCAACGCTTTGCGAAGATCTTTCATTAGCAACATCAGCTGCAGTTCATGGATCGGAGATACCTCGAAATCAAAATGCTCGTAGAACTTCCTTGCTTGTTCGTCAATCGCATGAACGAGAACTGCACGTGCGCCCACGATGTCCGCAGCCTGAGCGATTCGCGCAAGTGCATCTTTCAAGAGCGCCTTCCCCAGCCCGGTGCCTTTCTCGTCCTTATCGACGGCGAGCCTTGCCAGCAAGATAACTGGAATGGGGTGCCTTGCAAGCCCCTTGGAAATCCGTGTGGGTGCTTCCTCCACAGATACACTCCCAGCAGAAATTGAATAGTATCCCACCACCAAACCATTACGGTGGACCACGTAAGTTCGGGCGGATTCATTCCTTTCGTTCGTAAGGGCGAAGCGTTTGAGCCAATCGTTAAGAGATTCGTGTTCCCCGCAATCGAACCGACTCACGTCGTGCGATTCCGAGATCGCTTCTACTTTCGATAGGGGTTTTACATGAGGCATCAGCTCTGTTCAAGGACAGTGGATTCGGAAAAGAGTCTCTTAAGTCTGGGCTTCAACTGCGCGGGTCTGTCTAGGGCCTCGCTGAACCTTTGCCACTCTTTCGGGCTAAGCTCGAAAAAACGCCCGTCGGCGATCTCCTGTTCTGCTCGGACGCATGCACTCTCCAAGATGAAGTTTGTAATGTTTACGCCCCGGTGTTCGGCACCAAGGCGAATGAGCCTTGCTTCTCTATCAGTGGCTCGAACGTTGAACCTTTCCGAGCGTTTCTTTCGCGCTGCTGTTGCCGGCATAGTAGCCCCCCCCCCCCTTCTGTACGTACAATGTACGCTTGTTTTGCGAGTATGTCAAGCTTGCCAGGTGCACGGCGGCGATGTTGGCGGTCCCAATGGCAACAGCAGGGGAAGAGGCGGGACATGCACAGCGAATCACAGCTCTTTATGTGGTTAGCAGTTACTACATTTGTAGTATAGTTATACCACATGCTTGACCTTCGCTCCAAGCTGCGGCGGCAACTATTCGCCTATTACTTCACAAATCCGACGGCCCGTCACCACTTGCGGGACTTGGCGGAGCGGCTGAGCATCGATCCGTCTAACCTGTCGAAAGAGTTGGGACGCCTGGAGCGCGAGGGCCTATTTCGGTCGGAAGTGAGTGGCCGCCAAAAGTACTTTCAACTGAACCGCGAGTATCCGCTTTTTCATGAAGTGCGTAAGATCGTTGCGAAGACTATTGGTGCGGCACCCCTGATCACACAGACCCTCACGAGAATTGAGGGAATAGACGAGGCATACTTGTACGGTTCATTTGCAAGCAACCAGCAGGACGCTGCCAGCGATATAGACGTGCTCGTGATTGGCTTCCCGCGTGAGGAAGTCTTAGCACAAGCCGTGCGAAGGCTGGAGCGGCAACTCGGGCGCGAAATCAACTACACCGTTCTGACGCCGAAGGAATTTGAGTCACGCCGTGCTAGGAAGGATGCGTTTTTGGAAAACGTCTGGCACAACAAACGTATTTCGCTCACAGGTCGAGATGAAGAAGCTAAAATCGTACTCCGTTGACTGGGCGCAAATCGACCGCTTCCTCGGGAGTGCGGATAAGAAGCTGGCCTCGGCCCGCAAGATTCTTGCTTTTGACGAAGAAGCTTGCCTTCAACAAGCTTACGAAGCAATGCTTAAAGCTTCGCCGGGGTTCATGTTCAGCCACGGATTCCGTGTGAGAAGTCAGCTTGGCCACCACATCGCCATCATCGATTTCGTGCGGTCGCGTATCGACAAGAAACATGCTGGTCTGCTGGTTGTTTTTGATCGTCTCCGCCGGAAACGCAATACGGCTGTCAAGGGCGGAATAAAAGCAGACCACAGAGGCGGAGTAAAAGTAGATCAGAGCAACTGGTAGAAGATTGGGGATTGTCGGGGAGGAGGGCGTCTGGAGCGGAGGCCGGCGCCGCCTGAAAGGCGGCGAGTTTAGGCCGCAGCGGAAGACGTCCTCCTCCCCGAGGCGAGTTTGCCGCGGTGGGTGGCGGCCGACAGTCGAGGCGGGTAGTGGGCGGATCAGGAGTTCGGCGGGGAGCCCCGCTTGCGTTTGCTCTGTTTCAGACGGTAGCTTTCGCCGTTCATCTCCAGGATGTGGACGTGGTGAGTGAGCCGGTCCAGCAGCGCGCCGGTCAGCCGTTCCGATCCGAGAACCTCGGTCCATTCCTGGAACGGAAGATTGCTGGTCACCAGGGTGGAGCCGCGTTCATAGCGTTGGCTGAAGACCTCGAACAGCAATTCGGCGCCGGACTTGGACAGCGGCACAAAACCCAGTTCATCGACGATCAGCAGCTCGTAACTGGCCATCTGCTTCTGATAGCGCAGCAGCCGTTTCTCGTCCTTGGCTTCTAGTAACTCGTGCACCATGGCCGCTGCGGTCGTGAAGCGCACGCGATGTCCACGTTGGCAGGCCGATAAACCCAGGGCGAGCGCGAGGTGTGTTTTTCCGGTGCCGCTGTTACCCAATAGCAATACGTTTTCGCGGCGCAGTAGAAACTCCGAGCGCGCCAACTCCAGCACTAGTGCTTTATTCAACGACGGAATGGCCGGGAACTCGAAAGTGTCCAGGCTCTTGACCACCGGGAAACGGGCTTGATGGATGCGGCGTTCGGTGGCCCGCCGCTCGCGATCCAGTAACTCCAGTTCGGTCAGGCGCAGCAGGAAGCGCGGATAGTCCACGCCCTCCGCCGCACATTGGCGCGTCACTTTGTCGTACTCGCGCAGAAACGTCGGCAGCCGTAACTGCTTCAGGTGGTGTTCCAGTAACACCTGGGGTGTGTCGTTGCCCGCGGGCATGGTGAGTTCGCTCATCGCGTCACCTCGGGAGCGGAAGTCTCGGCGGGTACGAGGGCCGGAGTCGAGAGCAACGCCATGTAATCGGCGGCTTGCGTGGTTTGTACGTCGGCCAGGGGCAGATGCGGATAGTTCTCCAAGTCCAGCCGCGGCGGCCGCCGCTCGATACGGCACAGCAGCAGATGCTTGACGGCATCGAAGCCGATCGTGCCCAGATGCAGCGCATCACCGATCGCTGCTTCGACCTCCGGCAGGGAAAACGTCTCCAGTAGACGCAGCACCTGCACATACTCGCGCTTACCGCCCTTGTTCAGCCGCGCTTCTAGCAGCCGCCGCAAACGGGGGAAACACTCCGGCAACTCCCAACCCGCCAGCGGCGCTGCCTGGTCCAGCGCCCGTGGTTTCTGCTCCGGCAAAGCCAGATAGTGCCGCGGTTCGAAGACCACGTCCTCGCGTTCGTAGCTTCGCGGATGCCGCGCAATCACCTCACTGCCGCAGACCACAACCACCTCGTGCACGTAACCCTTCACCAGCACATCGCGGTACCCGTACTCGGTCGGCGCCGAGTAATCATTCGTGCGATAGCGCACCAGCGACAGCGAACTGACTCGCGCCGATTGTTTCTCGCAGGCTTCATATGCACTGCCCGGCAACGGAAGAAACGCCGCCCGCTCCCGCGCAAAACGTTCTCCAATCGTCTCTTCGTGCCCGCGCAGCCGGCGTGTTCGGCGTTCTCGGCACTGTTCAACTAACCGCTCGTTCCACTCCTCCCAACTGCCCACGCGCGGAATCGGCACCATGAAGTTACGCCGCGCATACCCCACGATCCCTTCGACCTTACCCTTGTCGTTGCCTTTCGCCGGCCTCCCGAACTTTTCGGCAAACAGATAGTGACTTGTAACTCGGAGAACGCCCGCGTCTTCTGCCGGGTGCCGTCGCCCAGAATCTTCGCGACGGCCAGTCTCGTGTTGTCGTACAGAATCGTGGTCGGAACGCCGCCGAAATAGGCGAAGGCCTGAACGTGGCCCTCCAGAAAAGCCTCCGTCGTCTCCGCCGGAAACGCCATCACAAAACAGTCGTCGGAGTGTGGCAGGTCGATCGCCAGGTAATGCGCCTTCTGTTCGACTCCCCCCACGATCACCAGCGCTTCGCCGAAATCGGCCTGTGCCTCGCCCGGCGCATGTGTCAGCGGAACGAACATCTCCTGCTGGCGCAGCGTCGCGGCCCGCACGTAGTCCTTCACGATCGTGTAGCCACCCGTGTAGGCGTGTTGCGACCGCAAACGCTCAAAAATCCGCTTCGCCGTATGCCGTTGTTTCTTGGGTTGCTGCTTGTCGTTTTCCAGAATGGCGTCGATCACGTCCACCCACGGCCCCAGCTTGGGCCGCTTCGGGGGCTGCTGCCGCCGGTAGCCCGGCGGCACTGCGTAGCGCAGCATCTTCCGCACTGTCTCTCGCGCTACGCCGAACTCTCTCGCTACTGTCCGTTCACTCTTGCCCTCCACCAGAACCGCTCGCCGTATCCGCCCATAAATCTCCACTGAGTACATCCCTCCGGTGTTCCACGATCACGGCCATCGGCTCAACGGAACCGAACCAGTTCCGTTACCCCCGCAGCCCGCTGTACCGTGAAACAAGAATCCGGCGGTCTAGTTTTCCTCCGCCGCAGCACCCCGCTTACGCGGCGTGATGTGGCCTAGTATTGCTCCGGCGCTTATAGTCTGCTGACGACAGACATCCCAATCGAATCCGCAACGGTAACAGGACGCCCTTTTCACCCGCTCCCGGCTGGCCGAGGCTCGTCGCCGAACCTAGCGGGAAAGCCGCTGAGGCCTGGGCTCGATGGTTAGTATCTTTTCACCGCCGTCATCATCAACGCTGATGGTGAGCATCTGTTCTTTCGGTGCGTACGTCCAGGCTTGAATGACGGCGGCGTGATTCAGCTGAACAGAATACTCCGCTGCTGGGCGGCCATGCACTTTCACAATGTACTTCCGTTTCCCCGGATTGTACCCTCCGCGGGAATTACGGGAATTAATGGTGATAGTCACCGTGCCATTCCTGTCGATGCACTCGTATTGAGTTGTGGCGTACACGCCCTGTTCGTAGCCATACTCTCCATCATCTTCGAATAGAGTAAACGAAGAAGCATCCCTTCCTGGATACACCTCAAGAGTTAGCGGATTCAACGGCATCTCGAAGGAATACTGCATGACAGGACCAGTCGGAATTATGGCTCCTGCGCGAATAAACACCGGAATCTCGTCTAATTCAGCCTTATAGACAATCTCGCCGCCTCCTTCATACTTGGTTTTCCCATCAGAATAGTCGAACCACTGTCCGGACGGCAGAAAGATGTTGCGAGAAACACCAGCGTCCAAGATCGGAGCGACCAGAATGTTCGGTCCCAGAAACCACTCGTCATTGATGGCTTCCGTATTTGCTTCGTTATCTGTTTCAAACGGTAGAGTGCGGAGCATCGGCGTCCCGTTCTGACTCGACTCATAGTTCAAGCTGTATATATAAGGGAGCAAGCGGTAGCGGTTCTCGAGGGACGCGCGGCAGATATTGATGATCTCTCGCGGACGTATGTAGCAACTATGGTCTCCTTCGCCGTGCGCCCATGCGAAGGGGTTGAACATGCCAGCCTCGAACCATCGGGCGTAAACATCGTCCGCCGCTACGCCCATCCAACCTCCGATGTCATATCCAATCGCAGAGTAGCCGGACAGGGACAGATTCAGGACACCACGAGTGTGTGTCTGCAATCCTGCAAAGGTCGGCAATGAATCGCCGGTCGAGGTCCAGCCATAACGCTGTGATCCTGCTGTCCCAGGACGGCAGTATCCGATCATCCGTGACTTCTTCTTGGCCCCGGACTCGTAATTGGCTGCACGCGTCATCATCTGAGTGAAATAGACCAGAGCATAAGCGTTGTGCATCTCCCTTACGGAACGTCGGGGATTATTGAAATAGGGGAAAAAGGTATTTTCGGGGTCAGGAACGTAGTCAAGTTCACCGAAGTCCAACATCCCGTTCCACACGCCATTTCGCAACGGTCCTGCCCATTTTGCCTGGAATGTCGTGTCGCTGGCCGCCGGGTTGAAAAAGTCAATTTCGCTGTATGGCGTGTTCATTCCGTTTCCCTCGTGCAGCAGGGCGTTGCCTTCCCCATCAACAATCATGCCTTTCGGAGTGAGCCGGTTCAGTTCATCCCATTGCGCTGATCCTTTGTAGGCCCACGGCATTCCATAGCCGGCGGTAATCTTTACGTGGAATTCTGCCCACATTTTCAGTGCAAAATCCGGAGTAAATGTTGCAGCATCTACGTCGTCGTAATAAATCGCGTCAATGGGCAGGTGATACCTTCGCATGTTGCCGGCAATCTCAGTGGCCCATCGGCTTGTTGTGTCGTTTCCCGCTCCTCCCTGGTGATATCCGAATGCCCATTTGGGCAGAAGCGCCGGTCTTCCGGTCAACTCGGTGTAGCGATCGACGATTCGCCGAAATGAGGGACCATAAAACAGGTAGAAATCCATCTCTCCCCCGTCGGCTGTGATTTCGATTCGGCCGCTATTGAACTGACCGATATCGAAGCTCGAGCGCCACCAGTTATGCAAATAGACCCCATACCCGCGACTGCTCCAGTACATCGCAATGCTCTTGTAACCCATCAGTCCGTCGGACTGATCCTGGTTGTCCGTGTCCACGTTCCAGATATCCATCCGTGTCCCGCGCTTATCGATGTTGTTCTTCTTGTCGCCAAACCCATAGATGTGCTCGTCGTTGTGCAGATCCCACGCCGCTCTCAATCGGGAGAAGTCGAAGCGATAATTGCCAATCAGGGTGTGGTTATTCGAGTCATAGATAGTCAGTCCGAGGGGAGCGTGTGAAAGAACTAAGCGTAACGCCCCGGTGTCAATTATGTTGGGATCGGAGCTGTGGTTGGCGGCGCCCGACCATGCGGAATCGTCCTTAATGACGGCAAAGTCTGGGTTTCCATCGTTAGGAAAGACGCCATTGGGACCGACTCTGATTCGAACTACATCTGGCGCCAGCAGGACAATGCGAACTTGATTGTTGCCTTCAGAAATCTGAATGGGAGTCGTTGCTAAACAGACCCCACTTGATGAAAGGACGAGAGCCAAAGTTAAGCCGACAGGGAGAGCCTTTCGTTGTCTGGTCATAGTGGACGATCTTTTCCGCTCCGATATGTACGTTTGGCTACGTCTTCAGCGATTATCACGGCTACGATCCTGGCAGAAGGATTCGCATTTCGAGTGCGCGAGGTATCCAGCGGCTGTTGCGAAGGCCTATCCATCATAGTCCAGGATGGCTGTCGTCGGATGGACACCTTCCGACACAATGCCCCCGTCCCACTTGCTCGCGAGAAGAATGTGCAGCGCTTGTTCGCGGCCAGATGATAATCCCAGGTGGTCAGGTGATCCGCAGCGCAAACTGCAACACCCGCGGCATGTGGGCTGAGGTCGAATACAGGAAATCAGAGGAGACGCCCGGCGCGCTCACGTAGTTGTTCACCCCCCACCACTCGGTGTGGTTAAAGATGTTGAAACCCTCCGCCCGGAATTGCACCGCAACTTTTTCGGTGGGCTTGAAGACCTTGTAAATCGACATGTCGAAGTTGATCCGCCGGGGATGGTTGAGGCTGTTCCGGCCCGAATCACCAAAGGTCAGGCCCTGGGTCTCGGCGTAGGCGGCGCAGTTGAAAAGCGGGACTCCCTTGGTGCCGGCTACCAGGGGCAGACAGTTCGGAGTTGCGTGTGGATTGCCTACTATATCGGCAAACGAACCGATTCCGGCGGTGCCATCGGCCCCTAACGTTTACACGGGCGTTGTCGATTGACGGCCCTGACAAAATTGGTCCGCTGTCCAGCATTAGCCGTGTCCCAATAGTCGTACCAGAAAATGATCTTCGGGCTGGCCTCGGTAGCGGCGTCGCGCAGCATGGTCTGGAGTTGGCGGGTAGTTGGATAGGTGCACTGCAACCCAGAGCAAACACCGGCACCCGGGTATTGGTCCCAGTTGAAGGCCTGAAGCGCCATCTCCGCCCCTTTTCCGTAGGTTGTAGCGATGGTGTGGACGTCGCTGGCCGCCGTAGCAGTATCGCTGGCGGGAGCGCCGGTACCGATAGGGTAGTAGTCCGCACCGAGGATGTCCGCGAAACCAAAAGGGCTGTCTCCGTGGTACGCAGGGCTCGGGTACCATCTTCTTCAGTTGGTGCAACCTGCGCTGCATTTTCTGCCAGAACTACGAAATCAGTTGTCAGAGTGAAGGCCGGACGGTCAAACCCGAGGAACTGTCCCGCATGATGCTCGCTTTGCAGGAACAGGGCTGTCACAACATTAATCTCGTCACCCCGGAACATGTTGTTCCACAGATCCTGGAGGCGCTGCCGCTGGCGATGGAGCGCGGTCTTCGTCTTCCTCTCGTTTACAACACGAGCGCTTACGACTCACTTGACTCTCTCGCACTGATGGACGGCGTGGTGGACATTTACATGCCGGACTTTAAGTTCTGGGACCTTGCGAATGCGCGCCGTTATGCGAAAGCTCCGGATTACCCAGAAACCGCACGCCGTGCGATCAAGGAGATGCACCGGCAGGTCGGCCCGCTGGTCACGGATGAGCGGGGCATCGCACTGCGAGGAGTCCTTCTGCGCCACCTGATCATGCCTGGCGGCGTGGCCGGAACACCAGAAATCATGCAATGGATCAGCCACGAACTCGGTCCCGAGACTTATGTCAATCTGATGTCGCAATACCGCCCTGCTGGCCGCGTTGGCAGAACGGAATATCCGGAGATCAACCGGTCCGTTAGCCCAAGCGAACTCGAGCAAGCGGTTGGCGCGTTTCTTTCGGCGGGGCTGTCTCGGCTCGATGGCAAGCCGGCGTTCGTCCAAGTGTTCTGATTGGCGGGCGACATTCTTGCCGTTCATCAGCTGCCCCCTGACAGCGGACGAGTCCTATCTCGGCTCAGCAGTTCGCAACAACAGCACAGCTATTGCCCACCCAGACGGGGGAGGGATCGATCTATTGTGTGCCTGGACACTGGCCTTCTGGGCAGCTGGGGTATGTACTGCAGACATCTACCGCAATGCGAATGGGAGCATGAAACTGGTGAGGGTAAGCCGTCCCCCGGTCCAGACAGTCATGGAGTCTGGGGTATTGGCTTCCTGGCTGGCTATGCTAAGAGCAAGGCGGAGAGAGATTTTCTCGAAACGGCTTGAGAAGTTAGCGGGCGCGCTGCTTCTTTTGGCGGGCCTCGCTTCCTTGGTCGGGTGCCAAGGCGTGAGCACCGGGACCAAGATCATAGTTGTCGGGCAGCTCACACTCAATCCAGCCAGTGAGGCCTTCGGCAGCGTGGCCGTGGGAGACCGGCAGTCGCAGACAGTGACGGTAACCAACAGTGGATCCAGTGTCAGCATCTCACAGGTTTCGGTCAGCGGCACCGGATTTCAACTCAGCGGCATCACCACTCCACTAACGCTCAACGCTTCCCAAAGCACGACATTCACAGTAGCCTTCGCACCTCAGACGACTGGCAGCGCCAGCGGCACGGTCACCCTCACCTCGAACGCTTCCGATCCCACTCTGGCCATCGGTTTGTCGGGGACAGGCACGACCGCAACTGGACAGCTCGCCGTGAGTCCAACCACGCTAGCCCTGGGCAGCGTGGAGGTCGACACCAGCGGAACAGCATCAGGAAGCTTGAGCGCCAGCGGTGCGAGTGTGACGGTCACGGCCGCAAGCACGAACGATTCAGTATTTAGCGTGGGCGGACTATCGCTGCCCGTCACCATCCCGGCGGGCCAGAGCGTTCCCTTTACGGTTACTTTCAGTCCGCTGACGACGGAAGCGGCGAGTGCCACACTCACCTTTACCAGCAATGTCCAACCTTCCACCACCACGGAAGCACTCACGGGAACTGGCACGTCGGCGCCCACCCACACGGTCAATTTGTCGTGGGACGCGAGCACATCGCCGAACATCTCTGGCTATAACATCTATCGCGCCGTCTACTCGGGCTCGTGTGGCTCTTACTCGAAGGTCAACTCCGTGCTGAATACCAGCACGCTGTACACAGACTCTTCAGTGGTGGACGGCACTTCCTACTGCTACACGTCCACGGCCGTGAACTCGAGCAACGAAGAAAGCGGCTACTCGAACATCGTTTCTAACGTTCAGATCCCTGCGTCGTAGTCCCAAAAAGAGCGAACTGCAACGGTTGATTCAACCAACTGCAAGGCGGTTCCACCTGTTCTTCGGGGCCCTTTGTCTTCAGCCGCTTGTCCGCTTCAAGTCCCCTTCCTTAGCAGGCACTCTTCCGCCATCGGTCTCGGGCTGTGAGCTCTTCGTTCACCGGCTGGAGCTGCGCATGAGATCTAGCGTTTACGCTCTCTCATGCGAAAGACGACACTTACGGTTGCCCGAAGATTGTTTTGCACATGCGCGACGGCGGCAGCATCAACAAACGTCGTGCGCAGGTAATCACCGCTGAGGCGAACCGCGAATGGCCCCGAGAGAGAGTGTTCGAATCCTCCCCCCAGCGCATCGGAAAAGCGTGCCACCCATCCGTGCAAGTAATAAGTCTCGCTCACGGGCACCGCACCGTCGACTAGGCCTGCACCGGCCAGCACGTGAACGAACATACGTGTATTTCTACGCTCAACGGGATAGAACACAGGACCCGCGAGAAGGCTCCAAATATAGCTATTGTGGCCCGTGCCGAGGATGTCGGAAGCGCGGACGTAGCTTGTGTCCACCGTGGCTCCCCAGCGGGAAGCTATGTCGACCTGCCCGCCAACGTCCAAGCCGTTGAGGTTCACATGCCCGGCGGAGGGGATCGGCATAGCGATATAGGTGTAGCCGGCACTGACAGCGAAAGCTGGCCCCGTGGCTGCAGCTGCCGGCCCCGTCTCCGAACGATTCTGCCCGAATGCACTCGCGACCAGGGCGAACACGAAAACAACGATCCTTCCCATGGCCTTCATCTTGTCAACCCTGCGTTCGGGTAGCAGTCCCAATTGAAATCCTCGATATTGCACAGCCATTGCTTCTCGCTCCCGGATGACCCAAGTCGGCGAAGCGCGGCCATCGGAGTCTTCAGAATAATAACGGTGACACAGGGCGACAAAAGTGTCCACAGCTCCTGGCCTTAAGTAACGGCCGCCCATTTCGATGGCGACTGGAACCGTCGCCGGCTTCACTCTGACCTGGTGGATGGACCTGCAGGGAAAACGGAGCGTTCAACGACCCGGCTATCCAGTAACAGATTACTGTCCCAATGGCTGTCTTTTGCTCGTGCTTCGATACACCACCGTTACCTGTTTGCTACAGCGGGCTTCACTGTACTCTGCCCTCAGCAAGTGGAGCCCTGCGTGCACTCCCCTCAGCAACCCGTGCGGCGAAGCACACGCTACCCTCTCCAGCTGCCGGTCACAGTCAGGGCGGCCGGCAGAGAGATGCACACTCAATCCGAGAACATAAGCGTCCATGGCGTTCTGCTGTCTAGTAATTTTCGGATTCCAGAGGGTTCCGCCGTGGAGTTGGCAGTTGCAATGACGATTATGCCCGACGCTGGCATCGTTCTGACCGGTCGCGGCAAGGTTCTTCGGGTGAAACCAAGGATTTCCGGAGATTTCGCCATAGCGATCGAATGTAAACGCCCTTTCGGGCTCGCGCGACGAGTTCGAACGCCGCCCTCCTTGACCTGGCACACAGAGACTTAGTCGACCCTACTCGCGTCCTCCTCCCGCACTCGCGCTATGCCGTCAAGGTCGCGCTATCGCGCTCCCCGCTCCACTTCGTTCCGCCCCTGCGGTGACACGCGCACTCGTTACAAGAGGTCGCTTGCGTCGGGCCAGCCCCACGAGTTTCTCGAGGGATTGTCAATGCCTGTAATCGCCCCCCATAAGAAGGCCGGTCGGTGTCAAGTTGGTTCTTCGTGTTTTTTCTTGGTCACTTGTTTGTCTCTAGCCCGAGCTGCCCACTGTCAGCACCCTTCCATCCGCACTCTCTAGCTAGGAGCGATTTTCGCTCGGTGCAAGTAGGGTGTTCTCGTTTCAGCCGGCGCTGCCACCTCATTGTCGACCTCTTGTTTCATTCTCAGGACAGCGTTTCACCATGAACTAGTTCTTCCAGATGTGCAGAATCTAACCATTTCTTCGCTGGCCTTCTGACGGTTGACGTGATGTACCTCAGAGATCTTTCGCTGTTCCGTCGGTGGCGCCAGACTGATCGTGAGCCCTTCCCCCGGGGTGCAGACAGTCGTGGACCCTCGGGTTACGGGTCTACGGCTGACAATGCAAAATACTGCGGCGAGAGCGATCTCCTCCAAGCGTCTTGCGAAGATAGCAGGTCCGTTACTTCTTCTGGCAGGCCTCACTTTTCTGATCGGTTGCCAGGGTTTGAGCATTGCTGGCTCTTCGGCCCAACAACAATTCGGCACGCTGACCTGGGCCACTGCAACTCTGGATTTTGGCAACGTCGCGGCGGGCAGCAGCGAAACTCTTTCAGCCTCCGTGACGAACTCTGGGGCCGGCCCAGTTACCATCAGCAGCATCGCGATCTCGAGTCAGTATTTTTCTCTGGCTAAGCCCAGTCTTCCGCTTACCGTCGCCGCCGGACAGAGCACCCCGGTCAGCATCAATTTCGCACCTAACGCGGCAGGAACTTTTACCGCTACGGTTGCCATTGCAAGCAACGCGTCGAATACTGCAACGAACCTCAACCTCGCGGGAACCGGAACTGGAACTGGAGCAGCCCCTGGGCAGCTTGTGCTCAATCCGGGCAGTGAGGCGTTCGGTAGCTTGACCGTGGGAACCCTGCAGACGCAGGTGGTAACCCTGACCAACACCGGCGGATCGAGTGTCAGTGTCTCGCAGGCTTCTGTCAGCGGCACCGGATTTCAACTCAGCGGGATCACCACCCCCCTGACACTCAACGCTTCCCAAAGCACCACCTTCACAGTCGCCTTCGCACCTCAGACACCCGGCAGCGTAAGCGGAACGGTAACCGTCAGTTCGAATGCTTCCAATTCCACGGTGACGATGGCATTGTCCGGCACAGGAATTTCGCCTGGCGACCTGTCAGCAACTGCGACCAGCCTCAGCTTTGGCAGCGTGACCGTGGGCAGCAAGCAGTCCCTGTCCGAGACCGTGACCAACACGGGCGGATCGAGTGTCACCATCTCGCAGGTCGCAATCAGCGGCACCGGATTCAGCCTGAGCGGCACCACCGCTCCCGTCACCCTGACGGCGGGACAGAGCACGACCTTCAGCGTCTCGTTTGCGCCCACCTCGGCGGCCGGTGCCAGCGGCAGCGTCACCATCACTTCCAACGCGTCGAATCCGACACTCACCATCCCGTTGTCTGGCACGGGAATTTCACCGGGCGACCTGTCCCCAAGTCCCACCAGTCTCAGCTTTGGCAGCGTGACCGTGGGCAGCA
>Ga0074046_10002538_pt1 | contig 15709 bp, 11 predicted proteins | sample BogForMeECP23OM3_FD_94441 | JGI IMG/M metagenome (GOLD analysis project Ga0074046, IMG submission 94441) | Bog forest soil microbial communities from Calvert Island, British Columbia, Canada - Bog Forest MetaG ECP23OM3 | ecosystem: Environmental > Terrestrial > Soil > Wetlands ...
CGTACACAGCGAGTGGGTGGCGACGCTCGATGGTTATGTGAATGCCGAGATCCGGCCCCACGTTTCCGGATACATCATCAGCCAAAACTATAAAGAAGGTTCGGTTGTCCGCACAGGTCAGGTGCTATTCGAAATTGATCCGAGGCCCTTCCAGGCTGCTCTTGACGGTGCCAAGGGAGAACTTGCCCAGGCAGAAGCGCAACTCGGCAAGAGCACGATCGACGTTGAACGCGATACGCCTTTAGCAGCACAGAAGGCTGTCCCAAAGGAGAAGTTGGATAACGAGATCCAGACGAAACTTGCTGCCGAAGCAGCAGTCGAATCGGGCAAGGCGGCAGTGGAACGGGCACAACTTGATCTCGAGTGGACCAAGGTCACCTCGCTTGTAGACGGCGTTGCGGGAATCGCCGAGGTCCAGATGGGCAACTTGGTGGGCCCCACGGTTCGGCTGACTTCCGTTTCGCAGGTTGATCCCATCAAGGTGTACTTCCCTATTAGCGAACAGGAGTATCTGCGGGCGAAGCAAGTCAGCTCCACTGGGCAACCGATAGAGCTTTTCAACGCCTCGCCGGAACTGATCCTGGCTGATGGCACTGTATATCCGCGCCGGGGGAAGGTCCTGATGACGGACCGGCAAGTGGACACCAACACCGGCACGATCCGCATGGTCGCGGCATTCCCTAATCCTGGCAACATTCTGCGTCCGGGCCAGTACGGGCGTGTTCGGATCCAAACGAGCTTTGAGAAACGTGCTCTGCTGGTGCCGCAAAGCGCGGTTAAAGAACTTCAGGGAGGGTACGAGGTCGCACTCGTGAGTGCCGACCACAAGGCAATCATTCGCCCCGTCAAGGCGGGGGAGAAAGTAGGGACGATGTGGGTCATCGACGAGGGATTGAAGGCAGATGACCAAGTCGTTGTGGAGGGAGTGGAAAAGGTAAAGGACGGAACACCAGTCGTTCCCAAACCAGAAAAACTTCAGGCGGAGGCACGCTGAGCCATGTCCGGGCGCATCCACAGGAGATATTGTTCCGTCCGGGCGGGTCTTGCTTGGACTTACATTTTCTTGGTCCTGCTATGTGCAGGCGACAAACGAGCGAGCGCTCAGTGCGAGGGACCGATTACTTCGCTGGAGATCGCAGCGCGCTGCACGGCACGAAGCAGCGTGCCGATGTCGAAAGCTGAAATTGATCCAGCCAAACCCTATCGTCTGGAAGAACTCATAGATATCGCGGAAACCAATAATCCGCGGACACGGATCGCCTGGGAAGCAGCCAAGCAAGCGGCGGATGGGCTGGGAATCGCACGGAGCGATTATTTCCCGCACTTAGCGGCCCTGGTGCTTTCTGGAGACCAGCGCGTTATCGAGCCATGGCCCACGCCGCTCGGTGCGTCGAGGGGATACTTTCTGATCGAGGCTCCGGTTGTAGAGTCCGGTGTGGAGCTGAAATACAACGTCTACGACTTCGGAAGGCGCGGTGCGAGAGTGGAAGCCCGTAAAGCCCTACGCTTAGCCGCCGCGGCCGCATTCCAGCGAACCAATCAGGATGTCGCATTTCGCGTTGTAACTGCCTATTTCAACCTCATTACGGCAGAAGAACGGCTGACAGCATCAACCCAGATTGTCAAAACGGCGCAGACGACGCAGGAAGCCGCCGAGGCTCAGCTCGCAAATGGCAGGTCTACTCTTCCTGACGTGTTAAACGCCAGGGCTGCTACCGCACAGGCCACTTACGATCTTCAAGCCAGTATCGGCGGGGTGGACACCGCCCGCGTTGTGCTGCGGGAGACAATTGGGGTCGAGCCTTCCGATGCCATACTCGTCGAACAGCCTGGCACATTGCCTTTACCGACCGAAGTCGCCGAATCAACCGCAAATCTGGTGAGCGCAGCGATGCGACAGCGACCTGATTTACGCGCAATTTCCGAAAGGCTCCAGGCGGCGAATGCGCAATATAAGGCTGCGAAATCCGAATACCTGCCCACGATTCACTTCGGGGCGTCCGCGGCTCAAGAAGCAGTTTGGCCGACTATCAACGTTGCCGGCCCCAATCCGCTAGGCCATGCAAACCAAACGGTGTGGAACGTGGGCGTGACCGTCCGTTGGACTATTTTCGACGGTGGATTACGGCGAAACGAAGCTCGCCTTGCCGACTCGAAACGCCGCGAGGCTCAGGATGAAAAACGTGAGAAGGAAGACGCAATCGCCCGTGAAGTGTGGGTTGCGTATGTGCAGTTCCGAACGGCTGTTCGTCAGCACGAGGCGGCCGAAACACTGCTGACTTCTGCAAGCACGTCCTACGATGCATCGCTTGACGCCTACAAGTATGGCGTGAAGAACCTGGTCGATTTAGTCACGGCGGAGAATCAGCTAGCCCAGGCGCGGCTGGCGGTGGTGCAGTCGCGCTCCGCGGTCAGAATCGATGCAACCAATCTCGACTATGCAACGGGAAACCTGCTGCGTCAGCAGCCGCCGGTGGCGCAACCCGTTTCCAAGAGTCCTTAAAGAATGAGGAGGATGACAGTTGTGCGCAAGCTCGGAAAAACTTGGTTGCTCTGCCTGGCAGTTATGGACTGCAGTAGCTGCTCGCGAGCTCCCTCCATCGAGGTGATCGGGTCGTTCTTTCCGGCATGGATGTTTTGCATCATCGCCGCTCTTATCATTACCGGCCTCATACGCGTGGTACTGGCACAGCGCGGACTGGAACAAAAGCTCGGCCCATTTGTGATTGTTTATCCAAGCATGGCGGTGGGAATCAGTTGTTTACTGTGGCTCCTTCTGTTTTCGTAGGTTCGAGGTTGCATATGAATAATGCCCGGTCACTAATCCGATCCAGAGGTATTCAGGCATGTTTGGGAGTGTTGGCATTTACCATCATCACAGTTGGGACAGTGCTTTGGAATCTGAACAGACATCCCCGCACTGACGACGCCAGTGTGCGGGCAAACTATGTCCAGTTCGCTCCCGAAGTGAGTGGCCGTCTAGTGACGCTAGCGGTAAAAGACAATGCTTTCGTCCATCAGGGAGACCTGCTGTTCGCGATTGATCCCCGGCAGTATCAATATGCACTGCAACAGGCGCTCGCCGACCAGAAGCTGCTGGAAGCCCAGATTGTTGACGCGCAGCGCAGAATCGCAGCCCAGAACAGTGCAGTCAGTGCGGCACGCGCGGGAGTGAGCAGCTCGCAGACGCAGACCAAGGTCCGCGAGAGCAGCGTGGAAGCAGCGGTTGCGGCAGTGGAGCGAGCAAGGGCAGCGCTCGAGTCCGCCGAAGCCCAGAAGACTCTCGCCGCCAGTAACCTAAGGCGTATTGAACCGTTGCTGGAGAAGCAGTATGTAACTCCGGAGCAGGTGGACGAAAGTAGGACCAAGTCGCGAATCGCGGATCGCAACTATGAAGAGGCGCAGTCGGCGCTCCAGCAGGCCCTGGCAAACGAAAGCCAGGCGCGATTCGCCCACGAGGAATCCAAGATCTCGGTGGCAGCCTCGCGGGCCCGCTTAGAGCAGAGCGAGCATGCCGTGGAGCTTCTCGACAGCTTGCTGGCCCAGAGACCGGCCAAGGCTGCGAAGGTCAGTGATGCACAACTCAATCTCGAGCGCTGCACTGTCAGGGCACCATTTGACGGATACGTAACCAACCTCAATATCTCTGAAGGAGAATATGCCAAGCCGGGCGTGCCCATCTTCACCCTCATCGATAATCGGACATGGTATGTCGTCTCCAACTACCGGGAATCGGAGTTGGAATCCATTCGGCCGGGCAAGCATGTGGATGTCTACGTCATGAGCCAGCCCTCGAGGCGTTTTGATGGAATGGTTGAGAGCCTTGGCTTTGGTGTAGCCCCTGACGATACGCGACTCAGTAACGGCCTTCCCGATATCGAGCACACTTTGAACTGGGTGCATATCGCGGCCCGCTTTCCTGTGCGCATTCGCGTTCAGAACCCCGACCCCGCGCTGTTTCGAATCGGCGAAACTGCGACGACGATTGTGAGATAGAGAGCCGTGTCCCTATTCAGCGCGAAAAAGGTCTCAGAACTGGGTCGCTTCTGGCGGGAGATGGCGCCCGTTCCTGGCCGGATGTCGGGAACTTTACGTTTCGCTGTGGCTTCGGCCGTTGCAACGCTTCTGCTGCTCATCATACAGCCTGCCGTTGGCTTCATTGCGCCATCGCTTTTCATGTTGTTTCTGGTCTCGCACGATACGCCGTTTCATTGCTTCAAGGATCTCTTCACGTTAGTTTCCTTCGCAGCTCTGGGAACAGCCTCAGCGCTGATGCTGGTAATTGTCACCGGCAATAATCCGGTGGCCAGGGTGGTGGGTGTTGCCGTATTTACATTTCTGGCTACATTCTTCTTTCGTGCCTCTACGGTTCCGCTCGCACCGCTGGCCTTTGGGTGCCTCACCTTCATGACAATTAACCTCTGGGAAAACCAACTCCGGCCGGAAAGAATACTGCGTCTTTCCTTATGGCCGATCGGAACCCTGGCGACTGTCGCACTTTGTGGGACCGCAGTCGACTACCTGTTCAACCGTAGCGATCCTTTGGTCGCGTTGCAGCGCGAAATTAAGGCCAGATGTGCTGCACTGGAACAGCTGTTTCAGTTGTGTGCAACAAATGCAAAGTCTGAGCAGATTGAGAAACAATCTTCGATCGTCCGCCGCTACGCTGTCACTGGCGAAGGGCAAATGCACGTCCTCCTAGAGCGCATATCGAAGCGCAACAGCTGCAGCAGTGCTGAATTGAGAAAGCTCAAAACTGTAACTCTGATGTTGGACCGGCTCCTTGTCCTCGGCGCTGGTTTTGCCATTCATAGTGACCTTCCGGCCGTGGGCCCGGCGCGGCTCCAGCGCATCAGCCAAGCCATTGCGGCGACCGGAGAAGGCCACTGGGAGGAGGTCAGGGATATCCTCAACGATACGCAGACTCCGCTGCCCGGGGAACTCGATCGCATCGAGCGAACCTTGCGCCACTTGGGAGAATCCGCAGAGTCAAGTGCGGAAGAACCGACGGCAGAAGGTCCGCAAGCTTCGTCTTCCAGCCAGTCGTCGAACAATTTTTTCAAGCGCCTGCTTCTCCCTGATGCGTTTACGAACTATGACTATTTCATGTATGCGCTGAAACTGAGCGTGTGTGCCGCCATTGTGTATGTGTTTTACAACGGTACCAAATGGCCCGGGATAGCAACTGCGATCTATTTCACCGTCTACTTCACCGGCCTCAGTACCACAGGAGCCAGCAATCGCAAGTTGCTCTTCCGTTTGATCGGTTCGGCCATCGGAGGGCTGATTCTGGGCATCGGCTGTCTAGTATTCGTGTTCCCGAATATTGAAGGGGTGCAGGGTTTCCTACTGGTCATCGCGGTGCTGGCGTTCCTCGGCGCTTGGATCGGCGGCAGCTCATACTTCGGCTACATCGGTTTCCAGATTACGTACGCCTTCAACCTGATTGCTTTCGAACGGCTTCGTGCAGCGGACCAGATGACCCCCGCGAGAGACCGGTGCCTTGGCATTGCAATCGGCTTTCTCGTGATGTTTTTCATTTTCCACCAGGTCCGGCCCGAGCGCACCGTGGACACCATGCGGCGGCTCCTCGCGCGCCTGCTTCGGGCCGGGGCCGAACTCGTAATCTTGTTGGGTCGCGAACCTGGCGCCTCCAGGGATGCAAAGATTGCTGAAATCAGAAAACAAATCGCTGTGATCGCTGCGAATCTGCAGAGCTTTGCGGATGTAGTGAAGTTTGAATTTCCGCCCGATCGCGCGGCAGACATGAGACTGAGTAACGAAATTGTGAACGCAGCAACCAGTGCAGCGAACATTCTTCTAAGTATGTCCAGTTGGTCGCCCAACTCTGGCCGGGACGAGCAGCAGGCACAACTGAGAGAGATCCGAAACGCCCTGGAAAACGGATTGCGGGATATCGCCGTTTTGTTGGAGCAAGTCCCGCGAGAGCAGCAGCCGAGTGCGCAAGACACTGTCCTTGGGAAGCTCCGGAACACGCTACCGGTCTCAGTCGTAAAGACCATCGATGGCTATCGAGAGCTGAAGATGGCCTGTGCCGATATAGTGCGCGCTGCGGCCTAATCGCTGGCTCGCGTGCCAGTGCCCACATTCGGGCATTGATCGCCAGCGGGCAGCATGGAGCTTCGCCCAAATCGTGGTTCTTCCCGCTCTATCAGTGGTTTACATCGAGGAATTCATTGGCCGCAAATCTGCACAAATCCAAGGCTCAACCTGTTTAAGAACTGGCAGAGCCTATGCACGCGGCAACCCCGCAAGCTGTTCGCTGGAGAAGCACTGAGCCATGTCCAAGTTTTTCATCAAGCGTCCGATTGTCGCGATCGTCATCTCGATTTTGATGGTGATCGTTGGTGCGATCACCATTACCAACCTTCCCGTGGCGCAGTTTCCGAATATCGCCCCCCCCGAAATACGCGTGTGGGCACTATACCCGGGTGCCGATGCCGAGACTATGGAGCGAGCCGTAGCCACGCCGATGGAGCAGCAGATCAATGGCGTGGACAACATGGATTACATGTACTCGCTGAACTCGACCAACAACTCGAGTACAGCGCTCCTGGTCAATTTTGATCTCAAAACCGACCCGAACATGGACCTCCTGCTAACGCAATCACGCCAGCAACTGGCGAATGGCCAGCTTCCGCCCGAGGTCAACCAGATTGGTATCGACGTGAAGAAATCCTTGACGTCGCCAATGATGCTGATCGCAGTGTATTCACCAAAAGGCACTCACGACGCTAAATTCCTGTCGAACTACGCCTACATCAATCTGACCGATCCGATCGCACGCTCTTACGGTGTCGGTTTGACCCAGGTCTACGGCATCGGGCAGTACGCCATGCGCCTGTGGGTAAAACCCGATCGACTGGCGAAATTGGGGGTCACCGTCAGCGAGGTGGTCAATGCAGTGCAAGCGCAGAATACGGTGAATCCGGCCGGTCAGGTTGGAGGCGAACCGAGCGTAGCCGGCCAGCAGTTCACCTATACGGTACGTGCCCAAGGCCGGCTCAAGACGCCGGAAGAATTCGGCGACATCATTGTCCGCGAAGGAGCTGACGGTGGACTAGTGCGCGTCAGGGATGTTGCTACGGTGGACTTGGGCTCGCAGGACTATGGCTGGCAGGCTCGACTCAATGGTGAGCCTGTGGCAGAAATTGGGATCTATCAGTTGCCCGGTTCCAACGCTGTGGAAGCGGCCAAAGGTATTCGCAAGCTCATGGCGAAGATGAAGGAGAGGTTCCCGGCGGACGTGGATTACGCTATAACGCTGGACACGACCGATGCCGTAAGAGCCGGCATGCAGGAGATCGTCATGACTCTGGTGATCGCCTTCGTGCTGGTCATCCTTGTCGTCTACCTCTTCCTGCAAGACTGGCGGGCCACTTTGATTCCAATGCTGGCCGTGCCTGTCTCCCTTGTGGCCACGTTCGCGGTGTTTCCTTTTTTTGGCTTTTCCGTCAATACGCTATCGCTGTTCGGGCTAGTGCTGGCGATTGGTCTGGTAGTGGACGATGCCATCGTGGTCGTCGAAGGTATACAACGCCACATTGAAGAGGGTCTGGCTCCAAAAGATGCGGCTCGCAAGGCCATGGATGAGCTGACCGGCCCGGTCATTGGTATCGCACTAGTCCTTTCGGCCGTGTTCGTGCCCACGGTATTCATCCCCGGGATCACCGGACGGCTCTATCAGCAATTTGCGTTGACGATTGCGATTTCCGTGATCATTTCAGCGTTCAACGCCTTGACCTTAAGCCCTGCGCTGGGAGGATTGTTACTCCGGCCGAAGAAAGAGACTCATGGACCGCTGGCGAAATTCTTCGGCTGGTTCAATCGTGTGTTTAACAAAGGCACGAATTTTTACCTCCGGATTTCGGGCAGCCTGATTCGAAAGAGCATGGTGGCCGTAGTAGCACTCGCGGGTTTCGCCGTGGCGGGTTTCTTATGTGCGAAGGTACTACCGTCAAGCTTCCTGCCCGACGAGGACCAGGGCTACATGTACATCCAAATGCAGTTGCCGGAACCTTCTTCAATTCAGGCCACCTTGGAGGCGACCCGAGCAGTGGAAGCTGTCGTGAGATCCACGCCAGGGGTCAAATACTGCGCCAACACTACCGGATTCAGTCTCCTCAGCCTGACGCGCACCAGCTATAACGCGTTCTTTTGGGTGACCCTGAAACCATGGGAAAGCCGCAAACAGATCGAGGAGCAGTATCAGGCAATCAAGGCCAAATTGAACCTGAAGCTCGTTACCCTTCCTCAAGGAACCGTCTTCGCTTTCTCCCCACCGGCAATTCAGGGAGTGGGCACCTCAGGCGGATTTCAGTTCATTCTTGAAGATCGCTCCGGACGCGAATCCGAATTTCTGGTGAACAACCTGAACAGGTTCCTGGAAGCGGCCCGCAAACGGCCCGAAATTGGCATGGTGACTACCACCTACATACCCAGCACGCCGCAAAAGTTCGTGTATGTGGACAAGGAGAAGGTAATAAAGCAGGGTGTCAATCTCAGCGACGTCTATAGCACTCTTCAGACTTTCATGGGCGGGCAGTTCGTCAATTACTTCAACGAATTCGGCCGTACATGGCAGGTGTATGTGGAGGCAGAAGCGCCGTACCGCGCCAACCTGGACAACGTGGGGCAGTTCTATGTTCGCAATAAAGGCGGGCAGATGGTGCCGCTGTCGGCGCTCACTCGATTCGAGTCGCGCTATGGCCCGGAATTCAAGATGCGCTTCAACGAGTATTCCTCAGCGCAGATTATCGGCAGCGCCGCGCCGGGCTACAGCTCAGATCAGGCCACGGCTGCATTGGAAGAAGTCTTCCACCAAACCATGCCGCCTGAAATGGGTTTCGATTACATGGGCATGTCTCGGCAGGAGCAGAAGGCGCGCGAGGGCATCCCGTCCTGGGTCGTCTTTGCCATCTCGCTGCTGTTCGTCTTCCTCATCCTCGCGGCACTTTATGAAAGTTGGTCACTGCCGTTCGGCGTTTTGCTAAGCACGCCAGTCGCGGTGTTCGGCGCGTTCGGATTGTTGTGGCTGCGCCGCACCGTGCTCGGCATGATTTTCCCGGCCTTCATGGTGCAAATCGAGAACGATGTCTACTCGCAGATCGGACTCGTGATGTTGATCGGCCTGGCGGCGAAGAATGCGATTCTGATCGTCGAATTCGCGAAGAGCAAATATGAAGAAGGCATGCCACTGGTCGACGCCGCCCTGGAAGGAGCCAAGCTGCGGTTACGGCCGATTCTGATGACGTCGTTCGCATTCATTCTCGGTTGCGTGCCCTTATTCATCGCTACGGGAGCAGGTTCCGTGGGCCGACAAATCATGGGAACCACCGTAATTGGTGGAATGCTGGCCGCAACTGGCCTTGCCATCTTCATTATCCCGGCGCTGTATGTGCTGGTCGAGCGTGTGGCGAGCACTTCGAAGGGTCGCGCCCACACAGCCGCAGAAGTTCCCGAACCGCGTCCAATGGAGGCTGATTAACGTGAAAAAAGCAATTGTTACCTTATTCCTGATGCTCATCACGTGCGGGTGCGCGGTGGGACCCAACTATCGCCGACCGAAGGTTGACGTCCCGGACGCATACCGCGGAGCGCCGCCACAGGAAGCGCAGAACCCTCAGCAGAATGCGTTGCAGCAGAAACCATCTCGTACTGAGAGTCCGTCGCAAGCGTCGCAGTCATTTGGGGATCAGAAATGGTGGGAGGTGTTTCAGGATCCGCAGCTGCAGGAACTGATCCGCACCGCACTTCAGAACAATTACGACGTTCGCATTGCGGCGACCAGAATCCTGGAAGCACAAGCGCAGTTGGGCATCACGCGGGCTGATCAGTTACCGACGATTGATGCCGGGGCTTCCTCCGTCAACCAGCGCATCCCAAAACAAAAGATCGCTGCGCCGTTCCCATACGAAACGAGTGCGAGCGCGGTGAGTGCCTCCATGGTGTGGGAACTCGATTTCTGGGGGAAATATCGCCGCGCGACTGAAGCAGCGCGCGCCAATCTGCTGGCAACCGAGTGGGCCCACCGTGCAGTCACGAACACACTGGTAAGTAATGTTGCCGCCTCGTATTTCCAGCTTCGTGCGTACGACCTTCAGCTTGAGATCGCGCGCCGGACCCTGGGTTCGCGCCAGGAGTCACTGCAACTTACTCAGACGTTGGCAGACGGTGGGGCCGGCACCATGCTCGACGTACGACAGGCGGAACAACTGGTCGCCGTTGCAGCTGAGAGCATACCCGACCTGGAACGGCGCATCCAGCAACAGGAGAACTTCATCAGCACGCTTCTGGGCAATAATCCCGGTCCGATTGCGCGCGGTATGAAGTTGACCGAGCAACCACACTTGCCAGAGGTTCCGGCTGGAATTCCCTCCCGCCTACCCGAGCGGCGGCCCGATATCCGCGCAGCTGAAGCGCAGTTGATGGCGGCCAACGCTCAAATCGGGGTAGCCAAAGCAGCGTACTTTCCGCAAATCACACTTACCGCGAACAGCGGATTCCAGAGCTCGGCGCTCACAAACCTGTTCACTGGCCCGGAAGGGTTCTGGAGTTTCGGTGGTTCGCTCGCACAGCCGATTTTTGCGGGCGGCAGAATCAAGTCGGGCGTGCGCTTGAGCGAGGCGCGCCAAAAGGAAATGGTGCTGACCTATCAGCAGACAATCCAGCAGGCATTTCGCGGCGTCTCGGACTCGCTGATTGGATATCAAAAAAGTCGTGAGTTCCGGCAGCATCAGGAGGAGCTGGTGGTTGCGGCCCAAGAGGCTGCGCAACTTTCGGAGCTGCGCTACCGCGGCGGCGCCAGCAACTATCTGGAGGTGCTGACCAATGAAACCAATGCCTTCGATGCAGAATTAGGGTTGGCGCAGGCGCAGTTGAATGAACTTGTGAGTCTGGTTGAGATTTACAGAAATCTTGGTGGAGGCTGGGATTCGTGAAGAACCGTCCAGGGCACAACAAGCTCAGCCGTGAGCTCTCACTGATGGACAGTCGTTGCCGGGAGCTGAAGCCGGTATGAATGCTATCGTCCAAGTCGTTGTGAAGCATGGCTACTCCATTCTGTTCGCTGCGATATTCGGGCGCCAGATAGGTCTGCCGCTACCGGCACCTCTGTTTCTACTTGCGGCCGGGGCACTCGCAGCCGCCGGGAAGTTGGGCCTCGTCCCCGCGCTCGGTCTAGCCGTCACTGCCTGTGTGCTGGCCGACTGGGTGTGGTACGAGGCGGGTCGGCGGCGGGGTGATAAGGTCTTGCACTTCATTCACAGCTTCACGCGAGACCCTGACGCCCGTGATCGTAGAGCGAAAGAGACCTTTGCCCGGTATGGGAATCTGATTCTCGTTCTGGACAAGTTCGTCCTCGGACTGGACGCGGTAGCGCCTCCCCTGGCCGGGTCATCCGGCACGAGCCGAATCCGTTTCCTGGCGTTTGAAACCGTTGGCGCCGGTCTCTATGCGTGCGTTTATTTCGGACTCGGCCATGTCTTCAGCCATGACCTAGACCGCGCGGCCGCCTACATTGGCAAAGCGGGAACGCTCTTGGCATGCCTTGCATTCGCTGGACTTTGTATTTATGCCGCCCGCAAGCTGGTTCACGGGCGTCGCTTCATGCGCGAGTTGCGACGTGTGTGGGTCACACCGAGCCTCAACGAGTCAGCCGGCGATACTGTTCAGGATGATGTCGCGGTCATTTAGAGTGTTAGACACATGAACAACGGGCTGTCGTGAATCCATTACTGCCAGCAACAGCGTATCGGGGGACCGCCCACTATATTGACCTCGATGGAGTCAAGTTCCTTCGAGCGTTCCGGAGCGATCATAGTCATCTCTACGCCAATCTTCAAATGATGGGTAGGGATTTGGTGGGTGCGCTCCCCAGACTTCATCGCAATGGTCTGCGTATTCCATGGTGCGAATCGCCCGCGGGTGTCTATGTGCTTGGATAAGAATGGCGTCAAACCACCCTTCAGCTTTTGCGTCCTGGAAAAAGTGGCCCGCGATCCAGCACATGAACTGTTGCCAGTCTTGTGCGCCGGGCTGAGGCTCCCGGAGTCCAGCGCACCGCCTCCCAAACTCATGCGCAACTTCCTCTGGCAGTTGAGATCCGCGTTCTAATGCTGGTCGAGCCCAATACGCAAAGGCCTCCCAATCGATGTAACGAGAAACAGCTTCGGCCAAGCGACCCGGGGCAACCCTGTGTGTAGATGCCATCGCCTTGCTCACTTCGGGCAAGAGATGTGCGGTGTCGTCGCACTGCGCAGCCATCTCCCTCCATTCTTCAAATGACGGGTACTGGGGTGGCTTGGCTTTCTTCCACCTCTGCACACATTCCGACCAGCATACTTCGGCTCTTTGATAACGCGGCTCTCGGATGGCGTAAAAGGTAATGGCGCTAAACCAGCCTTCCCGCTTGGCAAAGCCGAAAATGTGATCGTCAATCCAGTCTTCGAGACGGAGAGGCAAAGGCCTGTGCCTAGCCGCTTTCGGCGTCAGTTCCCTCTCGTTTTCAAGAAATCCCGGACAACGGTGGTTGAGGGTCTCGACCAGCCAATCCGGGTGAATCCACACACCGCCAATACCATCATCCTTTTTTCACTGTTTGGAAATCCCGTAGACTTGGCGAGAGTAGGCGGTCTTCTGATTGTAGGTGGTCCAACGATATTCGGTGCCGCCGGAGCCGCGCTGGTAAAGATCTTTGGCAGCGCTGCGCTGGCGATCATAATCCTTTCACTTGCTGCATTGTTCTGGAGCACCCTCGTTCTTGCGGCAGCGAGCCGTGCATTAGTCCGTCGAGAGATATAGGGGTCTAAGGGAGAACTTCTGCGAGACGAATCGAAGCGCACGGAATTGCTGCTGCGGTGCTACCGTCTGCTGCAGCCTAGCAACACTGTCAGGACGGCATCTCGGACGGACGTTGCGCAACAAATCGAAATCGCCCAGCACCAATTTCGATCTTCACGTCCCGGAAGCCGACTGCTTCAAATCTGGCAGGCAATGTTCCTGGATCCACCAGAACCATTGTGTCGGGAATGTGAAAGATCCTCATCAACAGAGACCGCATGCTGTCCGTTCCGGCGAAAACACCACCCGGTCTTAGGACCCGATAAACCTCGGCAAACAGCTGGTCCTGCAGCGCCGGTGAGGGTATGTGGTGAAACATGGTAAACGAGACGGCACCGGAAAAGGTGCGGTCTCGGTACGGCATGGCCGTTGCGTCCGCGCATTGCACGCGAACATTGGCGCTTGCCGTGCGCTGGGCCAGAGAACACGCCAATTCTTGGTCCACCTCAATACACGTGAGACTATTGCACCGACGCCTTAGCCAATCCGAAGTCAGCCCTGGGCCCGGCCCCACTTCCAACACATCATTGCCCAAATCGATTCCACGCAACGACCAGGGCAGGACTTCGTTTTCGACTCTCTGCTTCCATTGGCTTGATCCACAGTACCATCGGTGTAGTCGATTCATCAGACCTCACGCGCGCTGACTACCTGTCCATCAAAGAATAATTGATGCCTGCCGGCCCAAGGAACCATGGCTGGCTCAAAGATTCGTCCGAGCAGGAACTGGTTCCCGCTCTACTTCATCACTCTATCGACCGACGCCTTCCGCGGTCGACCGAAATAATTCCCGGCTCTACCTACGGCCTTCAGGACACCTCTGTCACGAGCCTCACTTTCCTCCCGTCTGCCCGTTTGTACAGAGCGGCAGGTACGCTTCGCATGATTCATCGCAACGTCACTGACCACTTGCTCCAAGCCCTGACGGACACGCCCGTGGTGCTAGCCTATACCTAACCGGAATTTACGGATGCAAATTAGTCACGGGTCTTGCCCCATGTCGACGTCGGGTTCCGGCTCGGACTTGGCCAGGCCAGGTGTGTTTACGCCGGTAACAATGTTGCAATAATCGGCCCGGGGGAGGGCGCACTTGGGTACCGTTTTGCCACAAACGCCTTCGAATAGAACCGCGAGTCGCTCCTGACGTGAGCAATTTTCTGCGCACGTTTTCCAAAGCCAACAGAGGTGTCCAGATCGTTTATGGTCGTGGAAGTGCGATCGCGATAGAGTCCGAACCCGAGCCTCGGGTGTTCTGGGTTACGCGGAAAACGATCTTGATGACCTCTTTGTCTATATCGATCTGCTGCACGAGCGTCCGGATGATCTCTCGTTTTCGTTGCCAGTCAGCGCTTGCCAACTCCGGTCCAATGGCTCCCGCTAGCTCGCGAAGCCGACTCGTTGCAAGTCGAAGGTGTTCCATTTGATCGACGTTGCCTGCACCCGCTCTAATTTTGGCATCAAGATCAGTGATTCGAGTTTTGATCCGAGCCATCCGCGATGTGAATTGGTCTTTTTCAATCAAACCTTCGGTGAAGCTGTCGATCAGCCTTTCCATAGCATGCTGTAGCTTGGTTCTCTGCGATTTCAGGATCTCGATATTGTCTAACAACGTCCCAACAGTGCTGCGTTCCCGGTGCTCCAGTTCGATCCTCTCAGGGTTCATGAGAAGACTGGAAACTTCGCGCCACACCGTCGTCTCCAGAAATGCGCCCTGGACCTGCGAGTTGCTGCAAATCCGCTCGCCACCAAACCGATAGGCGTCGGAGCCACTACATCGGTAGTAGATGAAGTCTTTCAGTTGACGGCCAGCCCCCAATTGTCGGATCGTCTTGCCGTAGTAGGCATAGCCACATTTTGCGCAGCAAGTCAGTCCCTGTAATAGGTACCCGGGCCTGCGTCGCCCTTGCCGAGCGCGGCTTCTGTTCTCGGCGAGTTGCGCGTGCGCTGCGCGACAGAGCGCTTCGTCGACCAAGGCGGGAACGGGAACAAACACCCATTCTTTTTGGTCGGTTGGCGTCGGCGCGTTGCTTCGCCGAGATTCCCAAGGCCGCCCGCGGGCTGCCCGCAGTCGAGCGTTCTTACCTCGTGGCATCATGTGTGTCTTTCCGTATGCCGCTTGGCCCTGATACGCGGGGTTCTGGAGAACGTGCCACACAGCCTCACGGGTCCAGATTCGGTTGCCGGTGGCGGTCGGTGTACCGGCCTTCTGAAGTCGACGGCAGACTTCTGCAAGGCTGCAGCGGTCTAAGCCGATCCACGAGAAGATCTGCTGGACTACCCGTGCGTGCTCGGCCACCGGCTCAAATCGCGCTTGACCGCCGCCTTCACTGACAGTCACATAGCGATATCCGAACGGCGCGCCGGACATCACGTTAAGCGACCCACTCTGAGCAGCATGCTTCTTCCCGCGCCGACTCCGCTCCATGATCTTGGCTCGCTCATACTCGGCGACGATGCCTTGCACCTGTAACAGCAAATCATCTTCCGGGCTGTTGCCGAGTGGCCGATTTAGAAAAACGACTTCGATACCTCGCCGCTGCCACTCGTCGAGGAGTAGGACCTGGTAGGCGTAGTTGCGCGCCAGCCGGTCCGGTGAGTGGACATAGATCCGGTCGATAGCGCCAACACTAACAAGATCGCGCAACCGATCCAAGGCTGGGCGAATGAGAGTGGCGCCGCTATACCCATCATCGACAAACCGTCGTTCGGTCGGCACTGGTGTGCCGTCATCGCTGGCGCGCTCGCTGAGTGCGGCAATCTGGCTTTCGATGGTGTGCGCGGCCGCCTGCTGTTCGCCGGAGACGCGCGCGTAGAACGCAGCTCGAATCGTGGTCATAGAAGCCTCCGC
>Ga0074046_10002539_pt1 | contig 15701 bp, 7 predicted proteins | sample BogForMeECP23OM3_FD_94441 | JGI IMG/M metagenome (GOLD analysis project Ga0074046, IMG submission 94441) | Bog forest soil microbial communities from Calvert Island, British Columbia, Canada - Bog Forest MetaG ECP23OM3 | ecosystem: Environmental > Terrestrial > Soil > Wetlands ...
ATTGTCCGGGACAAGCAGGTCGAACACGCCGTTCGGATTATCGGCTCTCTCCATGCAGAAGACGATAGGACCGCGCTCCAACGCAACCATACCACGATCATCGGCGACCTTCTCATTCGCCAGTACCCTTCGGACCGGCATAGGAAGGTTAAACTGGATCGTGTCGCCGCTCTTCCACTGCCGTTCGATTCTAGCGTATCCCTTTTCGACGGCCATCGGTACAGCGAGGCCATTGACGGTGAGCGAGTATGCTTGATGGGGCGCCGGCAGGTAGTGATAGAGCTGGCTGGGCACCGGCAGATCACGAGTCCATCCCGGGATACGCACGAACACAGCGAATTCCTGGGGCGCCTGCGGGCTAACGGTGACCTTCACGGCGCCATCCCACGGATATCGGGTTTCCTGCACGATCGCGACGTTGGTGTTCCCGAGCTTGACGTTAGCTCGACTTCCCACGAAGAGATTAACGTAGAGGCTCCGATCGCCTTGGGCATAGATCAGGCGTCCCAACTGGGGCAAAAGCCGGGCGAGGTTGGGCGGACAGCAGTTGGGTCCGAACCAGTGCTGCCTGGCGAAGCCGCTATACGCTTTCAACGGAGCTTGATATAGATAAGTATCGCCGCTCAGCGAAACACCCACGAGCAGTGCATTGTAAAGCGTGCGCTCCATGACGTCGACGTACTTGGCTTCCTGTCGCAGCAGGAAGAGTCTCTCGTTCCACAGGGCGTTTCCGTAGGCCGCGCAGATCTCATTCCAGCAGGCAACGTTGGGCAGGTCATAGTCCTGTCCGAAGTTTTCTTCGTGGCGGTAACTACCGAAGCCGCCGGTCAGGAATATCCTCTTCGATACGGCGTCTTCCCAGATCCGCTCGTCCGCCCGCGCGTAGTCGACGTCGCCCGTTAGCGTTGCGATGTCGGTCAGGGGAATGTAGAGATAGGTGGCGCGGACGCAGTGGCCGACAGCCCTGCTCTGGGACTTCACGGGCTCTTGATCCTGGGCGTACGGCCCATACATGACCGTCCGACCGGTGGGATTACCGCGCGAGTCGAGGAAGAACCTGGCTAACTCGAGGTACCTTTCGTTGCCGGTGCAGCGATAAAGCCGGACGAGCCCCAGTTTGATCCCCTCATGGTTCGAGATGTCGCGCCGCTTGTCAGGACCGAACGTCGAGTCGAGATCGTCCGCAATCTCAATGGCCACATCCAGAAGTTTGCGGCTTCCAGTGGCTTCGTAGTAGGCAACTGAGGTCTCGAGAAAATTCCCCGCGTAGAGGAGTTCGCCGTCTCCTGCGCTCGACCACTTGTGCTCCCGGCTGCGAATGTGAGCAATGATTCCGTCGAGTTTGCTGTCGATCCGGCTTCGCAGCGCCGGATCCGGGTTCTTCGCCAGGGAGTAACAGGCCGCTTCGATGAGGCGCAGATCGGGATCGCGGCCCATCTTGTCGAACCTGTCCCAGAGGCCGGGGATGGAGACAGCACGATTCTTCTCCAGCCTTGGCGTCCAGAACGCATCGGCGATCTGGACGTCCTTGAGGTCCACCGATGTAACGGCGAAGTCCGTCTTGCCTTGATCGGTTTGGGCGTAAGACAAAATGAAACAGAAAAGAGCTGCAAGTGGAATTGCCTTTAGAAAATAGCGAGTCATAGCAACCCTACCTTCCTCGAAGCTCCTGCTTAAATTTGTGAGTAGTCGGCCGGCCTAAGGATGATGTTGGTAATTCGCGAGACAATTTCCTCAAAAGTGTATCTCGGGTTGCCCTCGAGGCTCTTCCATTCCGGCAGAGCATAGAAGGCTTCCCATTTCTTCGTGCGGTCCGTGAGGTCTGTAAAACCGAGCATGTAAGCAAGGTTAGGCATTCCGGTTCCAACCAGCATGTCACCATAGAAAATCTGCCAGAAACCAGCCTTCTGGAACACGTCATAATACCCGGCATTGATCATCTCGATCTTGCGCTTGTGGTCTTGGTCAGTGGGCGCCTCGTAGACGCGCAGTTCAAAGAGGCGCGGCTCGTGCTTGGCCGTTGCAGGGGGAACCATGAGCTTGGGCCTGCCCTCCAATGCGAGCATCAGCGAACTTTGCATACGAGAGTACGCAGGCTGCTTGGCAGGCGCGTTTATGAATGGCTCGCCAGCTTTAAGATACTCCTGGTCCCGCCCCAGAAGGGCCTCGACGTTGACAAGTGCGTCCAGCGACGTGCACGGCAGCAGCACGTAAATCGAGGGAGTGTCCGGACCAATGATGACGTTGAAAACCCCCACGGGGTTAATCCCCAGTCGATTCAGTGCAGGCACGAGAGCCTGACGGAAAAAACTATGAGCGGCTCCGACAGCGCGAGTCCAGTTGAGTTGGTAGCGCCGTAGCATATAGTATTCACGGCCTGGAGTGCCCGCAGTATTCAAAGTGCCCTGGGCAGCCTGGACACTTTCCGTTAATCCGCCGAGAGTGAGTGCTGAAGCAGTGAGTGATGAAGCGAGGAATCTTCGTCGTATCATATCCTTACCTCCCGAAGCTCAATTTAGAAGCTTGCGCATGATCTCTGACAAAAAATGTACTAACGTGCGGCATGTAAGCGCTTCAAGAAATACACGGTAGAATAGTCTTGACGAGTTGTCAAACCTTATTCGCACAAGGCAAAGAAACACGTACTAAATCGCGAGCTTGATTCGACTCTTACCACCAAGCGTCTCTTTTGGCGGGGGCGCTGCGACTTGAAACTCAGAACCAAGGGAGCTAGTCGACGCAGACACGGCTTCGGCTGGGGAGGGTAGCATGGAACCAGCTAAGGGCTGTCCAATCCAGCGGTTCCCGGAGACAGGCTTAGAGGGCTAGAGTCGGACTAATAACGCTTACATTTTTCTCTTGACAATCGCCTGGGACGGTAATTATCCTCTTTTGCGTTCGAGTTTGAAGCGTTTTCCTGCCCCTCTGGGGATTCATGTCGGTGTCTTGAGTCGACACTCTCTCAGTACCCATGGAGGAATCTATGAAACTGCCATCTGTTCGTTGGAAAACAGTAGCGATCATTTCTGCTTGTTTGTTTGCGTTCTTGTTGACGTGCTCCGCCGCCGCCCAAGTCGACACAGGTTCAATTCTTGGGACTGTTAAGGACCAAAGCGGGGCCGTTATTCCCAAAGCCAAAGTGACACTGACCAATGAGGACACGGGTGTCACGTTCGTTACGACCACCGGTCCTGATGGTAATTACGTTGTTGCGCCTCTTCGGATTGGTGCTTACAAGATAAGCGTGGAGGCTACAGGCTTTCAAAAAGTCGAACAGGAGCATGCTTCACTTAGCATTCAGCAACGGCTCGTGGTCGACTTCACGCTAAACCCCGGCACGTTGCTGCAGACCATCGAGGTAATTGCGGCCCCGCCCCAACTGCAGACGCAGGATGCCTCGGTAGGCAACGTTGTCGCGGGTGGAGCGGTTAACAACCTGCCTTTGAACGGTCGGAATTTCACTTTCCTGGCTCAGCTCAGCGCAGGTGTTAACATCATGCAGCAGGATGCGCGTGGTCTTTCAGCCTCAGGGAGTTTTGTAGCCAATGGACAAAATTATGACCAATCTAACTATCTCCTTGATGCTATTGACGATAATTCCGACCAGGTGGACTTCCTGAACGGAACCTCTTACTCCTACCGGCCCTCGGTGGACGCGATTCAGGAGTTCAAGATTCAGACAAGCAATTACAGCGCTGAATTCGGTCGCGCTGCGGGTGCAATTTTGAACGCGAGCGTCAAATCCGGCACGAACCAATTTCATGGGGATGCGTGGGAATTCGTGCGGAACAGCAGCCTGGATGCCGCCAACTTCTTTGAGAACTCATCAGGGGAGATCAAGGGAGAGTTTCGCCAGAATCAGTTCGGTGCCTCGATCGGAGGGCCCCTGACCATTCCCCATGTGCATAACGGCAAGGACAGGACGTTCTTTTTTGTGGACTACGAGGGCACAAGAATTCGCCAGGCATCACCATATTTGTCAACCGTCCCCACCGCTAACGAGACAAATAGCGGCTATACGAACCTTGCGGACCTAATCTCGGGCCAGAGCGGCACGCGTACGGACCTGCTAGGCCGGACCACTCCGCTGGGGCAGGTGTTTGATCCAGCCACCACTCGCCCTGTGACCGCTCACATGGTCGATCCCGTCACGGGGCTCGTTGCAACGGGAAACGGGTATGTGAGGGAACCGTTTGCCGGCAATCTTATTCCTAGCGGCCGTCTTGATTCGAATGTGGTTAAGCTTTTGAATCTGTACCCGCCGCCTAATCTGCCTGGGCTTTTTAACAACTATGCCAGCCATCCGATATTCAAAGACGAGACTGACCAGGGCGACGTACGAATCGATCATAGGATCAGTGACAGCGATCAGCTCTTTGTCCGTGCAAGTTTCTCCCAGGAACCTTCGTTGATTCCTGGTCCATTCCCCGGCAAAGTGGACGGTGGCGGTTTCAACACCGGTACTAACGTTACCGCCTCAACCAACGATGCGTTCAGTTGGACGCATACGTTTTCGCCTTCCATGGTTAACGAACTGAGGGCGGGCTTCAATCGTGTATCCACATCCCGTACTCAGCCGTCCGCCAACGACCTGAGCAATATACCCGGCCAATTTGGGATCCAGGGCATTCCTCAATCGTCCTTGAACGGGGGACTCCCCTGGTTGAGTTTTGCGGGACTTACACCCATGGGATCGTCCCCCTGGCACCCCACGTGGGAGATCACCGCGAGTTTCCAATTGACAGAGAACCTTACCAAGATTTCCGGCAAGCACACTTTGAAAGGTGGATTTTCGTTTCAGCACGTAAAGAACCAGTTTTTCCAGCCGGCTTGGTCGCGCGGGGAATGGGATTTCAACGGCACGTATACGGAGGTGCCGACTACCGGCGGCGGAAACACCGGGCTCGCTCAGGCGCTCTTGACACCAATTCCCGCCACTGTTGCGAACGGGATTGACAATGGAGGCGGTGCCAGTACCATATACGCATCGAATATTTCCACTCCCGATGCTACACGGGATAACTATGCGGCGTACTTCCAAGACAATTGGAAGGTAAGCCCCAAGTTGACAGTTGATCTCGGCCTGCGATGGGACTTCGTAGGTCATTTTGAGGATTCGTTCAATGCCCAAACGAATTTCGTGCCTGGCCCCAACCTGAGCGGCGGAGAGTTCATGATGATGCAAAGCCGCTGCAAACAGGGTCTTTCGCCGTTGTTCTTGGCGAATACCGCCCTCGATGGAATTTCCATTACCTGCTCGAATAACCCCACGTTGGTGGACACGGACAAGAAGAACTTCTCTCCACGAATCGGTCTTGCTTACCACCTCGCACCGAAGGTGGTGCTGAGAAGTGGCTACGGTATCTTTTACGGAACACCCACCAATGGCGATACCCTGAATTACCTTACTTACCCATACTACTACTCATTTGTCGTCCCCGCGACTGACCCGGTCCACCCGATCGTCTTTACCAACGGGTCACTAGGTACTCTCGAGACGGGCTTTACAGGCGTAGCAGGAGTTACTAATTCCTCTTTGGCGCCTACCCAAGGTTTGGGGCTTTGGGGAGCTCAGGTCAACTGGCACACTCCCTATACGCAGGATTGGAACTTCATGCTGGAATTCCAAGCGAGCCCGAACCAGACGTTCACTTTAGGTTACGTCGGGACCAAAGGGACGCACCTCCAAATGCACAGTACCAGCAATGAAGTCACCCAAATACTCCCGCCGTCAACCAACTATGGCCCCTATCTGCCTTATCCACTTTTTGGCGCGGGCCAGGGTTACATGGCTACAGAGGCGGACAGCCGGTACCATGGGCTGCAAGCCACCTTTGAAAGGCGTTTCAGTCAAGGGCTGAATCTGCTGGCCAACTATACATACTCCAAATGTCGAACCGATGACCGCAGCCCCTTGAACAACAATCTCGGTAGTTATCGAGCACCCCTTGTGCCTGGCTTCGGGATTCAAGGCGATTATTCGCTCTGCGATGCTGACATACCTCAGGTGGTGCATTTCAGCGGGGGTTATGCATTGCCGTTTGGCAAGGGCCAGAAATTCCTGCACGACAGCACTGGCGTCGCGAACCAATTGGCAGGTGGTTGGCATCTGAACTGGATCCTCACCCTACAAGATGGCCAGCCGTTTACCGTTGGTTGCGTAGGCTCCTATACGGCTGAATTAGGGTGTAATGCCTTGCTGGTTCCCGGCCAGAACGTTTACGCTGGGAAGCATAACGTGAACCAATGGATGAATCCCGCAGCGTTCACAAGTCCTCCTGTGGCTACAACTATAGGCCAGTCAGACTACGCCCCGCTGGGCGGCGCTTCTACACAGCTCCTGGGCCCAGGTTTCCATCGGATGGACTTGTCGATTTTCAAGGATTTCCCAATCCGGGAAACCACGCGTCTGGAGTTTCGCGCCGAATTCTTCAACCTGACCAACACTCCTCAGTTCAGCATACCTGGGTTCTCGTTCCCCTCGGAGCCCGCAGCCCCCGGTTCGCTGGACTATACCAACACGGTACAATTCGGAAAGATCACTTCCACGCGTGACGGAGGGTACGACCAGCGGGAGATTCAATTTGCTTTGAAGCTTTACTGGTAACCCAAGAGTGTTTGACCGCAGGCGTCACACACGGACGCCTGCGGTCGTTCTTTTGTGTGCCGGGGATGTCCCGGCAGAGGCTCTAATTCATGCAGGATGCGTTCGCCCGCCGCTTCTAAAGCTGCCTGCCGTTTTACCAGTCTGGGAACTTACTCTCTTGCAAGATTGAGCCTGGGAATCCTGTGCGCGGCGTCTGGTTGAATCAACTGGGTCTACACTTGGAGGGTCAATGGCTTACAAGTTTACACGTCGAGAGCTTTTAAAGGATGCCGGAGTCGCGGGCGCGGCCTCCTTACTCGGGACCGCTCCGGTTGGTTCTACCCTTGCTCAGAGCAGCCAAACAAAAACTCAGATTGATCAAATCCTGGCACAGCCCTCGTCCACTTTGCTCGCGCAACACGAAGATTACCATCTCGAACTCGTCGCCGGAGACATGATCATTGGTCTTGATCGACGCTACGGTTCAATCTCCTCGATCAAGCGAAAAGGTGACCCGTTCGGCACGAATTATATTGGGAACGAACAGAATACACCCGGTGTGGACCCTGCGGATTCCCGGTGGACGGGGGATGTTGTCAGTACGGTGTGGGAGTTGGTATCCGAGTGGAAAGTTCCCAAGCTGGGGCAGAATGACATCTTCAAGATTTCGGGTAAGTGGAAGCGGGAGTTGACCGGTAAATCCTCAGACATCCGCCGGGTGAGCTTCCAGAATGGTATCTTTGCAGTGACCTACGAGCCGAGGTCGATGAACGAGGAGGGAGTCCGCAGTTATAGACTGAGCATGTCTTACCATGCGGCGCCGGACAATTCCCTCCTGTGGGACATTGAAATCGAAAACGTGACCAACAACGACCTGGAGTTTGGAGAACTGGGACTCCCCTTGATGGTGAACGACGACTATTCCGAGCTGTACTTTGAACCCGGAGGAGAGCCTGCGCTCAGTGCTATTAACAATGTTGACTATGCGAGAACGCCGCTCAGGCAGAAGCTGATTCATGAACAGAAGGTCCTGGTCCATCACTTCATCGCCGGCCACAGCTCCTATGCGCTCGTACAGCGGCCCTTGGGAGATCCCCCCTTTCTATTGGTTCACCCCACGATGGACACCGCCTTCGAATGTATATACAAGGCCGCTGATCCAAGATTCGCCGCCGATGCAGCAGGCTGGCGTGGGCCGGACGTATTAGCAATCCATTCCCGGGCAACGAAAGAACTGCGTAGGTGGAGGGGAAACCCCTGGGTGAATGGCCACACTTCATTGGTTCTGAAACCGGGCGAGAAGAAGTCTTATCAAGTGCGGTTTGCTTTTGTTGACAGCTATGAAGCCATACGGGACGAACTATACAAAGCCGGCAATCTCGGCATCCGAGTATTGCCTTCCATGGTGGTTCAGGAAGAGACTGACGCCTGGGTTGAACTGAAGTCGAAAACAGATATTGAGAAGATCAATTTCCTGTCGGACAACATCAAGATCAAGGAGAAAAAGAGAGAGGGTGACAAGACCCTGCTAACTCTCTCGTTCAAAGGTAGAGGGCAAAAGAGCCTTAAGCTCCATTACGGGGCCGGGAGGTGGACGAATCTCCATTTCTACTGCATCGAAGACATCCAGCGATTGCTCAATGCTCGAGGCCAGTTCGTCGTGGAGCGGCAGTTCTGCGAAGATCCCGAAGATCCCTACCACCGCTATCACGGGTTTCTGCCTTTTGATTATCGGGTCGGCAGCACGTTCTTGGACTCCGATGAGGTTTGGGAAGTTGGTGATAGCGATGAGTCGGGATTCTCCGAGCCTTTATTCTTAGCCCAGAAAAACGTCTACCTCCCCTCGAAAAAGGAAATCGATACGCTGGAGACTTACGTCGCGGACTGCTTGTTTAAATACATTCAGAACCCGGAGACTTATGCCGTCAGAGCGTCGTTGTACTGGAAAGAGAGGAACCCGTCGAGCGGCTGGGGTGAATGGACAGAACAACGATCCGAGGCTACTTTCCGGACCTACAACTATGTTCACCCCGCTGTTATCTATTATGCGCTTTATCGAATCGGCAAGCAGTACGGGCTATTGACTCGGAAGGAGCCTGAAGAATACCTCCGGATGGCGTACCACACCTGCATGAAATGGTTTACCACGGGCCCCTGGAAGCATATTGGATTGATGGAAGGCTCGATTGCGATCGATATCCTCGAGGATATCAAGCGTCAAGGATGGCAAGAAGAATATAACAATCTCCTGGATCAAATGAAGCAGTGCGAAGATCAGTTTGTGCGAGATCCTTATCCCTACAGCTCGGAGTTGATCATCGACCAAACGGCGCACCAACAGGTCTATTTCTTCACCCGGTTCTTTGGTGACACTGCCAAGAATCTCAAAACCGTTCAGGTCATCAAGGCATTACGAGGAGGGAACCAACCCGTCTGGTTCCGGTACGGGAATGACAAGCGGGGCGACGTGGCCTGCTGGTACACTGAGTCTCTGAACGGTATGGCTTTGTTGAAGGCCTTTGAGGATTCTGGCGACCTCGACACTTTTATCAAGGGCTATGCTGGTGTGATGAGCGTGATGAGCAACGTCCTTCAGGGTGGCATGGGATTCAACTTTTTTATCTGCACTGCGGGGGTTTTTGACCACGTGCCGCTGAGAACTTTCGAGAGCGGCACGGGGCTATGGGGGTTTCTGGAATCGGCAAAGTCATACATCATAAGGGACGAGGCCTTCGGTCTCATCGGGTGTGGCTGCCGGGTCGAAGCAACTGGACAAACCATAACGGTTTATCCTCACGATGGATTGAGGAAGAGAGTCCGGTTCGTAGATGAAAAAATCGATCTGGAAGCAACCCAAGCGGACCTGAGTAGGCTTGTCTGGGACAAATCTCGGTATGCACTTGAGCTCCAGATGAGCGATTCCACTGGGTTTGTGAAGACCGCGGCGGTGGTGGTCCAGGGACTTGAAAAAGGCGAGTATAGGCTAAGTTACGGAAAATCATTAAAGCGAGTATCTTCGGATGGAACGATAACGATTGAGGTCCCGATCTCGGAAGCCCACCGCATTAAAGTCGAGAGGGCATGAGCCCCCTCAGCGTCTTGACGTGGTGCACATGCCTTGGCTGCGGGATCGACTCGAACGAAATCGCCTGCCTGCGGCCATCGGGGGGGATTCTTGATGAAAAGCGGTCGCTTTCACATTCTTGTCCAAGTGTTGATCACTATCACCGCGAGCGCCCTGATGTTGACGCCTCAGCGCCAATCAAGTGCGCAGACGCGCCGTCGCGAGGAGGCTCGGCTGGAACGCATTCCCCATGGGGACCTAGGCAACGGTTATTTCCGCAATCCGGTTCTCGTCGGACCAGGCGCAGACAACACCATCGTCCGGGTCGGCAAGGATTACTACATGGCGGCTGGCGGAGGTTGGCCCGACCAACTGATCTGGCACTCGCGGGATCTTGTCAGTTGGGAGCCCCTGACCCGGGCTTTGAGGAAATTCAATGGTTACGCCTGGGCTTCTGACCTTACCTATTACAAAGGAAAGTATTACCTCTACACCACGCAGGTGGATCCGACGCGCGGCAATGTGGGACTTTTGAACCTGTCTCAGCGAAGCTTACTGGGTGTACCGTTCAAGGACCAAGGTGACCATGCGTGGGAAAATGTTGTCCTCTGGGCCGACGACCCAGCGGGCCCGTGGAGCGACCCGATTGGCATTGGTGTGTACGGACTGTTTGATCCCGGTCATGTTGTCGACCAACAGGGGAACCGTTACCTCTACTTCAACAAGGGCATGATGATCCGTCTGGCGCCGGATGGCTTGAGCACGGTGGGAGACCTCAAGCAGGTTTATGAAGGCTGGGACTATCCGAAGGGTTGGGTGGTCGAGTGCAAATGTCTGGAGGCGCCCAAGCTTACATACCACAACGGATACTACTACTTGGCCACGGCAGAGGGTGGAACCGCGGGCCCCACGACGGCCCACATGGCGATCATGGCGCGGTCCAAGTCGGTGGAGGGGCCATGGGAGAACTCCCCCTACAACCCCGTGGTGCGCACGAGAAGCCAGGATGAGAAGTGGTGGCGCCAGGGCCATGGGACGCTCATTGACGACGTGGACGGCAACTGGTGGTTCATGTACACCGGCTACGAGAACGGGTTCGCCCTTTACGGCAAACAGAGCCTGCTGCTGCCCGTCGAGTGGAAGGCCGATGGCTGGCCTCGAATTGTTCCCGGCGTTGCCGCGACCGACCTTCTGCCCAAGCCGCCGGGCGAGAACGTGGGCCACGGCATGCCGCTGTCCGACGATTTCTCGAGCCCGACGATGGGCCTTCAGTGGCAGCACGCGCCGGACGTTAGTCCCGCCGAGTTCTTCCACGTCGGGGACGGTGAGCTAACCATAAAGGCGAAGGGAACAATCCCCGGGAAGGCCGCGATCTTGCCCGGAAATGCGACAACGTTGAGTGTCATGCCCGTCAATCACTCATACGAGGCGGAAGTCGAAGTATCGATTCCGGATACGGCGGAAGGCGGCCTGATGCTCTCCTCCCGTGGCTGGGGAGGCGCCTCCTGGGCGACAGTTGGCTTGAGGAAGGGAGAGGCCTTCGCCACGTGGGCCGGGCAGGCCAACTATTTGCACTGGAGCGGAAACCGGATTTTCGTACGCATCCGGAACATGAAGTACGATGTCTCCTGTTTTTACAGCACGGACGGGAAAACATGGACACCTTTCCCTGACTCGACCTACGTGAACGATGGCCGGAGCCTGTCCTTGTACGCGGCCGGGGAGGGTGCAGTTGTTTTCCGGAACTTCAAGTACCGCGGGTTGGACTAACTGAACCTTGCGTCCGATTAAACACCCCTTGGAATATGCGGCTTGACTGACTCAGCTTCATTTGTCTGGGGTACAAGGGGGCTGGTTTGCAGCCGTCAATGGTTGGAGGTCGGTGGATGAGAATGCTCGTGTGGCTTGTTGTGCTGCTCGCGGCGCGGGTGGCAATGGCACAAACGCGTCCCGCCCCACCCTTGCCGCGCTATGAGGTGAAACGCGCGACATCGCCGATTATCATTGACGGCAAGCCGGACGACGCAGCATGGGCCGCAGCGGGAAAAATCGAGCTGATTTTCCCTTGGCAGTCCCCGAACGCCCCTCAACAGCGGACAGTGGCTCGGTTGCTTTGGGATGATAGTTATCTCTATGTCTCCTTCGAATGTGAGGACGCGGATATCACTGCGAAATTCACCCAGCGGGATGACCCGGTGGACCAGGACGACTCGGTACTGATCCTGATCAATCCCAACCCGTCCCAGGCGCACGCTTACATCGGGCTGGATATGAATGTGCGGGCTGTGTACCACGGTTACCTGAGTGTTGACGGCCAGTACTTTTACCGACAGTTCAATATGCGAGGCGTACGGCTCGTGACTTACATAGATGGCACACTGAACCAGTCCGACGACAAGGACCGCGGCTGGAGCCTTGAGGTCGCTGTCCCTTGGAGTAACTTCGAGGATCTGTCCCGGCAGCACGGGGCCGGCACCACCTGGACTGCAAACCTCGGACGCTGGGACGGCGTGGCCCCGAATCGCAGCTTGAGCATATGGTCAGATTCCTTGCTGGAGAAGCCCAGCCCGCACGCCCCCACTCGTTTTGGCGAACTGGTCTTCGTGAAATGAGGCGCACCGTGAAATCCACGCAGCAGGGAATCAAGACAGGAATAATGCTGGCGTTGCAGTTGTTCTGCGCGTGCGCCGCACTTGGGCAGAGCACGGGTCCGAAGCCCCGATACGTGGTCCACCGCGCGGTGGCGCCCATTGTCATTGACGGTAGAATCGAACCACAAGAGTGGTCGCAGGCGAGCCCGGCCATAGAATTCATCTTTCCGTGGGACTCCCAGACCGGTGCGAAGCAGAGGACGCATGCCCGCTTGCTCTGGGATGACCAATACCTGTATGTCGCCTACGAGTGCGATGACGCCGACATCGTCGCGCTGGCCCAGGGACGCGACGAATTCGTTTATCGCGACGACACCGTTGAGATCTTCTTGAACGTCAAGCCCTCGCAGACTGTGGCGTACTATTGCCTGGAAATCAACGCCCTCGGCACCATCATGGACTATGTTTGCGTCGATGCCCAATACTACATGCGGCGGTTCGATCTGGAGGGAGTGAAGGTAGGGATCCAGATTGATGGCACGCTGAACATGCGCGGCGACAAGGACCACGGCTGGAGCGTGGAGCTGGCCATTCCGTGGAAGAACTTTGAGGCTATGGCTCCCCCTCCACACGTCGGCACGGTTTTCACGGCGGAGCTAAACCGCTGGGATGGCATAGAGCCAAACCGGCGGCTGAGCGTCTGGGTGGACCCCAAGCTCGACTGGCCTCACCCTCACGCGCCAAAGCAATTTGGGGAACTGGTGTTTGCGAAGTAACGAAACAAGAATCCGCCTTGCCGCCACTCCCGGCCGCCAGCCTCCCAAAGTGCGATTCAGCTTCGTGCAAACCGTTCTGGAGATGAAAGACACCATGCGGAAAAATACTTTGGCAATTCTCTTCGTTCTACTCGGGTTGGCAGTGCTTTATCCTTCACTTGCAGAGGCGCAACTGACGAGTGAGGTCAAGATCATCAATGGAATGCCGGCGCTCTACGTGAACGGCAATTTGACCAGCCAAGTTTTGGCGGCGCCGTACCGGACGGGCCCATCGGACTTCCAAGACTTTCTGAAGGCCGGGATTTCCATATTCGACATTTACCTCCTGTTCGACTGGAAAGGGCCGGACCAATACGACTTCACGCGGGCGGACGAGAAGCTGGACTCTTACCTGAAGCTCGACCCGAAAGCCCTTTTCCTGCCCCGGGTTCTTTTAACGCCCGGAGCCTGGTGGTGCAAGGAATTCCCGAACGAGATTAGCATGCGGGACGACGGCAGCCCGGCGGGGATGTTTTACGGCCCGTGCCATCCCTCCTTCCCCTCGGAAAAATACCGGCAGCTTTCGCGCCAGGCGATGATCGCATTTTTGAATCATTTCGAAAGCAAATTTGGCGATCACATTGTAGGGTATCAAGTTGGAAACGGCTTTGGCGGCGAGTGGCTGACGTTCAACTCCTTCTGGGAAATCCGCCCCGGCGGCAAGCCGCCCACGAAATTCGGCGTCGAAGATTACAGTCCTCCGGCTAAGGCCGCCTTCCGGCGCTGGTTGCAGAAAAAGTACGGCACCGTTGAGGAGCTCCGCCGGGCTTGGAGAGATCCCAAGGTCACTTTTGAGACTGCCACGCCCCCCAATGAAGTCGAGCGTTACAGCACAACGCATGGAATCTTCTTTGACCCGGCCGTCAGCCGTCGGGTGCCCGATTACTTCACCTTCTTCAACGACATGGTCGCCGACGTCTTGGTCGAGAATGCCCGATGGGCGAAAGAGCTTACGAATCGAAAGAAGATCGTGGGATCCTTCTACGGATACCTCTGGTGCAACTTCCCGAATCTGAGCGTGGTTCACAGCGGCGAGCTTGCGTTGGACAAAGTCCTTGACTCGCCAGACGTGGACTTCATTGCCAGCCCCTACAGTTACTCGAACAAGCAGATCGGCGGACCGGACTACTCGCAGACCCTGCCGGAAGAGATCGCTCTTCATGGCAAGCTCTACTTCAACGAAGTGGATACCGACACCTACCTCCATCAAATCCAGTGGCGGTGGGGCAACTCGCTCAACAATCCCAAGAATTGGGAGGAAACGAAGGGCTTGCTCGTCCGCGATTACGGCTATGCCTTGAGTAAAGGGTTCGGGCTGTGGTGGACGGATCTATTCGGAGGCAATTTCCACGACGAGAAGATCATCGGACTTCTCGGCGATCTGAAAAAGATCGATGAGAAGAACCTGGAAGCCGACAAGCGCTCGAACGCAGACATCGCTGTCGTCCTGGATGAATCGAGCTTCACGTACTGCGGGGATGGGGAACCGCTGTGGAACGCCTTGCTCAGCGCCCAGGCGCAATATGAGTTTGCCTTTATTGGGGCGCCGTGGGACCAGTACCTGTTGACAGACATGGCAAACCCGAACCTTCGTGATTACAAGCTCTACATTTTCCTGAATGCTTTCCATGTGACGCCGGAGGAGCGAACCGCCCTTCACGCGCGCTTGAAGCGGAACGGCGCCACGGCTATCTGGGTCTATGCGCCTGGTTATATTGGAGACAAACTCTCGGTGCAAAACATGCAAGCTCTGACGGGTATTCGTCTTGCCGAAGCCGACTCCGCCGGCGAGTTGCACGTGGATATCACGTCCTACGATTCTCCTTATACGGATGGCCTCCCGAAGGGACTCGCCTACGGCACGGATGTGAACGTGGCGAACATTATCCGCTGGTACGACCATCAGGTCTACTTGAAGGATCCCCGGGATCCCGGCCTCCAGCGCGATCTGCCGGGCTTCCGGATCAAACCTCGCTTTTGGAGCGATGATCCAAAGGCCACGGTGTTAGGCAGACTGGCGGGAGTGGACAAACCCGGCCTGGTGGTGAAGCGGATGCCGGGTTGGACCTCGATTTATTCGAGCGCGCCGATCCTGCCCGCGGCCCTCCTACGGAACATTGCCCGGGCAGCCGGCGGCCACATCTACAGTGATGCGAACGATGTCGTGTACGCCGGCCGGAGCTTCTTGTGCATCTATGCTCCCGGGGGCGGCGCCCGGACGGTCCACTTGGCGCACAAAGCGAAGGTGGTTGACCTGCTGGAAAACCGGACTGTTGTCGAACAAGCGGCCGAGTTTCCGCTCCGTATGGCGCCGAACAGCACCCTGCTTTTGGCCATCGATACCCTGAAGGAGCGATGACACCAGGGGTTAGCTACGCGGCGGTGGCCCGGTGGACTCGCGAATGACCACTTCCGGGTCGATCAAGAAGCCGCGGCCCAGCACCTGTCCTTCGGGCGGAACGAGAGCTTCGAACGACATGCGTCCAATCTCTTCCCGAGGGATATTGACCGTGGTGAGCGCCGGAAAGGCGTACCCAGAGAGACTGATGTTATCGTAGCCGGTCACGGACACGTCATCGGGAACCCTCAAGCCACTTTCCCGAAGGGCCTTCAGCACTCCCAGGGCCATGTAATCGTTCACGCAG
>Ga0074046_10002540_pt1 | contig 15698 bp, 15 predicted proteins | sample BogForMeECP23OM3_FD_94441 | JGI IMG/M metagenome (GOLD analysis project Ga0074046, IMG submission 94441) | Bog forest soil microbial communities from Calvert Island, British Columbia, Canada - Bog Forest MetaG ECP23OM3 | ecosystem: Environmental > Terrestrial > Soil > Wetlands ...
TACAGCAAAAGCGTACACTGCACAGAAAGAAGCGCTCGGGTCAGAAAACGTTGCGATGCTCAATGCCATCCAGAAGATCGCCGACGGCCATATCATCATCACGCCGAATGTACTGGTGACCGGTGAAGGAGCCCAGGGCGGGAACCTTCTGACCGCATATTTCGCCACACTTCTGGAGAAGCAACAGAAAGCATCAAATCCGGTTGAAGAAAAGAAGTAAAATCCCGGAATTATTTTTTTTCTGATTCCTGCGAAGGGACCAGCGGTTTTAGATCCTGCACTGATTGGTGATAGTTATGGTGATGTCGGGTGGGGGGTGACCGGGGCTGGTACCGATCGGCGGACCCGGGGCCGTCGTCAAGCGCCGGGGCTGAGGGTAAGGATGAATGTCCGATACGGACAGGTCACATCCAGTGAATACAAAAAATTGCCGGGTACCTAAAAGATTTATTAATGGTTCATCACCCATTTTACCATAGGTACTACCATGAGATCAAGCAGGCAGGATATCCTCTCCTCATTAAAAAAACTCAAAGGGGAAGTTGCCCGGGAATATTCTGTCAAAAAGATTGGCGTGTTTGGCTCGGTCGCCCGGAGCGAGGAAACGGAGCAGAGCGATGTTGATCTTCTGGTAGAGTTCTCAAAGCCGGTCGGTTTTGTCACCTTCATGCGGCTTGAACATTTTCTCTCCGAGCGCCTGGGGGAACGGGTTGACCTGGTTACATCGGACTCCCTGAAGCCAGTGATACGGCAGGATGTGCTCGCCGAGGTCATCTATGTCTAAACGTGAAGTGAAATCAATGACATCGGCTGGGGAGATACGGGAAATCCTGCGGAAATGCCTGCCGGAAATCCGGGAAAAATATGGCGTTACCTCTATCGGAATCTTCGGCTCCTATGCACGTGGCGAAGCAGCTCCTTCCAGCGATATCGATATCATTGTCGAATTCGATCGCCCGATCGGGTGGGAACTGGTCGACCTTGCCGATTACCTTGAATCCATCCTCCATCACAAAGTCGACCTGGTCATACGAAGATCCCTCCACCCGCTCATCCGGGATTCCATCCTCGCCGAGGTTCAGTACGCATGACCGCCCGGTCTCCCGCGTTGTATCTTTCAGAAATCCTCGCCTCGATGGAAAAGATCGAGCGATACATTGCCGGTATATCCTACGAAGAGTTCATCGTCCGCGAGCAGCTTGTCGATGCCGTTGAACGGAATGTGGAAAAGATCGGCGAAGCGGCAGCGGCAATCCCGGACGATGTCAGGGACCGGCATCCTGAAGTACCCTGGAAAACCATCGTGGGCTTAAGAAACAAAGTTATTCATCATTATTTTGCCGTAGATCACGAAGTCATATGGCAGATTGTCACGAAAAATATCCCGGCGACAAAGGGGAAGATTGCCGAGATACTCCGGGAATATTCCCGGTGACGGGTGTCGGGCGGTTCATACGCGAGACGGAGGAGATTCTTCCATGGTTGATGCAAAAGTCCTCGAAGCGGTACATTTTTTTGGCACTGTTGTGAGGGAAAACGGGATTCACATCCATGATCTTATTTTGTTCGGGTCTTCGGGTCGGGGAACGGCATCTCCCGGAAGTGATATCGATATTGCAATCGTCTCTGGTGATTTTACCGGCAGGGATATTTTCGAACGAGCTCTTTTGACGAAAGAGGCAGAGATCCAAACCGTCAGGAAATACCGCGTGGCCCTCGATGTGCTTACCCTGACGCCGGAAGAATACCGGGACCCGGCGTCCCACATTGCGGGCACGATTAGAAAGGGAATTGTTGTACCCATGGTTTAATCCGTGTGAGACGAACCGGGATCTTCGTCTCAGGGACGGAACCTGTTTTCCCCGGGCACTCACTTTCCCGTGCCGGCCGCGTGCGTGTGGGGCGGGGCCGGGCTTGTGATGGAGCGGACCCGGGACCGGAGGGGGAGGGAGTAGTTGTCAGATGCCGGAACCGGTTACCATTCCGGGTTTTTACCGTTTTCACCTTACCGTATGGTTGTATGGCATCAGCATTCCCGTGTCAGAACAGGTGAAACAGGATGTTTGTCATGAAGGCATCTTTCTGCGTCTCCCTGACATACACGAGATAGTCATCGGGGATGAGCCCGGTGGTGTCCATACCGTATGACCAGGTGTTTTTCGATGACGGACCCGCCTGTACAACCGCGGTCCGCAGAACAGGATCGTGCCAGGGGTCCTCACAGGGAAGGATTGCACGGTTATAATTTCCCCGGAAAATGACGAGCGTCAGTTCCTTGCCCGCCGGGAGATTGGTTGAACCCGTGATGTTGAAGGTATCACCGATGACGTGATCCCCGACAGGGTCTATATGAATGGAGATGAGCGTGTCGTCTTCTGATGACGGGTCCAGCAGGAGTGGTCCCATTGAACGGCGATATTCGTCATTCACCATCTTCGTTGCATTTTCCACCCCGACTTCTTTTGCAAGGGATGCGATATATTCCCGGTTTACCTCAAGGAACTGTTCGCGGGTCATTGGGTTTTTATTAGCGTCAGTGATGTTCATGGGATAGGATCTGGATTCCCCCGAGCGTTCGATGCAGTCAGTGGTTGCGGTGCTGTTGTCAGTACTGAGGGGTTCAGGCCGGATGTCCGGTGCCACGGTATCAGAAGTAACCTGCGGGATACCGGAATGTACCTGATCGGGTCCGGAAACTCCCGTGCATCCGGCAATAGTGACGAGCGCAAGTAAAAGTACCACAAGAAACGCACGGTCACACATGGTCTGCCTCCTGTGTACGGGCTTTCTGCACCATGTCCCGGGCAAATACTTTCGCATTCATGAGGTCTTTGGCATCAGGCTTCCCCTTGTTGAGACCCCCGAAATATTGCAGGAAACTGTTCGTGTTCCACCCCGCACACCCGAATTCACCGATAACCGCGTACCCTTTCGCCTGGAGTTTTTCCCGGATCTGCCGGTGATTCTTTTCGATGAACTCCCTGTTCGCAATGAAGGCCGGGGCCCCGTACGTCGAGAAGAGGAAGGCTTTTTTATTGTTCACCTGCGGCAGCCGGTCGGCAAGGTCAAGGACCGATGTATCAAAAGTCGCGGCATAGATCCCCGAGCCAAAGCCTACCAGGTCGTACTCCGCAATCTCTTCGGGCGTAACCTGCTGTGGCGTTTTTACCTCAGCACCAATCACGTTCGCACAGGCGTTCGCGATCTTCTCCGTATTGTTGTGATGGTAAGAGAACACAACCACGAGAGATTTCACTGGCAGCGTTTCCCAGGGCTCATTTCTTTTCTTTTCCATTATCTCGCCTTTCCTTTTTGTTCCCCGATAAGGTAAATTTCAGGGGAATCGGGATGTCACGTGAATACTCTGACGCTGTTACGTATCACGTTACCGGTCACGCCCCTTGTCAGCCGCATGTGGTGGGGCAAGGCCGGGCTTGTGGAGGTTGGGCGGACCCGGGGCGGGTTTAGTACCGGACCCACCGTCAGGTGCCGGAATCGAAGGGCACTGAGAAGTAACCGGATAAACGGTAAAACAAATTTAGAAATCCAGGTTCGCCGGTCTTTTAGCTCACCGCTTTCTTCACGAGCGCTTCGATCCTTGCCTCTTCGGCGGCAGTCAGCTCCTTCAGTGCGAAGGAGGTAGGCCACATGCGGCCTTCGTCGAGATTCGCCTTGTCGGAAAAGCCGAGCGTCATGTACCTCGTCTTGAACTTCGCTGAGCTCTGGAAGAAGCAGATAATCTTGTCGTCCCTGGCATACGCGGGAAAACCGTACCAGGTTTTAGGTATGAGCTCTGGTGCGCTGGCTTTGATGATAGCGTGGAGCCGCCCGCCCATGGAGCGATCCGGTTCCGGCATCTCAGCGATTGCTGCGAGCACTCCTGCCTCGTCATCGGCAATCTTTGTTGTTTTCCTGGTTGTGGTATTCCCTGCCATAGTATTTTCCTCACGTGCTGAGTGATTTAAAGACATATCAAGGTTGTCAGGTCGCGGACCCGGGACCGGTTTAGTAAAGGAGCCGTAGTCAGGAGCCGGTACCGGGGGAACGCCCCTCCGGAACAGGTGGATTCATCGCACGCTGATACAGAACGGCAATAAGAACAGATCAGGGAACGTTTTTTTGCGCTCTCTTTTAACAAACTGTGTTTCAAAATCCGTTTCATGGCAATGCTCTTAAATATTTCTCGTCTGAAAGGAAGAGGTGGAGATGAAATGACATGGTAACACTAAGCCAGAAGATCGTATCCTGCATATGGCTGGAAAAAGACGCTGATAAAGCAGCTGAGTTTTATGTCTCGGTATTCAAAAATTCCCGGATCCTCAAAACTTCCTACTACCCGGAAGCCGCAGAAGAGGTCTCCGGTCAGAAAAAAGGATCGGTTATGACCGTCAGGTTCACCCTGGATGGACAGGAATTTATGGTCCTCAATGGCGGGCCCGTGTTCAGACTGAGCGAAGCAGTATCCTTCACGGTTTTGTGCGATACCCAGGAAGAGATAGATTATTTCTGGAATAAACTGTCTTTTGTCCCGGAAGCCGAGCAGTGCGGCTGGCTGAAAGATAAATTTGGCCTCAGCTGGCAGATAGTCCCGACAATTCTTGAATCGATGACCACCGACAAGGATCCGCAGAAAGTGGAACGGGTAACGGCGGCCTTCCTCAGGATGAAGAAATTTGATATCAGCGCATTAAAAAAAGCGTATAAAGGATAGCCTGTATCTTTTTGCAGATTTTCCGGAATATCGCTATTGCCGGAAAAATTACGGGCAGGACCGGGGCTCTCTCTTGTGTGGCGGACCCGGGGCCGGTCTAGTACCGGACCTATCGTTAATTGCCGGAACCGTGGGCACAGCCGGCAACCGGAACCGAAGAGTATGAGCCGGTAACGGGCCTCCTGTGACCTCAAGGGGAGGATCCCGAACCCCGGACGCTCTCCGGTGACGGACCGGCGACATCTGTGAAGGGATCTCCCAGTTTTTCAGGAAATACAGGTCGTTTTTGGGCCCCCCGGGAACCCCATTTATTTTTCGGTCATAAACGGCCCCCGTTGGGTGCTGAATTTTGACATGGACTTGCGGTTGTCCGGTTTTTGCGCATTTTCTAACGCTTCTATATTGCACGGTTTTTTCGCGATTAAACCGGGTATTTTCAGGAAAAAACGGTTTAAACGAAGAATCTTTCCGGGCGTTGGCACCACTTCCACTGCCGAATTTTTCCGGAATTTTGCCCTGAAATTTCTCCGTCGGAGAATGATCAGCGGGGACTTACAGTCTTCCCCCCTGGGGAGTATATAAAGAGGGGGTGGTTCCAGGGATGCAGATGAGGGGGGTGGGGCGGAGCCGGGGTTGTTGTGATGGGGCGGACCCGGGGCCGGATTTAGTACCGGACCCGTCGTGAATCTCCGGAACCGGGGTGTCCGGGGGAGGAGGATGGGGATGAGGTCAACAGAAGCCATTTTGACCCCCGATTGCCCTTCCCAGCGGTCCGACAGACAACTTTTCAGCAAAAAGAAGCACCCTGATTTCAGGAAACGGCCATTTCATACTCTGATTAGCGATCTGGCATCCTGTATGTGCCCGGAAAAGACCACATTTAGCAACGATACAGCGGCAGATCTCCGGAAAGACGGGCTGGGGGCAGGGTGCGGAAAAAAAGCCTCTGAATTCCCCCACTTCACTTTCACATAGCACAATCCTCACTTCTTTAAATACCGCCACCAATCTGTACCCACCAAAAATGAAAGATATCATCATCAAAGGTGCCCGCCAGCACAACCTCAAAAATATCAGCGTCACGATCCCCCGGGACAAGCTCGTCGTCATCACCGGGGTCTCCGGCTCCGGCAAGTCCACGCTCGCGTTCGATACGCTCTATGCCGAAGGTCAGCGGCGGTACGTGGAGTCCCTCTCCTCGTACGCCCGGCAGTTCCTCGGCATCATGCAGAAACCGGACGTGGACTCCATCGAGGGGCTCTCGCCTGCGATCTCCATCGAGCAGAAGACGACCTCGAAGAATCCCCGGAGCACGGTCGGGACCGTCACGGAGATCTACGATTACCTCCGTCTCCTCTATGCCCGGATCGGGACGCCGTTCTGTCCCGAGCACAACATCCCCATCGCGGCGCAGACGCCCGATAAGATCGCCGACCAGATCGCGGCCGAGCACCCGGGCCAGGTCACGGTCCTCGCCCCGATAGTTCGGCAGAAGAAGGGGACGTACCAGCAGCTCCTCAAGGATCTCAACAAGGAAGGGTTCACCCGGGTCCGGGTCAACGGGAAGATCATCCGGACCGACGAGGAGATCAAGCTCGACCGGTACAAGATGCAGGACATCGAGATCGTGATCGACCGGCTCGACTCCTCCGACCGGTCCCGGCTTGCCGAGGCGGTGGAGAACTGCTTAAAGAAGTCCGAGGGGCTTGTGCTCGTCGCTGACGAAGAGGGGAAAGAGTCCACGTACTCGTCCCTGATGGCCTGCCCGGTCTGCGGTATCGCGTTCGAGGAACTCCAGCCCCGGATGTTCTCGTTCAACAGCCCGTTCGGGGCCTGCGAGGAGTGCCACGGGCTCGGGGTCAAGATGGAGTTCGACCCCGACCTGATCATCCCGGACAAGGACCGGTGCCTGGCCGACGGTGCCGTTGCCCCGTACCGCAACCCGATGGACGGGTTCCGGGGCCAGTACCTCGCGACCCTCGCGAAGAACTACGGCTTCTCGGCTCTCACGCCGATCAAGGATCTTACGGAAGAGCAGTACAATGCTCTGATGTACGGATCGGACCGGCGGATGAAGTTCTCGATGAGCATGAAAGGCGGCGATGCCGAGTGGTCGCACACGGGGGAATGGGAAGGCCTCCTCCCGCAGACCGCCCGGCTCTATGCCCAGACACAGTCGGACTGGCGGAAACGCGAGCTCGAAGGCTACATGCGGGTCTCCCCCTGCCCGGCCTGCAACGGGAAGCGGCTGAAGGACAAGGTGCTCGCGGTCCGGATCGACACCCAGTCCATCATCGGTGTCACGGATATGCCGGTCTCGGGAAGCGCTGCCTGGTTCCGGAACCTGAAGCTGACCGACAAGGAGCGGGAGATCGCCCGCCAGATCATCAAGGAGATCCAGTCCCGGCTCGACTTCCTGGAAAAAGTCGGCCTGGGATATCTCACGCTCTCCCGGAACGCCGGGACCCTCTCCGGCGGGGAAGCGCAAAGGATCCGGCTCGCCACCCAGATCGGCTCGAACCTGATGGGCGTCCTCTACGTCCTCGACGAGCCCTCCATCGGCCTCCACCAGCGCGACAACCGGAAACTGATCGAGACCCTCCGGACGCTCCGCGACCTCGGGAACACGGTGCTCGTGGTAGAGCACGACGAGGACATGATCCGGTCCGCGGAGCACGTCATCGACATGGGTCCGGGCGCCGGGATGCACGGCGGCGACGTTGTTGCCGAAGGGAACCCGAAGCAGATCGAGAAGAACAAAAAGTCCCTGACCGGCCAGTACCTCTCCGGCGCAAAGCAGATCGACGTGCCAAAGACACGGAGGGCACCGAAACAGTACATCACGATCAAGGGCTGCAAAGAGAACAACCTCAGGAACATCACCGCGAAGTTCCCGATCGGCCTCCTCACGGTCGTCACCGGTGTCTCGGGCAGCGGGAAGTCTACTCTCGTGTACGAGACCCTCTACAAGGGCATGATGCAGATCATCAACAAGTCCCGGGAGCAGGCCGGGAAGCACGAGAAGATCGTCTTCGACGCCGAGATCGACAAGGTGATCGTGATCGACCAGTCCCCGATCGGGAAGACCCCGCGGTCCAATCCCGCGACCTACACGAAAGTCTTCGACGAGATCCGGACGGTCTTTGCCGGAACGAAAGAGGCGAAGATGCGGGGCTTTGCGCCGGGTCGGTTCTCCTTCAACATCCGGGGCGGACGGTGCGAGGCCTGCGAAGGCGACGGCCTCATCAAGATCGAGATGAACTTCCTCCCCGATGTGTACATCGAGTGCGAGGAATGCAAGGGCAAGCGGTACAACCGCGAGACGCTCGAAGTACTGTACAAGGGGAAGTCGATCGCCGACGTACTCGACATGAGTGTCGAAGAGGCGATGAAGCACTTCGAGAACATCCCCTCCATCCGGACGAAGCTCGAAACCCTTTCACGGGTCGGCCTCGACTACATCAAGCTCGGCCAGTCCTCGACCACCCTCTCGGGCGGGGAGGCCCAGCGTATCAAGCTCACCCGCGAGCTCGCGAAGCGGGCTACGGGTAAGACCCTCTACCTCCTGGACGAGCCTACAACGGGGCTCCACTTCGACGACACGAAGAAGCTGATCAAGGTGCTCGACGATCTCGTAGAGAAAGGCAACACTGTGATCGTGATCGAGCACAACCTCGACGTGATCAAGTCTGCCGACCACCTCATCGATATCGGGCCCGAGGGTGGCGACGCCGGCGGGGAGATCATCGCGACCGGGACGCCGGAGAAGGTTGCCGGGACGAAAGGGAGTTACACCGGGGAGTTTCTCAAGCCTGTACTGGCTGTGCGGTAACAGGCCGTTGAAATTACTGGCGGGTTTTTGAAGCCGGTGCTTGGGCCGGTGAAACCGAATCAAATAATCACTTTTTTATATTGAATCCCTTTAATAGTAATAATCAGACTTTTCACGAAGACGAAAACGGGAAAAGTCACGGACTCAGATTTTTCCTGGTGGAGAAATGACCGAAAAACGTTTCCTGGTTACTTACGCATCGCAGCTTGGATCAACGCCGGAGATCGCTGCAGAGATTGGCAGCGGGCTGCGGAAAGCAGGACATGCCGTAGATGTTGCCGACATGAAAGGCGTGATCTCGCTTGACGCCTATGGGGCAGTTATCATCGGCGTGCCCGTCTATGCCGGGCCCCGGGGCCTGGGAGACATTGGCAATTTCGCCAAAAAGCGGTTCAGCGGAGAGCTTGCCCGGATGCCGGTCGCCATTTTTGCCGTTGGCCTCCTCTACGAGGGTATGAAAGCTGATGCGGCCTGCGTGACTGCCAATGTGGAAAAGGCAATCGCTCCCATCGTCCCCGTCTCCACAGTCCTGTTTGCCGGCACTATCGACTCTGAAAAACTCAGTTTCTGGCAGCGCTTTGCAAATATCCGCACGATCCCTTCGGCAGATTTCCAGGACTGGGATGCGATCCGAGCCTGGGCAAGGGAATTACCCGGACTGCTGAACGGGTGAGTTTTTTCACGACCTTATCAGATATACCGGCGAGTTTTTTAAAAAAGCCGGGTTTACCAGATGATGATACGACTCGCTGAATCTTCCGGATTGGTATTATTTTTCGGATTTGCTGTCTTCAAATGAGCGAGTCACCCCCGCCTCAGGGCCTTTCCGAAGTACGGCCGGGCGAAGAGTTTGTATCAACATTGTTTTTTTAAAACCGTCCGGATTCTTCGCGGGGGTGCCCCGCGGGGATGGCGGCACTCATCGCAACCGGGGGTATGGGGGGCGCCCCATAAAAACGGGGAAAATGATTCCCATTCCTGCACCTTCGCTATCCCTTATTAACTGGCGCACCAGACGCTAGTACAGCGATGTTCGATACTGCTACCCTGCCGGGTAATCCCGGCTGCTACCTCTTTCTCGACAAGGAGGGCACGATCATCTATGTCGGCAAGGCAAAGAACCTCAAGAAGCGGGTGAGCAGTTACTTCCAGAAAAAGGATCACGACCTCAAGACCCGGCGCCTCGTTGAAACTATCGCACGCGTCAGCGTGATGGTGACCAATACCGAGACCGAGGCGCTCCTCCTGGAAAATAACCTGATCAAGAAGCACCAGCCGAAGTACAATATCGATCTCAAGGATGCGAAGCGGTATGCCTACATAGAACTCACCCGCGAGCCGTTCCCCAGGATCGGCATCGCCAGGCGCACGGGTGCCAAGGGTGATGCGGCGTATTTCGGGCCGTTCGTCTCGGCAGCCGAGCGCGATTCGCTCATCCGGGTGATCAAGCGCATCTTCCTCCTGCGATCCTGCAGGAAACTGCCGAAACGCGCCTGCCTCCGGCACCACATGCATACCTGCAGCGCTCCTTGTATCGGTGAGATCAGCGAGGAAAACTACGGAAAACAGGTGGAGCGGGCAGCAGCAGTGCTGAAAGGGAAAGCGAACGAGCTGCTCGTCTCCCTGCGCGAGGAGATGGCTGAGTTTGCAGAGCGACAGGAGTTTGAAAAAGCACTGGGCATTCGCAACCAGATCACCGCGATCTCCCACCTTACTGAACGGCAGCACGTGGAGCGGCCCAAAGAGAACGACCAGGACGTGATCGCCTACACGGTTTCCGATGATAAGGTCTACCTGATGGTCTTCTCGGTGGAAAAAGGGCTCCTCGCCGGTAAGCAGGAATATTCATTTGACCATGGCGAGGATTTCTTCGAGGAGTTCCTCGTGCAGTATTATGCTGACCGGACTCCCCCTTCAGAGTTAATTGTACCGGTTGAAGTGGGTGAGGCCATGGCAGAGTACCTGGCGGAACGCAAGGGAAAATCCGTACTGGTAACCGTACCCCGGATTGGCGAGAAGAAGAAGCTGCTCGAACTGGTCGAGAAGAACATTGAGTACGCATTCCTGAAACACGAACTGAAAGTGAAGGATCTCCAGGTATCGCTCGATCTGGAGGATCTTCCTGAAGTGATCGAATGTTTTGATATCTCGCATCTTTCCGGCACCGCGATGGTTGGATCCATGGTTCAGTTCCGCAGCGGTGTTCCGGACAAAAAGAATTACCGGAGGTTCAGGATCAAGACCGTGACCGGGATTGATGACTTTGCATCCATTGCTGAGATCGTGAAACGGCGATATAACCGGCTCATTCGCGAGGATGCTGCACTTCCCGACCTGATCATCATCGATGGTGGCAAGGGCCAGCTCTCTGCTGCTGAGGAGACCCTCCGGGGACTCGATCTCACGATCCCTGTTGTTGCGATTGCCAAGCGTGAAGAAGAAGTCTTTGTTCCGGGAGAGACACTCCCCCGGCGGCTTGATGAGAAAGGCATGGCCCTGCACTTCATCCAGGAGATACGGGATGAAGCACACCGGTTCGCCATAGCATACAACCGGCTGTTGCGGAAGAACGCTGCACCGGGCGGGGATGGAAAGAAAAAGGGATTGTCTAAGAAAAAATAACGATCCCGGACGCTGTGCAAAATATCATTACCCGATCCCATACAGCGGAATACGAAACGGTAATTCAGTTCCGTTAATGAACAACAAAAAACCTGCGCCAAAAAATGAGTGTAAATCAGATGTCCTGATCAACGACTACACGATTGCTGCCATCGGCAAAGTATCCTGTGATAAAAACATGGGTTTTCCCGCTGTAGGATCCGGTAAACGTGTGGGTGGCATGGACCTGGACAGGAGTCGTTGCAAGCCGGTTACCGATTGGCAGGGTGATACTCTTACCCTGGCTATCAGTGACTGTGATCTCCAGTTCGAGGAGGTTATCCATTCCGGGAGCCCCCACGAACGCAACAGTGATATGGGAATCATCCGGCTTGGTGACCGTCACTCCGGATGTCGTCTGGGTGGAAGAGGCCTGTTGCTGGGTACACCCGCAGGCTATAACCGTCAGTACAAGCACAGCACAGAGGCAGAGCGTACACACATAGTGCGGTATAGTGGCTGGTATATATTTCATAGGATTAAATGTTCGGTGCCGGATTGTATTAACATTCCTTTGTCATGAGAATGTATGCCCGGGCCCCCCTCTGGAAATTCACGTTCTCTCTCTTTTAATTACAGTACCGTAAATGTCAGACACATGCCGGTTTATCCGCGGGCGTGTTCAAACCGGTAATTGAAGAGTGGCGGGAGAGGAGGAAGCGTATAGATCGTAATCTTCTCTATAGTCTGGGACCCTGTCACATAACTCTCCACAATGAGAGAGTTAGTCAGGCTCCACGCCCGGTCGATATCCATGGTCTTGTCAGGATTATAGGGATAATACAAAACTCCGATGACCTGGATTATTACCGAGATGACAATGAGCATGGCAATTGCTGCCTGAATCCCCCGGTCCTTATACGTGTTTCTTTTCTGGGTGAATACCCGGGTAAAAAAAATCCCCACATACATGCACAGGACGGGAATTAATCCGGTCAGGTAACGGGGACCAAAACAAAATCCCGATGCAGAATACCATGAATCAAATAAACTATACAACAGGATGTGGAGGGCAATCACCGGTCCAAAGAGGAGGAGCACCTGCCGGGCATCGGGATTGTTCATGTCCTTCAACCAGAGAAAGCCGATCACCGAAAGGATAAGTACCGGGGCAAATACGAGAATCCCGACGTTGGGGGCAATAAGCAGGCCGGCATAGTTCCAGATGAAGCCGGGACCGATGATGAACCGCCCGAGATTTTCCTTGTAACCCCCAAGGAAACTCCCGAAAATGAACAGGTTATACAGGAGGAACGGCAGACCTCCGGCTACAATCCCCGTTATGAAGTGGGGAATTTTTGCTTTCTGGTGCAGGAAAATATACACGATTACCGGGATCAGAAGGAGTGAGTCCGGGGGGCGGTTGAAGAAGAATAACCCGGAAAGGACTCCCATCAGGACGATATTTGACCTATGGGGAGCTCTCTCGTTCCTGATGATGAGATACACCAGTGAAACCAGGAGGAGTTCTACCATACCGGTCTGCCAGAGTGCCTGACTGCTGATCGACCAGGTCGGCGTTGCAAAGGCAAACACAAATGTCGTCAGGACGGCGATTTTTTTCGGGAAGAGTTCTTTTGATGCGCAATAAAAAATCACTGTCGCAATGGCTGATAGTATTGTGGCCGAGGTTTTTCCAAGGATAATAAAATCTTCCGGGGTTATCGGGAGGCTGAAGATATTACAGATCGCGTACGAGAGGAAGTAGACCGGCGTGACCAGGACGGGCGTCACTACCGGGAAGAGCGAGACATAATGCCCGTTCTCAAAGAGGAAGGCATACTGGAGGACAGGATCTGATGTGAGGGAGGTTGCAAAATCAAAGTAAAAATTATGGTTAAGTATGATAGCGGCAGGCAGGAATGTTGCAGGTGCGACATCACTGCTGGTGATGGTAACCAGCGATACGGTGTTGAAGATGAGAAATGCAAGGATGAACACGAGCGGGATCTCGTACCGTACTATGCGGGACTGCCACGGGAGGTTGTCTGGCTGAGGAATCTTTTCCCCGGACTGTTTCGCTTCATGTGCCGCAGAAAAGCTGTTCTTCCTGATTTTTCCCTGCTTCATGGATGTCTGAAAATACCATAGTTACCGGAATATTAAACGGTGCTGATCCGCCCCCCGTCCGCATGAACAGGATGGAAACCATTGAATCGTTGCGGGACTTACCTGAGCACTATAATGCTGCCGGCTTTCCCGGCGGGATGCGGGTCTATGGAAAAATATGGCATTGTAGTTCTCGTTCTTATCGCAGCCTTCGTGTTAGGCTCCGGTTGCGTGGATGCTGTTGTACAGGACAGCGTTTCCGGTGATCTTCATGCGCATTATGCGTCCAGGGATGATCTCTCGGTCGGGCTTGGTTGTTACGAACATGTATCAGGGTACGCGTACAATTCCGGCAATTCGACCCGGCAGGCTGTCAGCCTCAGCATTACCCTGATCGATAGTACAACAGGATCAATCCGGGATGCAAAGATGTTGTATATCGGCGCGCTCAGTCCAGGGGAATCCCGGACGTTTGATACAACTCTTGATGGCGATTGTTCCGGAAATTACCGGACTGATGCGGAATTTTTGCCCTGACCGGGGAATCCTGCACTACTGGCAGATCCTCACTTTTTTTTGTAAGTCCTGAACCAGAAGAGGGACGGAGCTATGGCCAGATGTGAACCTGTTTTATGGTAATATTATATCCGGTCTCAAGCCGGTGGTTGGGTTCCCGGGGGATCCTGTAGATCGCAGTGAATAGTAAAATAGCCGGACGGGTAAATTCCTGTTTTATTGATTATGCGTTCCTTATTACACGAACGATAGATTTCAGTTTAATCACCGATAATCCGTGAGAACCTGAGGATTTTCGAAGTGAGCGTCAGATTCCGGTAAATGCTGCTAAAATTCGGGAAATGTGAAAATCCTATATAATCAGGTAAGGATCTGCTGAAGCGCAGCAAGACGATCCCGGAGGGCCTGTTCGCGCTCTGTGGACTCCGTAATATCGGTCATGGTAATATAGGTACTCAGGACCGATTCCTGCCATGCGGCAGTAACCCTGCCCAAGATGCAGCGGCGACTGCCGTCCTTGCAATTTATCCAGACGGTAAACTGCCCGGGCCCTTCCGCCGGCGTGGTATTATGGATGATCCCTTCGAGACGTTCACGATCCTCTGCTGTCACCAGATCGGCGGATTTCATCTTAATGAGATCTTCATGGGAGTACCCGGTGATCTCGGAGATCCGCCGGTTGGCAAATACCACATTTCCGTTTTCCGCAATAAAAAGGCCATCCTGAATGTTCTCTGCCATCATCCTGAACCGCTGTTCACTCTCTCTTAGCAATACTTCCTGCTGCTTGAGCTCCGTGAGATCGGTAAAGATGATAAAATGGTAATATGTTTCCTGGTGACGCACAGCGGTGACCCGCACATAGGCAAACCTGCGCTCTCCCGCTTTTGTAATGATCCACATCAGGAGTTCGCCGGGCTGTTCCGGGTTCTTCTTCAGATCCTCAATCCGGCTGCGGGCTTTATCCTTACACTCGGGTGCTACGATAGCAAGAGGCTCCATTGTTTTCAATTCCTCGAGCTGGTAGCCGGTGATCTCCGTGGTCCGGTTATTGGAGAAGATGTGCTTGTCGTTCTCCATTATCAGGAGGCCGTCCTGGATGTTCTCCGCCATCATCCTGAACCGCTCCTCACTTTCCCGGATCTCCCGATCGGCGATGATCCTCCCGCTAATATCTTCCAATATGACGGTCAGACCTTTGCGCCCGTCTTCAAAAACGGTTGGAACGGATTTCTGCCGGAAGAACCGTTCTCCTCCCCCTTTGAGGTTGAAGGTGACCTGGTGGTCCTGGTCGGCAGACCCGGCAGAGAACGTTTCGAGCAGCTCATGTACATCGACATCCGGGGGATTTATGTACGCGAGAGTTTTTCCAAGGGTATTTTGTCGGGACAGGTGCAGCAGTTTCAGGAAATTATCATTTATATCGACGATGCGGGAGTCAGCATCAAGCACCATGATCAGTTCCCGGGAATAACTGAGCATGGCCGAGAGCGGAACTCTCTGGGACGGGGTGAATACCTTGGTCATGCCGTACGTTCTCATGTCGACCTGGCCGGATATGAGCAGGATGTCCAGGTACCTCCCGACCGTACTCTTGTTCTTCCCAAGAGCTTTTGAGAGATCGGTAATGCTCATGCCATCCGGATCCTTCTTGAGGAGTTCACGGATCCGCATGAGTTCGTGCTGGTAATCCTGCATCATAGGGCAATCGTTCCGGTATGGTAATAGCTACGGGCGAAAAATTATTAATTGTTGTCTATGACGAAAATGAATAACTAATGAGGGAAATTATACATCGGAAATAAAATCCGGTCCCGGGTTTCACTGGATGGACTGATCTGAAAAACCGGTCCGTTCAGTGGATTTTACGGACCGGTTACGGTTGAGGATTGCCCTGCCATATCCTTTGGAGGGTGGACATTTTTTAGA
>Ga0074046_10002541_pt1 | contig 15698 bp, 12 predicted proteins | sample BogForMeECP23OM3_FD_94441 | JGI IMG/M metagenome (GOLD analysis project Ga0074046, IMG submission 94441) | Bog forest soil microbial communities from Calvert Island, British Columbia, Canada - Bog Forest MetaG ECP23OM3 | ecosystem: Environmental > Terrestrial > Soil > Wetlands ...
AACCGTGACCTTCTTTCGGCTCCTCCAGACTAAGAACCGCTTCCCACAATCCGTGCACTTGTAGAACTCGACGTGCATCCGCTTGGGGTCTGACTTCGGGCCGTAGTCCCACTGTTTGACTGGAAACTTGTTGCCCCCCTTGCAGGCTGGGCAGGAGACCAAGGGTCTTCTCACCGTGTCCGACTCTATTTAACGGCTACGAACGTAGGTTCTGTTCTGCTTGTCGGTTGGTAGCTCTTCCGTTTGGGGTTTCCTTCCTGCGAGACGGCCTTCTCACCATCTTGAAGTCGTGAAGTTCGACACTCACGACGACCCCTTTCTTCTTCAACCTCGAAAGGACTCCAGTCAAGCTGTGCCTGAGCGTCTTGGCGGTGGATTCGGACACTCCCCCCCTCTCCTTGATGACGAAATCGAGGATTTCATCGATGCTCGCCTGATACTGATGGGCAACCAAGGCGTCTATGGTTGATTCGGACAGTGTCTTCATAGCGGCCTCGCTCCTAAAGGACTCGGATACGGCTTAATATTGTGGAATCCCACCTCAGGGCGCTTGAGGTTAATCGACCAGCCTCTAAGAGGAAGGCTCGGCGACATGCTTATCGGACTCCTCGAAAGCGGCGAGTTCACCGACTTCCACATTCTGAGCGCTTATGTCAAAGCCAGCGGAGTGGAGCGTCTGAGAGGAGCCGTCGAATCATTCAGGAAGAAGGCAGGGAAGCACGTCTGGGCTGGAGTCGGAATAGACCAACGAAATACCTCGATTCAGGGCCTCCAAGGTCTTCTGAGTCTATGCGACGGCGCATGGGTCTATCACAACAAGAGCATGACAAGCACCTTCCATCCGAAGGTCTACGTCCTCTCGAATCCGAAAAAGGCCGTGGTGTTCGTCGGCTCTGGGAACCTCACTGGGGGAGGCCTGTTCACAAACTATGAAGCAATCGTTCGGCGACATTACAACCTCGTAGACCCAAAACAGGCCGCCAGATTCAAAGAAGTAATGCAGATGTTCACGAGCTACACCACCGAATCCGAGTTCTGCCAAAAACTAACTCCAGAACTAATCGCATCGATTTCTGACGATTATCTCAGTGACGAGACGAAGAAGAGGGTTGTCGAGAGAGGAGGGATGGAAACTGGGAAGTCACCCAAGAAGGACATCTTCGGCTCCAAGACGTTTCCCGCGCCGCCTCTTCCTAAGGGCGTAGGGGGAAGGATTCTGGTAGATGAAGGCGAACAAATGCCGCTCTTTCCAGAAGAGGAAGTCATTTCTGCACCAGAATCCGAGTGCGACTGGTCGAAGAAGGGAAGGTCTCGCTGGAGCAAGAAGCTAACTGATAGAGACTGCCAAGTCGTCTCCAGTGTGACGCACCCGACTGGAGGATTAAGCCTTACCCAAGCGAAGTGGGTAGACAAGGGCAAACTTATCGACCCAGTCACCTATTTCAGGTTCGACCTCTTCGCGGGATTCTTGTGGGGGCTGGATGTGTCACAAAGAGGACGAACTGCGGAAGTAGCTAAGGTGAAGTTCTGCGTGAAGGTGTCAGGAAAGGAGAGAGGGAAATACACTCTGACCCTTCGATATAATCCCAAGTGGGAGTCGAAAGAACGCAACTACACGACTGGTCTTGCATGGGGTGACTTGATGGGCTTGGTCAAGGGGCCCAGCTTGGTCGGTAAGGCGGTCTCGATTTACGACCCACCTTCGGGACAGAGTGAACCGTTCTTCTTGGAGATAGGATAGCCCTATTCTTCCCCTTCCCTCTTTTCATCCTCCTGTCCAATAGTTTCTTCCAAATCCTGTTCGCCATCTTTACCTCAGCGTCAGAGAACCCGCATCCGTCTTTCAGGATTATCGGGTCGGTGTAGGCCAGAACCTCGTCGATTGTCTTCCCGTTTCGAAGCATTGCGTCTATTGTCTTGAGGATGGGTGCGTTCTTCTCGTCGTAAGGGACGAGGATTCTCTCCACTTCGTTCGGCATGAGTTCGAGAGCCCCGCCGCCGTGGCTCCTGCCGCATATCTCGGCGAAGGCGAGGGATAGCGAGTTGTAGTAACTGGCGACGAAGGCCTCCTGATTGACGTTCATGTCCAGAGTCACCCTGTGCGTCGTGTCGGTCGTGTAGGCCCCTGCCTGATTGACGATGAGCTTGGGGTAGACGTTGTTTCTCCTCTGGAAGAGGGCGGCGGAAGGCCACGCCGAAGGGACTATCTGCCACTCGTCGCGTATCCTCGTCTTGTAGTACTTGGTGTTCACCTTCTCGCTTTCTCCAGAGCGTATGTACTCCATAGCCTTCTCGTTCCTCCTAAGCTCCTTCATCTCTGGGAACAAGAGGAAGAACGCCTTCGCTCCGAGTTCTATGTTCCTCTTCCAGTCGTCAGTAGTGAAGATGGCACTCGGAATCTGGACGCTCCTGCCAACCATCGGCTTCGCGTATTCGGAGAGCCCGAACTTCTCGATTGTCGCCTTGGGGACGGTGAAGTAGTCGTTCGACCCTGTCGTCATTCCGACCTCGGCCCTCGCGTGCTCTCCGAACGTGGGGACTCTCTTGTCATTCAGGAGCTTCTCGATGAAGTCGATTTCCGACTGGTCGAGGAAGTAGAACGTCCACTTGTTCGACTTGAAGTCAATCCTCTTGTGTGGGCTCTTGAGGCTGGTCACGTCCACTTTAGCCAAGGCGTCGGCGTCCTCAAACTCGACGTGTTCTATCAGGTGGGAGCCGTTCTCGGTCTTCTCGCAGAGCAGAAGAATGACCTCCTGCTGGACGGGAGGGAAAACCAGCTTCTTGAACGAGACTATGACTATCTTGTTGTAGAACCGAGCCAAGAAATTTCTCAGTTGGGCGGCATAACCCACCTGCAATATCTCCGCTGGGACTACGAAGCCGATCTTGCCCGTCTTCTTGAGGAGAAGGCTCGACCCGACGATGAACGATACCCAAGGGTTCGTCAGCTTGGAATACTTGAGACTCGCCCCTAAGAATATCCTCTCGGCTTCCGCCCTCTGGTCTTGGGCGAAGTATTGGTAGCGGATGAACGGAGGGTTTCCGACCGCCACGTCGAAACGGTCTTTCGTCCTGTTGCAGTAGGCAAGGAAGTCCACTGGTTTGACAGTGGTTCGAGGAAGGCCTAACCTCGTGATTTTCTCGGCTTCGCTCTCGACAAGCTCGATAGCAGTCATGGAACGGTATCGGTATCGTTTCTCTTTGGCCCGTCTCAGGAACACTCCGTCTCCCGCCGAAGGTTCAAGGATGTCGTAGTCCTGATTCCCGTTCATCACCCAAGCGAGAATGAAATCAGCTATCGGCTCGGGCGTGTAGATGTTTCCGAGGAGTTTCTCTTCGGGAGCCTCTTCAATTAGCCTCAAGGCTTCCGCACCTTGACAGGTGCTCTCCGCCAGAACATCCGATAGCGGCCAATCTTCTTGAAACCGATGGTCTTGTCGCTGTTCAACTCTTCAAGCAGAATCATCTGGACTGTCTTCTGGTCGTGGTGGATGACCTTGGATATGTCGAAGGGCGTCTGAGGCTCGTCCGAAAGCGCGGCGAGCACCTTCTTCCGCATCTCGGACGACATCTGCATCACCCCTTTCATAGATGATATATAAGGCTGAGTATCCGCCCTGAAGCATCGGCCTCTACACCAGCCCCCACCTAATCCTTATATACAGTCCTGATACATAGGACGGATATGCAAGAATGCGACCTCCGCCAAGAAGTGGGCGACGAGGAGTATTTTGCACGACTCGAAGCCCAGCAGAACGAAAGGGAGTGGATGGACAGATGAACCAATGGGATTCCAAGCCCTCAATCAATGAGAGGGAGATGCGGGGCCAGTCCATCGCGCAGAACTTCGGTTGGGTGAGGCGAGTCGATGAGACTACCTACATGGTTCACTCGCAAAGGCTCGACAGAGAGTATCGGGTCGAACAGACAGAGACAGGGTGGCTGTGCGAGTGTCCCGACTCGCAGTTCCGAGGAATGAAGTGCAAGCATGTCTGGGGAGTCGAGATTTCGTGGACTCTAAGGAAGCGGGTCGAACAATCGGTCGTCATTCAAGCCGTCAGGATGGAGAACTGTCCACGATGCCAGTCTGAGAGCGTGGTCAAACATTCGGTGAGGCACAACAAGAGCGGCGACCTTCAGCGATACTCGTGCAACGGGTGCGGCCTTAGGTTCTCCAAGAATCTCGGCTTCGAGGGAATGAAAGCAAGCCCTCAGGCCATCACCCAAGCCATGCAACTCTACTTCACAGGCGAGTCTCTACGGAACGTGCAGAAATTCCTCAGGTTGCAGGGCGTGGACATCTCGCATCAGACGGTCTGGAATTGGATTCAGAAATACATCGGCCTCATGGGGTCTTACCTGAGCCAGATTACGCCTCAGGTCGGCGACACTTGGAGGGCAGACGAGTTATTCGTCAAGGTCAAGGGCGACATGAAGTATCTTTTCGCCATGATGGACGACCAAACCCGCTTCTGGATTGCACAGCAGATGTCCGACACCAAGTTCACGGCGGACGTGCGACCCCTCTTCGCCGAGGGCAAGAAGGTCGCTGGGAAGAGGCCCTTGACCCTGATAACCGATGGAGGCCCGCACTTCATTCCAGCCTTCAAGAAGGAGTTCTACACGGCCAAGAACCCTCAGTCTCAGCACGTCCGAGACATCAGGCTCGGCGGCGAAGTCCACAACAACAAAATGGAGAGGATGAACGGTGAGGTTCGAGACAGGGAGAAAGTCATGCGGGGCCTCAAGACAGAGAACACTCCAATCTTGAAGGGCTATCAGCTATTCCATAACTACATCAGGCCCCACGAGGCCCTTAGCGGCAGGACGCCCTCAGAGATGGCGGGTATCAAGGTCGAGGGTGAGAACAAGTGGATGACCCTGATTCAGAACGCGGCTCATGGCCCGCGACTTGACACCGAGAAAAAGGAGGGGCATGGCCCATCAACTTGACAGCACCCAACTGATGCGTGTCGCGTCGGCAAATCTTCTTTCAGACCCCGATGGGCCCACGAAATTCTCGCCCAAGGTTTAATTATCTAACTCGAAATCTGCGCGTGGCACCTTGGAAATACAGAGGCAGAACCTTTTGAAAATGATCGAGGAGCGAGAGAGAGGGTTCCTGCTCGAGAATAGCAGAGTCATAATGAAGTCGTCAGTCGAGAACATCGAGGCGGGAGACTATAGGATAGAGAAACTGGCGGAGGGGCAGTCAGTCGAGCTGCCCAGGTGGGTTGGAGAGGAACTCGTGAGCCTCAACCTCGCCGAGATGACCGAGGAGCCGTTCGAAGCGGAGCTCTTCAAAGCCCTGAGCAGGGAGAAGATGATGGGCCTTCTCCAGCTTTCGGGGCTCCCCCATGACTTCTACTTCAGGATGAGGAGGAGAATCAGTTTCCTCACTCAGGCCCTTTCGGAGGGAAAGGTCAAGCGGGAGCAGGTCGACAGGCTCAGGGCCGGGAGCTATGACTTGATAGGAATGAGGTTGAGCAAGCTGCTTTCGCTATCGAGTTCGTCGACCCAGGGCTCCTCCCTGACCGACAGGCTCACGCCTGAAGAGGACGCCTTCTTCTCGGTTTCGCAGTCTCTCTCAAAGGAGTGGAGGTCGGCACTACTCGGGAGCGCGACGTAGCGGGCCATGCTAGCCAGCGGCCGGCTCTCAGAGATGTTCGAGGACTTCCTGAAGACCGTCACCGACAGGTCCGGGAACCCGATCTATAGGGCCAAGATATCCGACCTGATCTCGAACGAGGGCAAGTCCCTGACGGTCGACTTTGGGGACCTCCTGAAGTACGACGATGACCTTGCGAACACGCTTCTGCTGAGGCCCGACTCGGCGCTGGCCTCCTTCAAGACCGCGGCGTTTGAAACGATGAGGAGCGAGAACGCGCTCTACGCTGACAGGGTGAAGAGGGCCCTCATGGTCAGAATCCGCGGGATACCCGACCAGGTCCCCCTGCGGAAGGTCGACACGTCCTACCTGGACAAGATGCTGGCTGTCGCAGGGATGGTGGTCAGGAGCTCAGAGCTGAGGCCGCTGATGACCTCGGCGGCGTGGGTCTGCCCGAGCGGGCACCTGACCTATCAGGACCAAGAAGACCTCCCGCTCAAGCGGCCCCCGAAATGCGAACTGTGCGACGAAGCAAGGAATTTCGAGCTCGACAGGAAGCAGAGCAGGTTCATCGACTTCCAGATTCTCCGAGTGCAGGAGCTGCCGGAGGAGCTTCCACCGGGCCAGCTTCCCCAGTTCTTTGACGTCAACCTGGAGGGGGACATAGTCAACTCGGCCAGGCCGGGGGACAGGGTCGTGCTTACCGGCATAATGAGAGCCGTCCCGGACTACACCGTGGGACAGATCAAGACCAGACTCTTCACGTCTCAGATCGACTGCAACCTGGTCGAGGTCAAGGGGAAGGGGCCGGAACAGGTCAAGCTTACGAAGGAGGACGAAGCGCTGATCAAGAGCATCGCTGCATCGCCCGACGCATACGAGAAGCTGATTGCTTCAATCGCCCCGGCGATACTGGGGCACCTTCCCGAGAAGGAGGCGATACTGCTTCTGCTGGGAGGCAGCAGCTCGACCACGCTCCCGGACGGGACCAAGCTCAGGGGAGACATCAACGTCCTGTTCGTCGGCGACCCGGGAATGGCGAAGTCTGAAATGCTGAAGTTCGCGGCACAGGTCTCCCCCAGGGGGATCTTCGCTTCCGGCAGGGGGACGACCGCCGCGGGGCTCTCCGCGGCCGTCATCAGGGAGAAGAACGTCCTGATGCTGGAGGCCGGAGTCACGGTCCTCGCGGACCAGGGCATAGCGGCCATCGACGAGTTCGACAAGATGAAGCCCGAGGACAGGACCGCGCTGCACGAGCAGATGGAGCAGAACACGGTGACGATAGCGAAGGGAGGAATCTATGCGACGCTCAACGCTAGGACCGCGATCCTCGCGGCGTGCAACCCCGTCCTGGGGAGGTACAACCCGTACCAGAACCTGACCGAGAACATCAGCACTCTCCCGATACCGCTGCTGACCAGGTTTGACCTGATCTTCGTGATAAGGGACCAGCCCTCCCCGGCCGAGGACGAAAAGCTGGCGGCTCACATCCTTTCAGTCCACACGCGGAAGTCGTACGCCACCCCGCCCCCTGTTGAGTTCAGTCTCCTGAAGAAGTACATCGCATACGCCAAGAAGGTCACGCCGACCCTGACAAAGGAGGCGACAGCCAGGCTGAAGGACTACTACCTCGAGCTGAGGAAGAGCGGAGGGGGCGAAGAGCAGGGAGAGCAGATACCCGCGACGCCGAGGACCCTGGAATCGCTGATCCGGGTCGCCTCAGCGAGGGCTCGGATGCTCCTGAGGGAAGAGGTCACCGAAGAGGACGCCATGGCCGCAACCGCCCTGATGAACAGGATGGTGGAAGATGTCCTGACGGACGCGAAGACCAAGAAGACTGACTTCGGCATCCAGCTGGGCAAGCCTGCGGGGGAGACGAGGAACCTGAGGGCGGCCATGGAGATCCTGAAGTCGCTGGAGGGAGCCGAGAAGAAGGCAGTGGAGAGGAGGGTCTTCAAGGATGAGCTGCTCAGGGCGAAGTTCGTAGATGAGGACGCCGAGAGGATAATCAGGACCATGGTCAGGGAAGGCATGGTCTACGAGTCGAAGCCGGGTTTCCTCAGGAGACTCGGCGGCTAGCCTCCGGGAGACAGCTCTTGAGGTTCGACGAGATCCAGCTTCCTCCCGAGTTGCTCAGCTACATCCAAGGAAAGGGCCTGACTGAGCTGTATCCGCCGCAGGAGGAGGCGATCAGGTCAGGGCTCCTGGAGGGGAAGAGCCTGGTCGTCTCCAGCCCGACCGCATCTGGGAAGACGCTGATCGCGATCATGGCCGCGTTTGTGAAGACCAAGCTTCAGGGAAGGAAGGTCGTCTACCTCGCCCCGCTCCGGGCTCTCGCCTCCGAGAAGTACGCCGAGTTCTCAGAGCTTGCGCGGTTCGGCATCCGGACCGTGATCTCGACCGGCGACTACGACTCGAGCGGGGAATCCCTGGGCAGGGGAGACATAATCGTGCTCACCAACGAGCGCTTCGACTCCGTGATGCGCCACAGGGTGAGCTGGCTCGGCTCGGTCGGCCTGTTCATTGCAGACGAGGTCCACCTGACCGGGAACGACTCGAGGGGCCCGACCCTGGAGATGATCCTGACCAAGATCATGCACATGGGGCTCGACGTGCAGATGCTCTCGCTTTCGGCCACGATCAGCAACTCGAGCACGATCGGGGATTGGCTCCGTTCGAAGGTGGTGAAGCTCGACTGGAGGCCTGTCCCCCTGAGGGAAGCTGTCTACGACTACGGCAGGATCGTGTTCACAGACGGTGAGGCGAGGCCGATCCCGAGGTCGACCTACGGAGCCCCCATCGACGTCGCGGTGGACGTCCTGAAGGCCGGCGGGCAGGCGCTGATCTTCGCGAACACGCGGAGGAGGGCCGTCAGCCTGGCTACCAAGGCGGCCGAGCTGACGCAGAGGTATCTGAGCGAGCAGGAGAAGAAGGCGGTCTCCGAGGCGGCAAGGAGGATCCTTACGTCCGGGGAGGAGACGAGCTTGAGCAGCCTCCTCGCCGAGACCGTGGCGAAGGGTTCGGCCTTCCATCATGCCGGGCTCGACGCGGAGCACAGGCACATCGTCGAGGAGTACTATAGGGCGAGGGCGATCAAGCTCCTCGCGGCGACTCCGACGCTCGCCGCCGGCGTGAACATCCCGGCTAGGAGGGTGGTGGTCGCAGACATGGCCAGGTACGATGCGGAGCGCGGGGGAAACGCCGAGATCTCTGTCCTGGAATACAGGCAGATGGCTGGGAGAGCAGGAAGGCCCCAGTACGACGATTATGGCGAGACCGTCATCATCCCTCCGCCGTCGCAGCCGTCCGCGACCGTCCTCGAGCACTACGCCAAGGACCCCCCGGAGCCCATAGAATCGATGCTCTCGGAGGAAGGGGCGATGCGCTTTCACACACTGGCCGCGGTCGCGACCGGGACGGGTCTTTCGAGGAGGGACGTCGACGCCCTCTTCGGAAGGACGCTGCTCGCGATTCAGGCAGGGGCGGAGAAGGTGGAGAGGCTGACCGACGGGGCGTTGGGATACCTGCACGCCGAGAGGCTCGTGGAGACCAAAGGGGGCCTCTTCTACGCGACAGACTTCGGGAAGAGGGTGTCGATGCTCTACATCGACCCGGCCACCGGGGTCCTGTTCAGGGAGGCCCTGAAGAGCGGCGAGCCAGGGAGGAGCTACACCGCTGGACTGCTCCACCTCGTCGCGCGGAGCCCTGACTTCGCTCCAAAGTTCCCGCTCAGGAGCAAGGACTACGACACGGCGATCGCGTTCCTGGAGGAACATGGGTCCGAGCTGCTGGAGCGTCCGAGCCCCCGCTCGTTCTCCGACTACGACGAGGCTCTTCAGGAGATGCGGACGGTGATGGCACTGTACGGATGGATCGACGAGTGGAGGGAGGAACAGCTCCTCTCGAAGCTGGGTGTCGAGCCGGGAGACATGCACAGGGCGGTGGACAACGCCGAGTGGCTGCTTCACAGTCTGGAGGAGCTGGCGAAGCTCTTCAAGAGGCCCGAGATGGTGAGGCAGGCTGAGCTGCTCAGGCTCAGGGTGGAGGCGGGGGTCAGCGAGGAGCTGGTCGAGCTGACGACCCTGGAGGGGGTGGGGAGGGCGAGGGCCAGGGCCCTCTACACCGCCGGGTTCAGGACGCTCGAGGACGTCAAGGAGGCTCCAGCCGAGAAGCTCGCTGCCGTGGACAAGGTCGGGACGACCGTCGCGAGGAGAATCAAGGAGCAGGTGGCCAGGTTCTGACCGAGCGCCCGGAGACATTCGAGGACTCCGGGAGGAGGCTGGCTCGCGCGATAGACGCCTCGGTGGCGCGCATGGTCGAAGGGCGTTCCAGGGTCGCTGTCGCCTTCTCTGGAGGGCTCGACAGCTCGATAATCGCGTGTTGCGCGAAGAAGCGGACCGGGGTCGTGGCCTGCAGCGCTTTCGCCGAGGGGGCCCTAGACAGCCACACGGCAAGCCGGGGAGCCACCGTCCTGGGAATCGAGCTGATCGCTACGAGGCTCACCCGCGAAGCGGTCGCGAGCGAGCTGAAGGAGATGGACCTCCCCTTCCAGACCTCTCTCATGGACAGAAGCCTCTGGTGCCTGTACTCGATCGTATCCAGGAACGCTGCGGAAGGAGGGGCGGAAGTGATCATGCTTGGACAGCTCGCCGATGAGCTCTTTGGCGGGTATGCCAAGTACCAAGCCGCCCTGAAGGACGCGGGAGAGGCGGCGGCCGCGGCCATCATGGACCAGGACATCAGGGAGTACCAGGCAAGGGGGATGGCCAGGGACGTGAACGCCTGCTCGAGGTGGCTGGAGCCTCGCTTCCCGTTCGCCGAGAAGGAGGTCGTCGACCTAGGAAGGTCGATCCCCGTCTCTTTCAAGATCAGGGGGGGCGTCCGGAAAGCTGTCCTCAGGGAGGCCGCGACCGTCTTGGGGGTCCCTGGAGAGCTGGTAAACGCGGCCAAGAAGGCAGCTCAGTACAGCTCAGGGATTCAGAAAATAACGAAATAGCTCACGCTTTTAACGCCCCTTCCGGAAAGGACCCTCATGATTCCTTCACAACAACCCAAGGGGAAGCTCATCGGGTTCAAGACGCTTCAGGAGAGATTCAGCTACTACGCGCTGGACGACGGGACCGTCCTGGGCGTGAAGCCGTCGGTCGTAAAGGTGTACAGGGCCCAGAACGCAGACAACAGCCTGGCGTCGTCTCCGGACGGATCTCCCGTTTACTTCTACACCACTCAGAACATCACCCAGGTGCTCAAGCCCGAGGAGTACAGGTCGTTCAAGGGCGACGGCATCGCCGAATGAGCGGGCCCTACCTAGCCTCCGAAGACTCTGCGCTGCTAAGGGGGGTCCTGAAGGCCTACTCGGGCGGAAGCGCCCTCGAGATCGGCGCTGGAAACTGCGGCAATCTGGTCGTGCTTGCGAAGGGCTTTGAGACCGCGGTCGGAACCGACATCGTCATGCCCGGGATGACCGACTGGAGAGCTTCGGGCGCAGACTTCCTGATGGCCGACGGGGCGTTATGCCTCCGGTCGGGCTCCTTTGACCTGGTCGCATTCAACCCTCCCTACCTGCCCGCCGAAGTCGCTGACGACCCCTCCACCGAGGGCGGCGCCGCTTTGGAAGTGCCGATGAGGTTCCTCCGAGACGCCCTGCGGGCTGTCAAGTTGACCGGAAGGATCGTCATGCTCCTGAACGACCAAGCCCCTCTCGGAGAGTTCGAGGCGGAGTGCTCACGCCATGGGTTCAGGCTGTCGAAGGTCGCGACGAGGCACCTGTTCTTCGAGGAGCTGTCCGTGTATGAAGCGTCCGCGCTTTAGCTGAAAGCATAGCCAAGCTCCACTTGCCTGTTAGGGAGGGCGAAATCAAGCATGGCATTCTCAAGAATGGGAATCGTACCGCCGCGTTAAATAGGGAGGTATACCCTAACGTATTCGGGAGTATGCTAAGACAAGTTTCGTTGGAAGTCAGGACAGAGAACAAGCTCCAGGACGCGGCAAGGGAGTTTGGAACCAAGATCAGCGTCACAGACTGCAAGACGTTCAACAAGAAGGGAATGGCCCTGCTCCTGGAGTTGAAGGGCGAACCCGAAGACGTGAGGAAGACCGTGTCGGCGATCCGAAAGCAGGAAGGAGTCAGGCAGGCCCTGGAGGGGGAAGACGGCGGCGAGACGCTGCCGTTGCTGCTGGTACTTGACAGACCCAGCGTCTGCCGGGCATCGAGCGATTCTGCGATAATCTGTCTGGACTGCCCGCTGGACGCAGAGGAGCAGCCCGCCATGTGGCGGTTCATCGTGAGGAGGAACAACGACCTGAGGCAGATTCTGACCAGGCTGAGTCACGACGGCGTCGAGACGCGGATAGAAGACGTCTCGCCGCTGGACCAGAAGGCGACCTTGACGGGGCGCCAGAAAGAGATCATTGCGACGGCGGTGGCGAAGGGGTACTTCGAGTTCCCCAGGAAGATCAGCCTGACGAACCTCAGCCAGCTCGTGGGGGTCAAGCCGTCCACTCTGAGCGAGATCCTCAGGAGTGCGGAGCGGCGCATCATGGAGAACGCGGTCGGCGTTCCCTTCCCGGAAGACTAGACCACGCTGCGGTCAATGGGATCGCACCCTTCTCCTCCGCTTTTCTCCTTCGGCATTGGCGATTAGGTTCGTAGCCTCGTTCCGTTAAGTTCGTAGCCTCGTTCCGTTAAGTTCGTCATCTTCGTCAAGTTCGTCGTCATCGTCGTCATGGTCAGTTTGGTCAAAACCGTCAAGTCCGTCAAGTTGGTTTTTGACATTACCGTACTATTATGCCCTATGGCGCCCCTAGCGCAATAACGCAGGGAGCCAGGGGGTAATCAGGCAGAAGACATAGAGAACATGGGGAGTCCGCTTCCCTCCCCTCATGAGCCGAAATGTTGCATCAATCGCGCGGGAAGGCCGATTGTCGAACATCTACCGCTTTGGCTACGGGAGGCCGCGAGGGCTTGAAGAGCGCGAGTTCACCGGAAAACCTGCTTGGCCACCGGGATTCGAAGTGCGTACGATCACTTTCCATGTTTTGTAAAGTGGGACGCTAACGACCTCACTTCGCCCGTCTTCCGTCATCCAGCAGCAGAACGGTCTTGAGCGGGGTGTAGTACAGGGGGGCGTGTACTACACCCCTCCTTCGCCTAAGCAATTGGTAAGGCCTAACGGACCCCGTTGGACAGCATGTAGTGTAGGAATGCGCCTGGTCGTGTCGACTCAAAGGCCCGATTTGTCGCATAGAAAAATTACTGATGGTCACTCCCAGATTCGTTCGACAGTAAACGTAACTTGTCCGGTTCGGTGGTAACCAGGCGACTGCAGGGTGAGGGGAAATCTAGCTCCAAATGGACCGTTTGAATTTCCTAGAGAGATCATTCATCCGGAATCGCAGACTTAGAAAGGATGATATGGGAATCTGCAGGAATCGCAAACTCCCGCTAGGGCCAAGATATATACTCGAAAGCGGTTTATGACCCGAATGCAACCATGGTCAATCCAAGAACGGATTTCTGGAAGGATCAACAGGTGGTCAGACGGCGGTTTCAAGGCCTTTCGAGGGATGAAGCCGCTGCGGGGCTCATGTCGACCGGAGGAGCATCACGCGCAATGGACGCCTTCGTCGAGTTCGCGGAGAGTGACATCGCGCGCGCGCTCGATACAGTGCGTTGTGGCTGGATGGCGACTATTTGCTTGGCTGTGTCGCTGGTGCCAGACTTCCCATAACCCGGACTCGCGCATCGACGACCACTGCCCCACTTCCGTCCTGTAGCACTATTAATGGATTGAGATCGAGCTCGGCCACCTCTGGAATCTCTTCGACCATCTGACCCAGCCTGAGCACAACGTCCTGAAGCGCCTTCACGTCGTACCTTGGTCCGTCCCTGTATTCTTCGACGAGCTGGTACGTCTTCAACGAATGGACCATCTCCTCTGCGTCCGCCTCTGTCAGCGGGGTCAGCCTGACTGACACGTCCCTGATCATTTCCACCAGCGTCCCGCCAGCTCCGCAGGCAATCAGCGGGCCGAAGAGCGGGTCGTTCGTAATCCCGACGAACATCTCTACGCCGCCTGAAACCATTTCCTGAATCATGAAACCGCTCGTCGTGATATTGTTCTGTCTGAGCCGGGTAGCCATTTCCTCGGCAGCAGATCTCACCGCCGAGGGCTCGAGTCCGACCTTCACACCGCCCACGTTGGTCTTGTGCAGCAATCCGGGGCCTGTCACCTTCAAAGCTACCTTCCCCGAAAACCGTGCGGCCGCAAGCTCGGCTTCCTGCGGATTCTCTGCTTGAAGGAACTTGGCCGTCGATATCCCGTAGCACTTCAGGAGAGCTTCCGTGCTTGATGCGCTGAGCCACTCTTCTCTGTTGGCGACCGCCGCTGACACGACTGCCGCGGCTTCGACTTTCTCTACCGTGAAATTCGGTTGGGCGCTGTGCGGCTTGTTCAGCCACTTGCCATAATCCGTGGCTTTTGCCAACGACTGGGCGGCCACTTCTGGAAACGGGTACGTGGGAATACTGACGACCCCGTCCGAGAGCTGCGTTGTCACACCCTTGCTGGCCATGAACGTGCTGACGATGGGCAGCTTGCGTTTGATCTCCTTTGCGGCTCTGAGCATTTCCGATGCGACCTCCGCAGGCCTCTCCGGCAAAGGAGGGATGAAGATGACCATCAGGCTGTCGATCTCCGGATCGTCTGCTACCGCGCGTATCGCATTTCCGTAATCGGTCGCGGTCGCGGATCCGGTCATGTCCACGGGGTTTTTGGTACTGGCAATGGGCAACAGAAACTTCCTGAGTTTTCCCTGCGTCTCTTCCGAGAGCTCCGGAACCTCCAGTCCGGTGCTTTCACACGCGTCCGTAGCCAGGATGCCGGCGCCGCCAGCGTTCGTGATTATCGCCACTCCGTTGCCCATCGGAACCGGCTGCGTCGTCAGAAGAGCCGCGACGTCGAACATCTCTTCGAGCGAGTCCGTCCTGATCACACCGCATTGCTTGAAGAGCGCGTCCACCGTAACGTCTGAGGCGGCCACCAGGGCGCCGGTGTGCGACTGCGTCGCCCTGAACCCGGCGGTCGAGCGCCCGCTCTTCACCGCGACGATCGGCTTCCTCTTTGTTATTCTCTTGGCGAGCCTGGCGAACCTCCTCGGGTCTCCGAACCACTCAATGTAGAGAAGAATGATCCCGATGTTTTCGTTGTCCTCCCAGTATTCGACCACGTCGTTTCCGGAGACGTCGGCCCTGTTGCCGGCCGAGACGAACTCAGCGACCCCTATCCCGAGCTTGTTGGCGAGGTCTATTACGGCTATTCCCAGCGCGCCGGACTGAGACCAAAAGCCGATCTTGCCCGGCATGACTCTGTAGCCAGCAATCTGCCCGTTGAGCCTGATGCGCGGGTCGGTGTTAATGATTCCCATACAGTTGGGCCCGATCATGCGCACTCCGGACTCCTTGCAGAACTTCATCAGTTCCTCCTGCAGCGTGGCTCCCTCCTTCCCGGTCTCAGCGAATCCTGAGGATATGATGACCAGGGCTCGCACACCTTTCTGCACGCACTCTTTCGCAGCACCGATCACAGCCTTTGCTGGGACTGCTATGTATGCAAGATCTACCGGTCCGGGGCAGTCGAGAACCGATTTGTACGCCGCTATGGACTGAACGAACGTGGCATTTTTGTTCACGGGATACACCGGGCCGTTGAAGTCTGCGTCGGTGATGTTTCTGAAAAGGTTCCCGCCCACCGTCTCTCTGTCATGCGACGCCCCGATTACGGCTATGCTTCGCGGCCTAAAGAAGTGCTTGAGGGTTGCGACACCGTTTTCGGGTACCCCATCTTCCTCCGGGTTAGTCATTTTGCGATTTACTCAAGATGGCAGGATATGAAAGCATCGTTTGTCTGCGCGCGCGCGCCGAGCACGGCCAGCAGCCCGAGCACGCGATTGGCATACTTCCTGTCGAACTCCAACTTCGCCATTGCGGTTTGAGGAGCTGTCCTATCCCTGCCCGACATGATTCGCGCCACGCCTATCCTCCTCCCGTCTAAGAACCCAAATGGTAGCGGGCCCGGTGGTACCCCCTATC
>Ga0074046_10002543_pt1 | contig 15697 bp, 13 predicted proteins | sample BogForMeECP23OM3_FD_94441 | JGI IMG/M metagenome (GOLD analysis project Ga0074046, IMG submission 94441) | Bog forest soil microbial communities from Calvert Island, British Columbia, Canada - Bog Forest MetaG ECP23OM3 | ecosystem: Environmental > Terrestrial > Soil > Wetlands ...
CAGAGCAGATGGCCAGCAGGTGGCCTACGATCCGCAGCGTTTGCGCGGAGTCAATGTTTACACCAGCCTTCCGCGTGAGTTCTCGACCGGTGATCGCATCCAGTTCACGCACAATAATAAGGACCTCGACGTGCACAACCGTGATCGCGGCCGGATCGAGGCCATCGGCAATGACAATCGCTTGACCGTGAAAATGGATGACAGAAGAACTGTCAATTTCGACCCCGCTCGGATGCGGCACTTCGATCACGGCTATGCCGTTACCAGCCACAGTTCCCAGGGTTTGACCGAAGACCGCGTCCTGGTCAATATGGACACCAATACGTTCTCCGAACTCCTCAACCCCCGCTTTGCCTACGTCTCCGTTTCGCGTGCGTCCCAGGACGCCCACATCTACACCAATGATGCCGCCACCCTTGCCCAGCGCCTCAGCACCGATATGACCAAAACCTCCGCCCTCGATTTTCACCAGGCACCGGCTGCGCATTCACCGTCCCAAACTCCAAAGGAGCACACCATGCAACACCACAATGAATTGAAACCGGAACAACCAACTCAGCCCACCCCCGAACAATCCGAGCATAACCGCCAGTATGCTCCCATCGAAAGAGCTCTTCAAACCGAAGCCCATGGCTATAAGTGGCAACGCGAAACCGACGGCATCCACAGCTACCAACATCCTGAAACTCACCGCTGGTTACACATCGACAGCCAAGGCCAGTTCTTTGACCGGTACGCGCAGCCCATCACACGCGAAAATGCGCTTGAACAAGCGGGCCACTCTTTCACGCAGTCCGTCGCGGAAAACGCACAGTCTCCTACCGGCAGCGGACTCAACGTCAACAGCCACGGAATTAGTCTCTGAACTTCGCCGATAGCAGAGATGGAAAAGCCGCTCAGTATTAAAAGCAAGAGTCGGATCGATCAAGTAAATTGGGAGGAAAACTGATGAACCAGCATATTGTGCAGCTGATACGAGAGCGCTTTTATCCGCTCGTCCGTTTCTGCGGGCCGCAATCTGCAGGGGAGGTAGAGGTCGAGGGGGTGCGAGGGGCGGTTTACCTCGGCGAGCTCTCGATTTGGTTGTGGCCAGCCAAAAGCTCTCACAACGGAGTTCTCTCCGATGAACAACTCGGCGACCTGGTTTCGCCACATTTGCTAGTTCGCAATCTGCTGTTGTCGGCGCAGACGTCGATGCAATGCCTGTCATGTCACTTGGACAGGATTGAAGCGGCCGACGGAGAGACCGTCTCACTACTGCGCTATTACCTCGAAGATTCCGCTGCAACGGTAGTCGATGGGTTGGCTCTGGGGCGGATACTCGGTCCACGAGCGGGCGAGACAGCGCAATGAACCGCACGTTATGACTGATCACTCTGGCGGAAGGACAGGGAATCGGGCTAGGGCGCTAATAATGCCAACTGTTTGAGATGGAAAAGTCGCGATGAGCTCTATCGCCGCACCGCCGGAGGCAAGATTTTGCAGACACTGTCTGCAGAATCTATGAACACTATTGATCCCAACAACACAAAGCGCGACTGCTCAATGATTTGTCTCTGAGGTATCCTGGTTGACACAGTCTCTACGATAGGAATTGGCTTACCTGCAAACCATAGATAAATAAGTAATTGCGTGTAATTATGAATGATATTTTAATAAAACTATTGACAATTAGAAGTCGCAAAGAATAGCATAACTGTGGAGGATCAGAAATGCGGCCGAGCACACTTGAGCACTTGAAGCGACATCTCCGCCCTGGACGCGTGTACCGCAGAGAAGACCTTTTGCCTTGGTCCCGTAGTGTTGATCGACACCTCAAGGAACTCACTGTCGACGGGACCCTCCAGAAGCTCCGTACCGGCTTGTACTACTGCCCTCGTAAATTTGAATTTGGAGAAGCTCCTGCGGACGAGCACGAGCTGGTGAAGGCGTTCTTGAGGACGGACCGGTTTGTCTTGACCTCCCCGAATGCCTACAACCAGTTGGGAGTTGGCACAACGCAGCTCTACAACAAACGGGTTGTCTACAATCAGAAACGTCAGGGGACATTTCCGCTCGGAAATCGAATGGTCACCTTCGAGCGCCGCATGAATGTTCCAAGGCAACTCTCTCCCGAGTTTATGCTGGTTGATCTTGTTAATGAACTAGGTGATCTTGCGGAGGATCGGGACGCCGTACTTTCTCGCGTTCGCGAAAAAGCCAAAGAGATGGACCCGAAAAAGCTTTCACGGGCGGTTTCTCTCTACGGCAAGTACTCCACGCAGAAAAAGTTTCAGGAGATGTTGCAACATGCCTGACTCTTTTCTGCATGAGCGAAGCGATTTCAAGGCACTTGTCGAAAGCGTTGCCGACAGCGAGAAGATCAATGATCCGGCTCTCGTGGAAAAGGACTACTGGATCATGCACGCCGTCTTTGGGCTTAAACAGCTTGGCTTAACGTTTGAGCTCAAGGGCGGCACTTCGCTTTCTAAGGGCTTTGGGATCATCCATCGCTTTTCCGAAGACATCGACATTCGTATCGAACCATTCGAGGGACTACAGGTTGATACAAATCCAAATCACGAGAAACCCCCGCATATCGAATCCAGACGACAGTTTTATGAAAAGTTACGGGACAAGATCAAGATCTCGGGGATTACGACAGTCGAAAGGCATACGACATACGATGACGAAACCCTGAGAAACGCTGGCCTCCGGCTACGCTACGAGACCCAATTCGGATCGATCACCGGTCTCAAGGATGGGGTTCTTTTAGAAGTCGGTTTTGATCAGACGACTCCGAACCGCGCTGTTACGATTTCTTCCTGGATCGTCCAGTTTGCAGAGGCCAAGAAGCTTCAATACGTGGACAACCGAGCCCTCGAAATTCCGTGTTACAACCCTGAATACACATTTGTCGAAAAAGTCCAGGCCGTAGTTCGAAAATACGGCCAGTTCAGTGGAACTGGGAAAGTTCCAGCAAATTTCCTTCGGCACTACTACGACATTCATCAGCTTCTTGACCTAGAAGCCGTGCAGAAGTTCATCGGCACCCCAGAATATTTGGAGCACAAAAAGAAGCGTTTCAAGTCCTTGAACCCGAACGTTGCGGCGAGTGGGGCCTTCACCATCGATGACCAGAATATTCGCAAACGATTTGAAGCGGAATATTCAAAGACAGCCCCACTTTACTATCGTGGACAAATTCCGTTCGACACAATTCTCGCCCGCATTCAGAAGGACCTTGCGCGTCTGTAGCCTTAAGGCCGGCCATCCTCGACTTACGGCCCATCAGTCGGTCAGTGCTCCAACCTAGTCAGAACCACCTTGTCTTCCACCGGAAGTGTGCTGACGCTGTGCCGACTATTATGGTCCAGGTATCTGCGGACGAAAGAGCCATACATGTCGGCCCAGAGCTGGCACGCCTGTATACGGATTGAAGGGTAACGGTTTGGAGTCGCCTCTGGAACTGTTTAGGAGCAATGCCGACAGTGTTGTCAATGATACGGACGTTGTCCCTGCAGGATAGAGGTCAACGCGGCCCCGGCTCCGTACACGTTCTTGTACTCCCCGCATGGGCGACAGATGGTGCACTGTCACCCGTTTTACGGCCGCCGCCACAGGGTCGACGTATTTGCCGCCAGCACGTCCGACGCCGCCCGCCTCTTTATTACGCACGCGAAGTCAGACCCTCGGACCGGCATACCGCGGCTCACGCCGAGTACGGTATTTGAGGTCGTGATCGACGGCAAGGTGCACCGGACGAGGGAAAGACGCAGCAGCATTGGATTCTGAAGGGAGCAGAGGAAGGTTTTGGGTTAAGCGGCGTCGGCGGCTCGTCCTCTCACGCTCTGAAGAACCGTTGCGGGAAGGCGCAGCACGCGAATCCTTGAGTCTTTTTTCGTCCTCACCTGAACCGCGATACCTTCCGCTTCGGGAAACGGGTCCGAAACCACTTCATAATCTTCGCCATAAAGCCGGACGCGCGCGGAAGCTCCATAGCCAAGGTGTTTCACCTTTGCGCACGTTTCCGAAACGGAGGGAGAGACGACATTTTGGCTGATCATAATCCATCATTATACTCCGGCACAATTGAGGAAAAGTGGGCAGTATTGCTCTGCATTCTCTCGTGTATGATGGCCTCAGAATTTCTTCTTGTAGGTCGCCGTCTGACGTATTGCCCTTACGCATTTCTCCGGCACTGAGGGAAGCACGGTGGATGACATTCGATGCCCGTACTGCGTTGAGGGAGATGCCTTCAAAGTGATGGTGGGCCGCATTTGCAGCAAGTGCGGACACATCGTGCGCAAGGACGAGCCTGATTTCAGATGCACCTGCCCAAAATGCCGGGAATTATCCGGCGCAAGCTCTCGGCGCTGAGACATTCCGGTTGAGCTTTGCAGCGCCTTCCGGAAGTGAATGATGAAGGACGTTAGCATTCCGCGACCGATGATAAGCTTCTTCCATGAAGCCACGACTCATCAATCCTCGAAGCTAGTTTGTGACATCTTGCCAACAGGCAGTGCGGTTCGCGTCAGTCTTGACGACTAGCGTAAGAGATTTCCCGCCAATATCAATGGCGGTCCGAGAAGTTGGGATGGGTAGTTCAGCCCCGGAGTCCATTCTAACCCAAAGGCCAGTTGGGTCGTCCGGGCTAGTGAAACGGAAGACTCTGTTTGTTGAGCCGTTATACACGATTTGGGTGGTACCTGTGCCTTTGACTTTAACCAGGACAACGCCGGCGGCCCCGCATGTAACGTTGTGTTGAGGGAGATCAATCCACTCTCCCGTGCTGATCATAGCTCGGTTTTCAGTTCTCAATTCGATTTCGACCCTCTTACCAGATGCCTCGATCGCCTTCGGTGATGTCGGAATGGGCGTTGCCGCGCCATCAGACACTACCCATAGGCCACTGGGATCAGTTGGACTAGTAAAGCGATAAGTCCGTGCATCTGGCCCGGAATACACGGTCTGTTTGGTTCCCCCAACCCATTGCCGTCCTTTATGAGCCACAACCATGAAGTCACCCGTTATCCAGTTAGCGCCCTGCGCCAGCGCAACAAGAGCGAGACCCAATACAAGCAGCGGTACTCCGATTGCACTTACCCGAGTGAATGGTTTCATTTAGCCCTCCGCGTGATGTATCACTTTACCAGAGGATCAGTCGCTTGACTTCTAACTCTATAAAATACGGGTCTGCACGACAATCTGTAAAAGTGTTCGTTCTGCGCGGGTTTCTGGAAACGCACACTTTGGTCTTGCGCAGCCGCCAACGACGAGATTTGCACCAAAATGGGCAGAATTCCGGGTTCGCTGCGGAAATGACGCTCGGTGGGACCTATGGCGGAATCTTGGTCGAAGATTTGTTGCCCGTCCCACCGAGCTTGGAAACCCGCACCAAACGCGGGTTCCCACATTTCCACAGCGACGACGGCGGTGGGCTGCAGACAGCGACAAGGCCCAACCCCACTAAAATCGGGGGCTTTTACAGATTCCTGCACAGAACCTAAAATACATTATCGCGTTAGAGAATGCAGTCGCTTGGAGGCTAAGTGTTCAGACCCGATTCCAGGGCGGGTTCAAGGTAAAGCGTAAGAACGCTTCCACTGACTTATAGTCGGCGGTCGGGAGAAACCACAGCGACATATGCCCACCGGTCGGGGTCTTAGCTCGCCTGAACCGATCCGAGCCGTCCATCCTGGCCTTTGGGACCGTTTTCTCCCGGAGAGCCCGGAATGCCTTGATAGCCATGCGCACCGCCGGAACAGAAGCCGCTGCCACTTCCTCCGTCACCGCCGGGACCGCCTATTCCGCCCAATCCCCCAGGCCCGCCTTCTCCGCCGGAACCCCCTGGAGCGGAGAAGTCAATTGCACCCTTCTGGCTTGTCAATGCGCCCCCAAGAATCAAAGTGCCGCCATCCCCTCCTTTTCCTCCTGGAGCGCCTGGGCCTCCCGGATGACCTTGAGTACCTTGTCCACCGTTCCCGCCGCCGTGTAAACAACCAAAAGCACCCGACGCGGCATCTTCGCCGCGCGCTCCAGCGTAGCCGGGTGACCCCGCAAGACCGGGTCCGCCGCGTCCTCCGTCTTGGCCCGACAGATTAACCCGCATAGTGCCTAGGAAACCAAAGAGCGGGCTCAATTCAACTCTTCCGCCATCGGCGCCAGGAGAGCCCTGCTCCCCAATGCCCGCCGCCCCCGGTGCTTGTTTGTTTTCAAGGGGGAAGGAGATGATTCCGCCGTTGCCGCTCAGCATGATGCTCCCGATGTGAAGGTTGAGAACATTGCCATTCGTGACAATTCTCGCGCCATTTTGCAGACGCAGAACATAGCACGCTAGGACAACCGTAATGTGGGCATTGACGGGACCGATGGTCAAAGTGCTGTTGTCCAGGGTTAACGATCCCCTGCGTCTTAGTTCTTGGGCGAGTAGTTCACCTGAGACATTGGGGAGTGGGTCCGTCATCTCCTTTGGAATCCGGGTGGGGCCGATTTGCGGATCGGTAATAACCGTCTCTTTGGGCTCTTCCGCGATTGGGACTTTTCCCGTCAGCGCGATGACCGTGATGATGACGACGGCGATCAGTATGGCAAGGAAAGCCAGAAAGAATAACATGTGCTTCCTGGAACGTATCCAGTCCTCGGCGGAAAGTCCCGCCCGAGGGAATACGTTGTACTCCTTTGCCAATAACGGACCGCGCTGGTCCGCGGGAACAGCGGTGATGACCTTCGAAATGCGTTTAAGCCGGTGCTGCGCGACAGCTACATAGACCCAAGCGAGAGTTAGTCCGATATAGGCGACGAAGGCATAAGGGCTTAGCGCTGCACTCTTAAGGCTTGAAAAGAAACCCGGAGGCATTAAGTTAATACCTTTTCTTTCCCGGCCCCGTGAAACACATGCCGTTAGGCCGTGTGCACAGGATCAACAACTTTCCGAAGATGGCACGAACGGTCTTAGGTCACAGCCCGTTCCTTGGGCGTCGTAAGGCAAAGAGCGCAAACATGATACCGCGTCTCGGTATGAAATAAAAACGCCTTTTGCGCGATAGACCGGATTATCACGCGGTCAAAAGGCCGGGATTTCGATTTCACTTGAATCCGAACAGCCGGAAAATGAAGGCTCCCAGTTTACGGCGTCGCCCGCCCTTCGTGAGAGGAATACCAATTGTTCTGGAAATTCTCGCTTTGAATGCAGATACTCCAATAAATCTCCAAATTGAGAAGCCGCCCAGATTCATAGCTCAGCTCTTATCTTGTCGAAGTTTCATTTCTTCACCCAAATTTCGACGCGGCGGTTTTTCTCTCGACCCTCGTCGGTATCATTAGAGGCAACGGGAAGGTCGGAACCAAATCCGCGCACGACCGCGGGCTTCAGGCCCCGCTGTATGAATTGGTCCTCTACGATCTTGGCTCGATTGAGGGACAGTGCATTGTTTCCTTCGCGAGTTCCGGTGCTGTCTGCAAACCCGAAAAGCAGAATCTTATCTCCCGTGTACCGGAGGTCCGCAATAAAGGTAACGACTCGGTCCACATCAACTATAGCCTTGTTATCAAGGTCTGATTTTCCAGTTCGAAACCGAAAATTCAGCGATAGGCGTTCTGCTCCTTGGGTTAGCTGCTTGTATTCAAGCGGAGCTCCTTCGGCTACCGCTTGTGATTGCGGCGTTACATTCTGTGCCACAAACCCACTGTTGCCAACCACGTCCTGACCCTGCTTGGAAAGGGCAAACTCTACGAACTTTCGCGTGAACCTGTTTTGCGGATTCGCGGGTGAGTAAAGATAGAGACGCCTGGAAAGAGGATAGTCTTCAGTAGCTACAGTCAGCCGGTTCGGCTGCAGCGCTCGTGCACCTCTCTCGGACACAGCGATGGCTTTTGCACTGTGAACGTAGGGAAGACCGACGAAACCGATACCATTCGTATCGCTGGCAACTGCCTCCGAAAGTGCATTGCTGTCCTCGAACCTTTGGGCGCCCGGCGCTAACGGCTTGCCTGCAAGTACAAGGCTCTTGAAGGTGTCGAACGTTCCTGACTTGTCGTCTCTCGCGTAGATCTTTATTGCGCCGTGGGAGGCACTGACTTGGGACCAGTCAGGGAAATCTCCGGAAAAGATCTTCATAATCTGATCTTTTCCGAGCGCGCTTACCGGACTGCCGGCGTTGACTATTACCGCTATACCGTCAAGCCCCAGGACGTGTTCGCTGGCGGCGGAATACATGTCGCCCAGCGAGGATAGCTTGGTCGCTTCATCGGGCTTGATTCTGCGCGAGGCCATGCCGATGTCGCAATTGTCATCGGCTAGGTCTGTAAATGCGGTTGCAGAGCCATGAGCTGAAATCTTGATAACGGACGCGGAAGTATCACCGGGCATGACGCCCTGGACGACCTTTTCCTCCGGGTTTGCTCCAGGCAGAACTCGAACGTCCGTCGCGCCTTGGTCCTTGAGGAAAGCCTCAGCGAGTGAAGGGCCCAAGCTGGCTCCGATAGTGTTAGAGCCGGATAAGCGAAGTATCGCATTGTGCGTGCCGGCCAGTCCGCCTCCGCCGGTCGCGCTTCCGGGTGCACTGCCTCCAAATTTCTTCCAGGTTACGAATCCGAAAAGAAGAACGACAACGGCAACGACAGCAAAAACCAAGGTGTTGTTTCTCTTGGGCGCCTGGGACCCAATTTCGGTGAGCGCGCGCCCATCCTCAGGACAGACGAAGTCGGCTCCCTGAGGAACGGTAATGACCTGCCGTTTGTCAGCGACCCCACAGTTCCCGAAGTTGGTACATCTTCCCTGTCGCGTTGCCACATTAATTCTCCGGCTTTATGATTTTGATTGCGAGCCGCGCACCCTCAAGGAACTGGCGGTAGATTTCGTCGCTAGCGTTATTTCCCCGGTCTGCTTTGACCTGGTCAACTTCGCCAACAATGCGCTTCTGGAGTTCCGCCCGTTGCGATTCTTGCGCCCATTGGTTTCCCAACACCCTGTTGACATGACCTCGGATCAAGTCGGCACCTTCGAGGTCGATCTTCCCGAGTGACTCAGTCAGGCTCTTCCCCAGATCGATAGGATCAGTATCGAGGCCGGTGTCGTCCTTGGACACGAAAATCAGCCCTTTGCCGCCGGTACGAGCATTGGTCTCTTCGCGAATGAGGCCGATGCCCTTGGCGATTAGCAAGTAAGGGAGGGCGTCGCGCTTCATTTCTTCCTGCAGGGGAACGAAAATTCGGGGATACTGTGAGCCGTCGCCTTCCAGGTGCAATTCCAACTTCGCCCGTGCGGCGTTGCTGCCTTTTAATTTCTGATCGTACTTCTCTTTGAGAAACGCGACTTGCCGGACGTAACGCAGCGGAAACAAGTCTGTGAGACTGATCAACGTAATTTCATTCGGCTTGGCGTCGCTGTCGATAATTTCTACGTCGCCGCCCCGCGCCCCCTGAAAGGCTTCTTTCAGTTTTGCGGTGAACTCAGCCTGTTCCGGTGCTCTCGGGACAATAACCGACATCTTCGACACCGCGGTCTGGACTCCATTAGGAATCCCTGGGCCGATTTTGTGAACTTCGGAAGCATCAAATGTCAGGTAGTTCCCAGCGCGTCCGACTAGTTCGGTCACGTACGATCTGAGTTCTTGCGCATCACCACCGTAGCGGTCCTTGAGTCGGTCAATGATGCTCACGCCCAGTAGTTTCTCTTTTGCGTTGACGACCAGATTGTTGTGGGCGATCTGGGCGTTCTTGGCGCACTCCTTGTCGAGTACGTCAATGAACTCGGTTGCTGCGATACGCTGGTTGAAAATGGAGAAATTCGGGTGATCCCCCAGTTTCTCGATCAAAGCCTGGCGGACTCGGGCGGTTTGCGTTCGCTGCTCGTTCTCATCTTTCACGAGATTGGAACTGACGCGCCGTACGAGGTCGGGGTTGTAGAAGCGAACCAGCTGTTCTCGCAGGTCGATCTTGCCGTCGTCGGTTACGCGCTCCGCCAGTCGGTCGTTATATTTTTTCACCGCTGCGGCCGCGGTACTCGCACACTTATCAACTTCACTCTTCAGATCCGTGATTTCAGCTACGATATCTTCCATCAATTGCTTGGAAAAGATGAGGGCCTCAATGCGCGTGCGATAGATGTATTGCTCCTGCAGCGCTTCCGCCTGCGCATCCAGCAGGTTGTCAGGCTTGCCGAGAACGGCCTTCTGTAGGAAGCCCATGTGCGCCCACTCCTGGTTGTAGGCACGCACCCGGTTTCCCGCCGTTTCCTCGTTGTCCTTCATCTGGGTGGTCTTGTCGTCAACCAGCTTGCGGCGTTCATCGACGGCATCGAGCAAAGCCGCCAGCAAGCGGGAGACATCGAAAGCGGACTTCACGCCGTTTTTCCATTCGGCGAACATCTCCTCTTCAATACGCCGGCGGATTTCGCGGGAGTGTTCCTTGCGGGCCTTCAGCTTTGTGTTGTAAAAGCTGCGCACGCCGACACCCCGGTAATCTTGGTCAAAACGCTTCTCGCAGAGCTTGGCCAGTTCATCGAGCCATGCCTCCCGCGCTTTCTCCCGGACCACCGACTTGAAATTGGGAAGGACATCCTGCCACTCGTTGTTGATAGGCTTCCATTTCTTGTTGTTTGCATCTTCGGGCAAGATCCCGATGGAGAGTGTCAGGTGGTCGTCGCTGAGACCCCAACGAAAGAGATTCTCCTTCTGGTGAACGAACTCGTGAAAATCCTGGTTGCGGGCCTCGTCCACAAATCCGCTGGTATCCGACCATGTATTGAAGCGCAACTGGAGAGCAGCCTGACGGGCGAAGTTGTAAGTAAGGTATTCGCCGATTTCCTGCTCGGGGACCGCTAGTCTTTTGATCCCGAAAGTGAGGAATCGCTTGCTGCGCTCCGGATTATTGCTGCCTGGCGCACGCTCCGGTGTTCCGTCTCCGTTTTCCGCGTTTTCCCACCGTCCGAGGGTGGGCCAACTCACGTTTCGCGTCGCGACAATCTTCTGGTACAAGAAGTCCGCAATGATAATGGGCAATTGCTTATCAACATCGACCGTCAGACCATTCTCGTTTTCGTTCGTAAAGAGGTAACACCCGTTGAAGGGATCGCCTACTTTTAAGCGGCCTTTGATTCCTAGCAAATCATTGGGGGCAAATCGGTTCACGCTCAGTGCGTTCAGTTCCAAGAGGGCGGCGAAACCGTTCGCATGGTAGTTGCCAGTGTCCCAGTTAGGGTTTGGGTAGGTCTCGGGCAGCAGGGTATACAGAACGATGCGATAACGTTTGGAGTCGGGGTACGTGTCGCGGAGGCCGGCCACAGCGTCGATCAAACTGCCACTTCCCGTGCCGCCGGCCAGTCCGCAAACGACGTGAAAAGTCATGTCGGTTGTTCCGCTCTCCTGCAGGTCCTTCACCAGCGACTGGACTTGTTGTTTGTACTTGTCAGCCTTGCAGGCAAAGAGAAAACGTCCCAACCTCCTCTTCTGACCTCCCAGAGTCACGCCGATAATGCTCCCTAACACGTCGCGCCACTGTTCAGGATCGCCAATCCACGGTTTGATGCCGGGATAATTGTCGATGTTGTCGAGCCTTGCGGAGAGGTTTGCCTCCTGAATTAACAGCTGGCTGCGCTTATTCAGCTGCACACTACTTCCCAGTATCTTCCAGCTTGGGTCGTCGATAGCCATCATCTCACTGCTGGAATCGACATAGAGGTACGCCAGGTTGACATCGTCGGGGGTTTGTTCCCGAAACTCCTGGTAAATCGCTTTCCGGAAGGCGCGGATAATCTTGCCCCCCGTTCCGCCAAGCCCGATGATGAAGTGGTTGGATTTCATGTGGCGATCCGGAGCGCAGCGCTTCGGCGGACTTAAGTCCTGAACGCCGAATTGTACACTGCGGAGGGCAATTTGGACGATTTTCACGGAGGACGGTAGTGGGTCAGTTCGCTGGGACTCAAACATCCGACGAAACACCCACAAGTTTCGCGAGAGACTTCCAATACCTAGGATGGGAAGGGCGACGGCCAGCACATAGGCGCGGTTAGAAGGCTGTCGCGGATTTTCATATCGGCTCGTGGGTATTTGAAGTACGCTAAGCCGTTATGGCTGATCCTGCCTCCATCACAATCTCGGTGCTGGCGCTCGCGGTCTCGTCGGTGACCGCCTGGCTAACCCTCTTCCGCCGTGGGTCCGTCAAGATGACGCAGCCGACTGTCATTTTCTTTGGGCCGGATTCTCCACGCTCACGCACTGAAGCACCGCTCTCGAAGGTGTTTCTTCGTACACTTCTGTTCTCAACATCGAAGCGAGGTCGTGTTATTGAGAGTATGCATATTGCGCTTTCGCGGAACGAGACACACCAGAATTTCAACATCTGGGTCTATGGCGACGAGAAACTCGTCCGAGGCAGTGGTTTGTTCGTGGGAGAAACGGGTGTCGCTGCAAATCATCATTTTCTGATCCCGAGGGACGCAGACTCTTTTCGCTTCACTGAGGGGCGCTATAGGCTGGAAGTGGTTGCGCATCTTCTGGGCGACAAAGATCCGACTCGACTCTTCTCTCAAGTGCTTGAAATCTCGCGAGAGATAGCGTCTTCGCTCACAGAGCCCGGCGCCGGACTTTATTTTGACTGGGGGCCGGACTCATCGCACTACTTGCCGCATGTCGAGAAAAGGCCCCCCTCCCCTGATACAGAAGAGCTTTTAAAGGTGGTGGGTGAGTTGCGTGCGTAGGTAGGTGATGGCGCGGTCCCTGAAGAAAGCATGGAACAGATGAACAAGCGAGGGCATACCATGGACGTGCTCATAAACCCGACATGGGAACAAATACTGGAGCGTGACCCCACTATCGCATTTTCCTTCTACCTTTCCGGTCGAAAAAACGTGCTTCTCACAATAGCCGAAGAGATCACCGAAAACCTTGACCAGGCGTTTTCCGGAACGGTCATGGATGGCGGCCGACTTCAATGTGCAGAGTCCTTGATGTGGCTGTGGACGCTCGGGGCGTATGAAGTCGTGCGAACAATGTGCCAAGCCAAGGGCTGCTTCTCTACCAAAACGCTGGAGAGGCTCACTCAACTCAAGAAAACTCTGGCTACGGTGCGTATGCCCGCTGCCAAGATGGAGAAGCCTGGGAGGAAGGCTCCCGTAACCTCTAATCGGAGCCCGTCAGGAGTGGATGTTCCCAACAAGGATCTACTCGTGAACGATCCCTCGGCGCCGGATGTCTCTGCTCGGTTCGTTCTCAAGGAATTTGATCGCGTGGTTTCGTCCATCGCGAAGGGTGACGTGCTTGGTAGTCATGAAGCGTCATATTCCTGAGGCCTGACCCCGCCCCTCCTTAGGGTGATTTCGAGCCTCGGTTCCTGGGGCGCGACTTTCTTTTCCGGAGACCGTCGGGCTCTTTTTCGTTCAGGGTTACCTTGAGGCGGTCATACTGGTGCAAGGCGGCAAGACTCTTTTCCAATTCTCGCACAGAGGTAACTTTTGCCTTGAGGTCGGCTCGCTGAATCTCGATCCGTCGTCCCTTTCGCTGTTTAATCCACAGGCCCAGTAACCCAGCAAGCCCGGCACCGATTGCCTTAGCGTGGTCGCGCAAGAAGTCGCTCACCAGAACCCAGTCATAAGTGACCGGGTTCTTTTGAAGCCGGGGAGTCTCGAAGCCAAGTGTGCGCAATTGCCCGTGCAGGTCGTCCATGCGACTCTTTTCTCCCGATGCCGAGTAGATAAGGAGGGTCAACTCAGAGTCAGCGCTGTGCAGGGCGGGGACACTTGTCACGCGAAGGCTTCGCACGGTCGGCATGGGAGGCGGAACAACATTATCACAACAGTCTGAAAATCTTCCGCGGCCAGCAATCAGAAAGGTTCTCCCAGCTCTTATACAGACTAGCCATTGGAAACCGTCATGAGTTCTTGGGCTGTTGAAGGTGTGCACACCTGAAGGGTTGCCAGCACCCAATCCTTCTTTACGACTGGGCTGTACGGCGTATCACATCGAGATCGACAACGCTCGGCCGACACGGAATAAGAATGAGATCGGCCGCGTGTGCAGCTGTGAGCGCCTGAGGAGCATGCTGATAAAATGCCCCGAGGAGAATTCAAACATATGGCTCAGATCGCCGGTATTGGTCCAGAGGCTACAGAACGAGCCGAGCGGATGGCGGAAGAACTTCGCCAGATTGATACAGCGCTGGCAGCCCTCAACGGTAGTAGGGGTGGAACGCAGACAGGCGGCCGGACATTATCGGCGTCAGCGAGGGCGCGTATAGCCGCCGCCCAGAAGGCGCGACGGGCGAGAGTGAAGGACGGCCTCAGAACGCCGCGAGCGTTCCGAAGAAAAGAACGATGTCGGCTACGGCGCGCAGGAGAATTGCGGCCGCTCAACGCGCGAGGTGGGCGAAGGCAAAGGCGGTAAAGAAAACGGGATGACCCAACAGGCGGCTGATCCGGGAGAGGGCTGAAGGTGGTAAGGTCCAAAGAAAACATTCTGGCTCGCTTGAAAGAGCAGATGGAATTCCTGCGGGCCTCCGTGCGTGCATTTTACGCAGGAGATTTTGCGGAGAGCGTCCGTATTGCCACCATAATCAGGGTGTTGGTTCATGAGAGCCGCACAAGCAAGCCGCTGCTCACGCAGGCCAAGCCAAACGGTCTTGAGCTTCCGATATTGGGAAACGTCGGAGAGTGGCCAGGCGAGGATCAGATCCTTGGATTTGTGGTGGGCGTGAGAATCGGGCAAACCCTCGCGCCCGCCGTGGACCTTGGCTCCTCGCACTACGCCTTGAGTACCGTTGGTGCATGGTGGAACCGGACGGTGTTCACGTTTCCATCGCGCCTTGGCACGCAGTTGACCTACAGGAGAAAGCAAGTCGTCCTTATCCTTGCCAACAGGGAAGGGGGAGCCCACGTAGATGAAAATGAGGACGCCGACTACGCCAGGCTGCTTACCAGTCTGCCACTCTCCTTTGTGGTTTCCGGACTTCGGGTCGAGACCCCCGACTTGGCCCGGTTTCTGACGGCGCAGTCCGGTGTCGAAATGCTGGAATGCCTGAAACGCAACTTTTTCCCCAATGAGGATGTGCCGCTGAAGTGGGAGTTCGGGGTGCCTCCAATTGTGGCGCAATACATGGAACAGATCGCAATATCGCAAACGATGATTGTGCCTGCATTCCCAAGGGGCGAAGCGCGAATTACGAAGAGAAGTTAGATCGCGTTCCAACCCTCGGCGCAACCAACAAATGCTGATGTCTTATCCCACTTCCGCGAACTTTGGCAATCCCCGCGGTTCTGTTAAGTCGTTGAAAAGCTTATTCCCGCTACGCTGTCACGGCAGCGTTAGGGCAAAATGCCTCGCATGGCCGCTGACTGTCGGTCAGTCGAAAATGCACCGGGCACTGCGTTGAGAATTACCGTGAGTACCTCCTGTGTGCTGATGACATCCCATCCGTAACAGCCATCCGTCATCTCAAAAGGTAGGCTACGCCGTCTTTTCCCCACTTCCGCCTCCTCCGGGCGGACGCCGCTTGGCCGCGGCTCGGACGGGCGTTTCGGACTGCGCCGGTCTCGCGCCAAACTAAACCCAACCGCGTTTGACACTCACCGCGCTTTCACTCACGCCCTGCCACCCTCCTCCGGCCTCCGTTCTGTCCCTTTCACCGTTCCGCCTTGTTTCTTCCCGCTGCCGCTCAAGTGAAGAAAGAAACAAGCCGGAAACGGCAGAAAGGGAAAAAACATGAAATTAGAAGAAGTCAACAC
>Ga0074046_10002544_pt1 | contig 15695 bp, 12 predicted proteins | sample BogForMeECP23OM3_FD_94441 | JGI IMG/M metagenome (GOLD analysis project Ga0074046, IMG submission 94441) | Bog forest soil microbial communities from Calvert Island, British Columbia, Canada - Bog Forest MetaG ECP23OM3 | ecosystem: Environmental > Terrestrial > Soil > Wetlands ...
AAGTCGGCTTGAAATTGGCGTAGCGTCTTCGGAAACGACGGTCGGGGCACCCCTCAACACTACCTATTGGGGCTTGCTGAAGCAACCAGATAAGCAGAAGGTGGCTAAACGGAAGTGATCCGTCATGGGAGCAATCGGAAGTCAGAGTACTCAACCCAGCCGGCGTTTCGCGGCAAACTCCGACTTACGCGCTCGCTTTGGGCAAGGCGGCCACCGCCGCCTGATACTTCTTCACCAATTCTTTGCGCAACTCCTCCGCGCGGGCGGTGTCGCAACTCGGCTCGTAAGTCCGGCATTGCTCCAGCGCCGACTTCAGGCTGTCGAGAAACGCGACGCACGGCTTGCAGTCGCTGAGGTGTTTTTCCATCTCGCGGCTGCGGGCGTCGTGCACGAGACCGTCCATGTAGTCTGACAGCGACGCGAACATCTCGCGGCAGTGCCGCGGACGCTTGGGCGCCTCCTCGTCCGCTGCAGCATGGATCCTATCGACCACGATACCCTTCGCCTTGGCCAGCCGCGCCAGTTGCTGGCGCACCATTAGCCGCGCGCGATGCAACCGCACCCGCACTGTCCCCTCGCGCAGGCCGGTGACGCGCGCGACTTCAGTTGTGCTAAGACCCTCCATGTCGTGCAGCACCAGCACCATGCGGTAGAGCGGAGGCACCTTCTGCACCGCCTCTCGCAGTCGCTGTTCGCTTTCGCCGCGCAGCACGCTGGTCTCGGGATTCGGCTCTTTGCTCTCCACCAGCTCCTGCAGCTCCCAATGAGTGGGCATCAGCTCGTCGAGCGAAACGTGCTTGCTGCGCGCATTCTTCGCCCCGCGCCGGTTCATCAGGCAGCGGTTGCGCGCCACCTTGTACAACCACACCGAGAGCGCCTGCGGGCTGTCGAATTTGGGCAGGTAGGGCAGCAGCTTGACCAGCACGTCCTGCATGGTGTCTTCGGCGTCCTCGGGATGCCCGCACACCTTCATGCTGAAGGAGTAGACCGTGTTTTGCAGCAGCGCCAGCGCCTGCTCGACCGCCTCAGGACGGTCCTCGCGGATCAGCTCCAGCGCCTGCTCCAGTTTGGGAGACATAGCTATAGGGTAGCGGATGCCGTCGCAGCGGCCAAACTCCACGGAGCGGAGCGACCGGCCTGGAACTCGAACTGGTCACCGCCGGGGTGATTGTTCACGATTTGGTGCGGACAAGAACCCCCACCCTTGGTTCGCAAGGAGGGAAATTTTCCCGGAGCAGTTCCCAATTTGGAGATGTGGGCATGCGAAACGGCATCTCTATGATCGTCATGCGCACGTGCAAATACAAGGACTTGTGCTCACCTTTGCTTGGTCAGCGGCGGTGCGGCAACTGCACCGTCACGATACAGCCGCGGGTGTCTTTGCGGTTGGCCAGTTCGATCGAGCCACCATGGGCTTCGGCGATCTGCTGCGAGAGTACCAGGCCGATGCCTGAGCCTCCCTGCTTTGTCGTGTAGAACGGCACAAAGGCGTTGCTGGGATTGAGCAGACCGATTCCGTTGTCTTCGACGATGAGAGAAACGTTTCCGTCGTCCTGCTGCCAGCGCAGCACAACCTCGGGTTCAGCTCCCGTGGTGGTGTGAGACTGCTCCAGCGCAGAATCTACAGCATTGCGAATGAGGTTGATGAGCATCTGCTCGATCAAGTCAGGATCGAGCATCAAGCCAACCTCGGGACCGGGCTCGATGCGCACTGGCAGGCGAGTCTCCAGCACCGCAACCCGTTCGGCCAGCGGGCGAAGCTCGACCGTCTGAAGTTTTGGCGACGGCATGGTTGCCAGACGCCGATACGCCTGCAGAAAGCGATGCAGAGCGGCAGTGCGCGACTCGATGATGTCGAGCCCGCGCCGAAAGTCGGATTTGGTGTCGTCAGGAAGGTCGAGCTGCGGAAGCCGCGTCGCCAGGCTGCCTGCGATCGACATGATGGGCGCGAGCGAATTGTTGAGTTCGTGGCCGAGCACGCGGATCAAGCGCTGCCACGCGCTGCGTTCCTCTTCGCGCAATGCGCGGCTGACGTCTGAGAGGACGATAAGCGTGTGCGGGACGCCATTCTGACGAAATGAGCGCTTGCGCACCATCCAACGGGCATTGGGCGTGGAGTACGACAGGCTTACCAGGGTCGCATTGGGCGCTTCGAAACAGGGATCGAGCCCAAGCTCGGTTGCCGTGCGGCCAAGCATGCGAGCGGAAGGTTGCTGCAGCAGCCGTTCTCCAGCGCCATTGACCAGGCGCAAAGCGTGTTCGGGATCAAAAGTGAAGATGGGGACATCGATTTCGTCCACCACGCGGCGCAACAGCGCCGTGGCTTCGATAGTCTGGATGCGCTGCTCGGTGAGGATGTCGGCGAGCGTGTTGATTTCCAGTGACAGCTCGCCCAGCGAGTCGTTGGGATTGGCTTCGCGTGCGCGAAACGAGTAATCCTCCTCACGTAGCGCGCTCACCACGTTCGCCAGCGTTTGCAGCGGGCGGACAATCTGCTCCAGCAGCGTCAGGGTGAGGATGAACCAGATAAAAAACAGGAACACCGTCACCATGATCTTCACGTCTCGCGCCCAACTGTGCGTCCATAGAAATGAGAGGGCGATGGCGACGCCGGGAAGTGCGGCGAGAACGGCAAAGATGGCGATGCGCCGTTCGTAGAGGAGCCGGTGACGTCTGAACTTCTCGCTGGCGCCGCGGTCCCGTTGGCGGTAACCGCTGCCAGAGCTAGAGTCCATAGCGTTCCATGCGTCGGTAGAGCGCGCCGCGGCTCAGCCCGAGGGCCTCAGCGGCCTGGCTTACGTTGCCGTGAAAGCGCTGCAGGGCCTTGCGCACGAGGATGCTCTCGACTTCTTCGATGCTGAGCTCCTCCAGATTCTGCCCCTGCGGCCGCTGCAAGTTCAAGCCTAAATCCGAAACCTGCAAGTCGTCGCCGTGGGCCATGAGCACGGCGCGCTCCAGCGTGTGCTCCAGCTCGCGGACGTTGCCGGGCCACGCGTACTGCATCATGGTCTGCATGGCGGCGGGTGCGAAGCCGCGCACCTGCACGCGATAGCGCTGAGCGTAACGCGCAAGAAAGTGCGCCGCCAGCGCGGGAATATCTTCGCGGCGCTCGCGCAAGGCGGGCAGATGGATCTCGACCGTGTTCAGCCGGAAGAGCAGGTCTTCGCGAAAGAGTCCGGCGGCGATGGCCGCGCCGAGATCGGAGTTGGTGGCGGAGATCACGCGCACGCTCACCCGCTTGGTGCGCGACGATCCGACACGCTCGATCTCTCCGGTCTCCAGCACGCGCAGCAACTTGGCCTGCTGTCGCATGGGAACGTTGCCGATCTCGTCGAGGAAGATGGTGCCGTTGTCGGCCAGTTCGAAGCGGCCGATCCGGTCGGTGCGGGCGTCGGTAAATGCTCCTTTGACGTGGCCGAAGAGTTCGCTCTCGAATGTGCCTTCGGGCAGCGCGCCGGTGTTAACGGCCACCATTGGCATCGAGGCACGTGACGACAAGATGTGCAGTGTGCGGGCGACAACTTCTTTTCCGGTACCGTGCTCGCCGGTCACCAACACGTTGGCGTCGGACGGCCCGATGCGCGCCATCGTCTGCAACACAGGTTGCATGGCCGGAGCAGAGGCGATGAAGTCAGGAGCGCCCTCAGCGCGCAGCAGTCGTGCTTCCGCTTCCAGTTGCTGCGTACGCTGCAGCGCGCGATGCAATTCCACCTGTGTGCGGATGATGGCCAACAGGCGCTCGTTCTCCCAGGGCTTCTGGATGAAGTCGCGCGCGCCGCGGCGCATGGCTTCGACGGCCAGGCGGACATTTCCCCACGCCGTCATCACGATGACGGGCAGGTTGCTGTCGAAGGAAACGATTTGCGAAAGCAGGTCGAGGCCTTCCTGTCCCGACGTGGTGTCGCGAGTGTAGTTCAGGTCGATCAGAACCGCGTCGTAGAACTCGCTGGCCAGCGACTCGCGCACTGCCGCAGGAGACTTGGCCGTATCGACCACGAAGCCCTCGGGACGCAGCAACAACTCGATGGCTTCGAGGATATGCGGTTGATCGTCGGCGGCAAGGATGCGGGCCGCGCGCACGGTCTCTCTCGCGTCACCGCCGGCGTCGCTCTGCTCGGCGCGGCTACTTTGTGTTTGGGCCCTGGCCAACGTTCACTCCCCCGGGCGCGACGCCATCGACCGCGTCCTGAACTTGAATTCCATTATCCGCCAGAGTGGTGCCGGTGGCGCGCTGCAGCTCCACTCTCGACTTCTGGTAGGCGGTGTTGGCATTCACCAGGTCAAGCTCAGCTACCGCGAGATCGCGCTGCGCGGTCAGCGTCTGGAAGGGCGATCCCGCGCCCAGGTCCTGCTCCTTCTGCATGATGGTGAAGGTCTTCTGGGCGAGATCTCGGGCCTTGCGCGCGGCCTGCACACGGGCGCGGCTCTGCTCCAGCGCGTATTCCGCGTTCCGCACCTCGATACGGATCTGCTTCTTGAGTTGCTGCTGGCGAAGTTCCGCCTGGCGATACTCCAACTCAGAGCGGTACTGATCGGCCTTGGCGACACGATTGCGAATCGGAATATTGAGGTTCAGTCCGACAAAGTAATCCGGGGACGAGCCGTTGTACGCGTTTTCGAAGGCACCCCAGAAATTGGTAGGCAACGTGGAGGTGTTGTTTGTGGTGTTACTCGGATTCAGCTCGCCCGCCAATCCCGTGCCGCCATAAAAGCCAACCGCCGAGAGCGTCGGCAACAGCGCATTTTTCGCGGCCTGGCGGCTGATCTGGCGGTTCACCAGGTCGATGTCCGACTCGGCCAAGTCGGGCCGGTCTTTCAGCGCCTCGCTGATCAGGTCCTGCAGCGCCCGGTCGGTCTGAGTATCGGCCGGCTCCGAGCGGTCCGTGGGAACTACCGGCATTGACTCGAGCACAGGATCGTCGAGGTTCTTGGTGATCGCATTTTTCATCAGCGATTCCTGCAGCTGCAGAGTCGTCTTGGCAATCAGCAGGTCCTGGTCGCGGCGCGAAACTTCGGCTTCGGCGCGCATCACGTCCATGGCCGGGATCGCCTCCAGCTGCAACTGCTTCTGCGCGTTGGCCAGGCTCTGCTGCGCGAACGAAAAAGACTGCTCGGTGACGCGCTCAGCTTCGTACGCACTGACCAGGTCCCAATAAATGTTCGCGATCTGGGTGATGGTGGCAACTACCTGGTCCTTGAAGGCGATGTCGGAAATCTTCTTGTTGTTTCGGGCGATGCGCAGGAAGCGAAGGTTGGGTCCTAATCCGAAGCCCGCCAGCAACTGCTGCTGAACTGTAACTCGATAGTACGATCCCAAGGCGGGGCTGAGGGTGCTGAAGACGCTGTTGGTGGTCTGGCGATTGTTGTTGGTTTCGAAGGTGATGCTGGTTCCGGTAGCAAATGCCTGCTGGTAGACGAGATTGAAGACGCCGGTATTCTGCTGCAGCGAGGGCACGCCGTAAATCTGCAAGTTGGCGAGCGGCTGCGTGAGATGCTCAATGCCCATGTTGCCGGTGATGGCCGGATCGTAGGATTGAACGGGTGCTCCAACACCCAGGGTCGATTGCACCAGTCCGGCAGCGCCCGCACCCGCGCCGCCTGCGCCGCCCGTGGTTCCGCCGGCTCCCGCGCCAGGCGCTCCTGTGCCAAAGCCTCCGACGCCGCCTCCGGGAGTGCCTTGCACCACGCCGGTGTTAACGCCGCGGAACGAACCACCCGCCTTGGTGCGCAGAATGTCGGTGTCGGCGATGGGCAGGTTGTAGCGCGCGATGGCGACGTCGAGATTGTTTTCGATGGCCAGCGCGATCGCGTCCTTCAGCGAGATGTAAAGCTTGCCGTCGTGAATGAGCTGGTCGAGTCGCGGCGAGTTGGTCAGTTGGGGCTCGGGCACGGTACTTGAGCGGTAAGCGCCGAACGGCTCCCACGTATGCGGCATGGCAAGCTGTGGCGGAGTCTGAATGTGCGTCTGGACCTGCGGGGTCTGGGTCGCTGTCTGGGCCGGGGCCGGCGCAGTCGTCGTTTGTGCTTGTGCGCTAACCATCAGCCCGCAAAGCAGCGTCACCAGCGCTGGTGATTTCGAAACTCGTTCGATCATGATCGGACTGCCTCGCCGGCAGGGGCAATGTTGGCGTTGCCGGTGTCGCTCACCATCCAGCCGTCGCGCAGGTTGATGGTGCGCGATCCGTACGACGCGTTCACATCCGAGTGCGTCACCTGCACAATGGTCGTGCCCTGCCGGTTGAGCTCGCTGAACAGCTCCATGATTTCTTTTGCCTGGCTGGAGTGCAGGTTCCCGGTGGGCTCATCGGCCAGCAGCAGCGCGGGCTTGTGAATTACGGCGCGAGCGATCCCGACAAGTTGCTGCTGTCCGCCGGAAAGCTGATTGGGATAGAGGTCCTTCTTGGCCACGATCTGAAAACGGTCGAGCGTGTCGGCCACCATCGCCTGGCGCTCGCTGCGCGGGATGTCCTTGTACGACAGCGGCAGATCAATGTTCTCTTGCACGGTGAGATCGTCGAGCAGGTGATAGCTCTGAAAGACCATGCCAACGTTTCGCTTGGCCAGCTCGGCGCGGTCCTTGCGTTTCATCCTGTGCACGGCTTCGTCGCGGAACCAGTATTCACCGGCCCACTGGTCGTCGAGCAGCGCCAGGGCATTCAGCAGCGACGACTTGCCCGCTCCCGACGGACCCATGATGGTGAGGAACTGGCCCTCGGGAATGGTGAGGTCAATGCGACGAAGCACCCAGGTCTCGCCGGCGGCGGTTTTGTAGCTGCGTTCGAGGTTCTTGAGTTGGATCATTTTGGTTACTGGTGACTGGTAATTCGTAACTGGTAAGGCATCGGTTATGGCTGTAAACAGATCCACCAATCAACGCCGACAAATGTCACTGCAGCCATGAATTGCAAGGGCTCAAGTGCTGGCCGGTTCGGCAACCAGTTACCAGTTACCAATTACCAGCCGCCTGTCACCAGCTACCTATTGGGTCTCCTGCATCAGCCTCCGCAGCTCGTCTTCGGCCACAACTTTTCCGTCGAACAGATGCACCTCACGCTCGGCGTGCGCGGCGAAGCGCGGATCGTGCGTCACCATGCAGATGGTCGCGCCCTCGCGATGCAATCTCTGCAGCAGTTCCATCACCGCTTCGCCATTGCGCGAGTCGAGGTTTCCCGTCGGCTCGTCCGCCAGCAGGATGGACGGCGATCCGGCAAGCGCGCGCGCCACGGCGACACGCTGCTGCTGGCCGCCTGACAGTTGCGATGGATAGTGACGCAAGCGGTGCGCCATGCCGACGCGCTCCAGCGACTCCAGCACCCGCTTCTTGCGCTCGGCCGTGGGCATTCCGTCGCGGTAAGTGAGCGGCAGCTCGACGTTCTCGTACACCGTGAGATCGCCGATCAGGTTGAAACTCTGGAAGATGAAACCGATCTCGCGGTTGCGGATGCGCGAACGGTCACCGAAGTCGAGGTTCTCCACCGTGTTGCCGTTGAGCTTGTACTTGCCCTCGGTGGGTGTATCGAGCAATCCAATGATGGAGAGCAATGTCGACTTGCCGCAGCCTGACGGCCCCGACATGGCGACGTACTCGCCCTTGTTGATGGTCAGATGAACGCCCGCCAGGGCGTGAGTCTCGACTTCGTCGGTATAGAAGACTTTGGTCAGGTTCTCGATTTCAATCAGTGGAGTTGCTGTTGCGCTCATATTGATTTCCGTTCTCTAGTAAATTCTTTGTTCTCGCCCTACGCCCTTCGCCTTACGCTTTTCGCCTTTCGTTATTCGCCAGAGTGGATTGAAACCACGTCCCTGCTCTTGCGAAAAGCGAAGAGCGAAAGGCGAACAGCGTTCTTCAATCCAGCTTCACCCGATCGGTGTTGTCCCACCGCGACATGTCGGAGAGGATGACCGTCTCGCCTTCCTTCAGTCCCGAGTCAATCTGGATCAGGTTCACCGAAGCGCGCCCGGTTTTCACCTGCACCCGCGAGGCCCCGTTGCCTTCGCGGTCGAGCACGAACATGGAGATGCTGCTGTTCTCCTGACCAAAGGCCGGACGCCCGACGTAAAGCACGTTTTCCAGCTTCTCCAGGTCGATGGTGCCATCGACGCTCAAGTCGGGACGCGCCCCCTTCGGCAGCTCGCCTGTCAGTGATACGTCAACCGTGACCGTTCCGTTCTGTACCGCGGGATCGACTCGGCTGACCGTGCCGGCAATCACGCCGTTGTGGGTATCGATCGAGGCCGGCTCGCCGATCTGCACGTCGCGCGCCTGGGTCTCAGGAATCTTCAGAGCCGCCATCAGATGGTTCGGCTGGACGACCTTCGCGAGTTCGGCTCCCGGCAAAACGTGCTGACCTTCTTGCAATGGAACTTCGACGAGAACGCCCGCAACCCCGGCGCGAACCTTCAGTTTCTCGAGTTGCTGCCGTTTCAGGTCGGCGAGGGCACGCATCTGTTCAATCTTTGACTGCTGCACCGCAAGTTGGGAAGCAATCGCCTTCTGATTGATCTTCAGCCGCTCATCTTCGATCTGGTTGCGGGTGTCCAGTTCCTCGGCCTTGCCCTGCGAGGCCTTTGCCGTAAGTCCGGAGACGACGCCGAGGTCGTAGAGCGCTTTGTCGGTCTTTGCCTGCCGCTGTGCCTCGCTGTAGTCGGCGTTCACCGTGGCCGCTCCGGCGCGCTGCGTCATAAGGTCGCTGTCCAGTTTGACCTTCAGGCTCTGGTACTCGGCTTCGGCGGCTTTCACCTGAAGTTGCGCGTCGAGGGCTTCCTGTTCGAGCTGCGGGTTGCTCATCTCGACGAGAACGGTGTCCGGTTCGACCAGCGAACCGGGCAATTTGATAATGCGAATCACAGTCGCTTCGGTTTCTGCGGGAATCTGCCGCACATCTTCATGGCTGGGAACCAGCGTGCCGAGGCCTCGCACCTGGCGCAGCATCGAGCCGCGCTTCACCGTATCCGTCCAGATGGTGGCACGCTCAACAGTGGGAGCGGCTGGCTTGAGCCGCGCGACACCCACGGTCAGCGCGACGAGTACGAGAAGTCCAACGCCACCCCAGATGATCTGGCGGCGACGCTTTTGTTGCTTGAATTCGGGCCGGGCAATATCCATTGCAATTCGGAAAGAGCAAGCGCCTGGCCAATCGAAATTTTCGTTAGTTGTTGAAAGGGAAAGAGGTTAGGGACTGGTCACATCACAAGCAAAATTGGCCAGTGTCCTGTAGCAGAGAAAAGTGTCCGTTTCCGGACAACGCAGGGCCTGAAGTCGCAACATTTCAAAGACTTAGCGTAGGACGTGGAGACGCATGGAAAGCGAAAGAAAAAGAATCCGTCACTTAGCGTGTCGACGATCAAAACAAGGGCTTGCCTACGGAACCTTCGCCGCCTCATCCACCGCTTGCCGTAACTGCTCCACGAGTTCCATCTCCGGCGTGTCCAGCCCACCTTTCATGCTGTCTCGCCACAGTGGAGCGGAATCGATGCCCTTGGATCCATCGTACAAAGCCAACATGTCACGCGGATCGCCCGTGTCGACGGGGACATTCGGTCCGATCTCGGGCTTAGTGGTTGATCCCACGCCAATTCGCATTCCCGGCTGCGCTTCGGCCCAGCGCCCCTTGCGAACCAGTAGGATCAGGTCGGCGTCCTTGGGCCGGTACGCGAGATCGTAACGGCCCCACTTCTTGATAGCGTCCTGCACGTCGAGGACGGCCCGCCGGTCGTCAGGCATCACCTTGGGATTGCTGAGGTCATACCCCTGGTAAGTGGTCACCAGCACGTACTTCGCGTGCACCACGAGCTTTGGCAATGGTTTGTAGGCTTGTTGAGCGACAGCGACACCCGCCGCGAGGAAAAGCAGAAGTGACCTTGAAGCACGAGAACGCATACTTCCTCCTGCGCTCTTACCCTGATTTATAGGTTACACCCGAAAATGGGGCATAAGTTCCTATCAGAAACATTCGACTTCCATCGCCGGAGCCATTGAGACCTGTGTTTGGGCGATGAAAGACAGCCCAAAATCCTCGGTGCGCATTTAGTATAAGAAAGCGGGCGCCACTGTTAGCGCCTCTTTGATCCAATGCCGACGGTAGCTCAGGAAGTTACGATTTCTCGGCCCCCGGTGCGTCCCACCTCTACGCGCCTGTACTCGCTCGATGTCTTTCGCGGCGCGACTATCGCGGCGATGATCCTGGTGAACAACCCGGGAAACGACTTTGCCTACGCACCGCTGAAACATTCCGAGTGGAATGGCTGGACGCCGACCGACCTGATCTTTCCGTTCTTCCTCTTTATTGTAGGCGTGTCTCTGGTCTTGTCTTTTCGTTCACGCGTCGAGCGCGGCGAGTCGAAGCGCACGCTGATGGTTCATACGCTGCGTCGCAGCGCGATCATCTTTCTGATCGGATTGTTCCTGAACGGATTTCCGTATTTCCATCTGGCTACCTGGCGCGTCGCGGGAGTGCTGCAACGAATCGCGATCGTCTATCTTGTCGCGGCGCTGATCACGTCGTATGCGAAGACACGCGGCATCGTGCTTTGGATATGCGGACTGCTGATTGGTTACTGGGTCGCGATGCGCTTCATTCCAGTACCGGGACTGGGCATGCCGGGCAGCGACATGCCTGTGCTCGATCCGAATGCGAACCTGGCGTGGTATCTCGACAAACACTTTCTGCCGGGCGCGATGTATGAGAAGACCCGCGATCCCGAGGGAATTCTCAGCACCTTTCCGGCAATCGCGACTGCGCTGCTGGGAGTGCTGACCGGCGAGTGGCTAGGCAAGAGCATGACAGCGGCGAAGAAAGTCGGCGCCATGCTGGGCTGCGGCGCCGCGCTGATCGTCGTAGGACAACTTTGGGGCGTATGGTTCCCGATCAACAAAAAGCTCTGGACCAGCTCCTTCGTTTTGTTTACCGCTGGATGCGCTTTGGTCTGTCTCGCCATTTGCTACTGGATCACCGACGTCAAGCAGCATCGCGGAGCATGGACGAAGCCATTCGTCATCTTCGGCACCAATGCGATCGCAGCCTACGCGCTCGCCGAAATGGTATCAAGCCTGTTGTTCAGTCTGCGTGTACCTCTGGGCCGGCGTGTGGTCACCCTGCAGGATTACATTTACCGCGGTATGTTTGGCGGCATTGCCCCGAGAGAACTGGGGTCGCTACTGTATGCATTGGCATTTGTCGCGCTGTGCTGGCTGCCGATCGCGTGGATGTATCGCAAGCGCATCTTCCTGAAGGTATAGCTGCATTATGACCAGAAGTTTCGAGTTTGTAGAGCGGTTTCACTGTTAATTTAGTCCGCCTGTCGCCTTGAAAGGGCACGGCTTCAGCCGTGCCGTTAGCCGCGTCAGTTAAGTCGGGCTTTAGCCCCAGAGGGAACTCGGTCTACAACATCTCTGAAACGGCTCCAGTTTCAAGTTTCGAATGAACCATCGGTCACGGGCCTTCCCGAATGGCGAGTCCCGGAATGGCCCCCAACCTGCTCTTGTTTCCCAGTTTGATTGACGGTAGACCCTTGCCGTCCTAATATCCGAAGCAATGTCAACGCCTTCTATCACCGCGGGGCAGTTGCTCGGCCACTACCGCCTAATCGAAAGGATAGGCGGCGGCGGTCAGGGAGAAGTGTTTCGCGCCCACGACGAGCGCTTCGACAAGGATGTCGCGATCAAGATCTTGCCGCTCAAGGTGTTGGCCGATGCGGAGGCACGCAAACGATTCCGGCAGGAAGCGCTGGCCGTGGGCAAGCTGAGCCACCCCAACGTTGCCACCGCCTACTACTTTGGCGAAGAGAACGGGGTTGACTTCCTGGTCACGGAGTATGTCTCCGGTGCCGGTCTCGACGAAAAGCTGGAGCAGGGCCCGATGCCCGAGCAAGACGTGGTGGCGTTAGGCATCCAGCTGGCCAGCGGGCTGGAAGCGGCGCACCGCGAGGGCATCATCCATCGCGACCTGAAGCCGGGGAACCTGCGCATCACCCAGAACGGCGACCTGAAGATCCTCGATTTTGGGCTGGCGGAATTGGTCGATTCGACCATCGATGTAGCTTCCGCCGAGACCGTGACCATCAACATGACCCTGACCGGGACGCTGCCGTACATGGCGCCGGAGCAGTTCGGCGGCGTCAGCGACCAGCGCACCGATTTGTGGTCGGCGGGAGCAGTGCTGTACGAGATGGCGACCGGCCAGCTGCCGTTTACCGAAACCCAACTGCGGCCATTGAAGGACGCCATCCTGCACAAGGACCCGGCGCCGCCGAGCGCGATCAACCCGAACATCTCGCAGGATCTGGAGCGAGTGATTCTGCGCTGCCTGCAGAAGGAAGCCGGCAAGCGTTACCAGAGCGCCGCCCAGTTGCGCGAAGACCTGGCGCGAGTAGCGCAGGGACGAAAAGTCAGCACAGGTGAGGGTTTGCGCGGACGGGGCTTCGCAGTTGCGCTGCTGGCACTGGTAATGGCGAGCTCCGCACTGGCCGTGTATCACTTCTGGCCGCAGATTCGGGATAGGCTCTGGCCCCAGCCGCCGGGCCCTCAGTTCCATGTGCTCGCAGTGCTGCCCATCGAGACCAACAGCCAGGACGCGCCGGAAAACGCTTTGGTGCGGGGCGTCGCCGAAACCGTGAGCGCGCGTATCGCACAGGGCGCGAACGGACGCAATTTGCAATTGATTCCGCCTAATGAATTAAGTGCGCATGGAGTGAAGTCCTCGGATGACGCGCGACGCGAGTTTGGTGTTGAAAGGGTGTTGACGGTGGCACTGCAGCGTTCCGGCGATAAGCTGCGCGTCACCTACAGCCTGATTGATCCCAAGACGCATCGGCAGTTGGATGCCCGCACGGTCACCGGCGAGTCCAGTGATCTTTTTGGGCTGGAGGATAATGCCGTTGCCGAGGTATTCGCCATGCTGCCTCCAGACGCGCGCTCAGAGCAGCCGCCGCCTACCGAAGTTCATGCTGCCGAGCCCGCTGCGTACGAATACTACGTCCGCGGCCGCGGATACCTTTTGGATTACCAGAAGCCGGGGAACATCGACGCGGCTATCAAGGAATTTGAACAGGCCTTGAAGGCTAGTCCGAACTATGCTCCGGCGTATGCAGGTCTCGGAGAGGCCTATTGGCAGGGATATAAAGCCGATCGCGGAAAGGACTGGCTGGACAAAGCGAAAGTCAATTGCGAAAAGGCGCTGGGCACGGATTCCAAGCTCGCGGAGGGACACACCTGCCTGGGGAACGTCTATAGGTCGCGTGGACAATATGACGAAGCCCTGCGAGAAATTCAGCAAGCCATCGCGCTAGATCCCAATAACGTCCTGTCGGTCCTCGCGCTTGGCGATACCTATGACAAACTGGACAAGTATCCGGAGGCGGAAACTGCATTCAAGAGAGCGATCGCCCTCAGTCCTAACTACTGGGCGGTTTACAACTGGGCGGGGTTTTTCTACTATGGACGCACCAAGTACTCAGAGGCAGAAGCAATGTTTCGTCAGGCAGCGAATTTGGCACCGGGTAATCAACGCGTATTTGATAACTTAGGGGCGATGTATCTGCTGGAAGGTCGATATCAAGACGCCATCGATTCCGAGCAGCACTCGATCAACTTACAGCCCACCATGATGGCTTACAGCAACTTAGGAGCGTCATATTTCTACTTGCGCCGTTACTCGGAAGCGATTGCGGCATTCGAAAAGGCGCGGGCGTTGGATGAGCAGGATTATCTGAACTGGGGGAATCTTGGCGACGCACTGTACTGGTCGGCTGCCCGGCGGTCGGAAGCGACCTCAGCGTATAAGAGGGCGATCGAGTTGGCGCAGGGCCGGATCCGGGTAAACCCCAAAGACGCTACTGCTCGAGTCTATGTCGCCGAGTACAGCGCCATGCTGGGTGACAGACTTACGGCCATGAGGGAGCTACAAAAGGCGCAGGAACTCGCGCCCACAGACCCTGACATTATGTTCAGAGCGGCCCTGGTGTACAACCAGTTCGGCGACAGAAGCCAAACCTTGGACTGGCTAAGCAAGACTGTCGCCGCAGGATATTCACGTAGCACTGTTCGGGATACACCGGACTTCATACCAATACAGGCGGACCCGAAGTTTAAGGCACTCATCGCCGGTAGCTGAAGGTTGCCGTCTTTTCCTCAGCAGCGAAAGCGCGCAACCCAACTTCTACTGAGTGACGTGAACGCCCATCCCCTGTGCCGGAAAGGCACAAGGTGTACCCTGATATACGACCCTCGAATACTGAAAATAGAAGTCGCTATCTTCCTCTTGCGTGAGGTTTGTTGGTCCGGAGTTGCGGGCTTGGAGAATTACATACGAACCGAATGGAGAACCTGGAAGCGTCGGACTTCCGTTATTAGTCGGAAACGTCACAGAATCCGTATTCGCCCCTAACGTATATGTGATTGTGTCCTTATTACTTTGTGACAGTTGAACCCAAGGTAGATCCCCAAGGTTAGTGTTACCGTTCCTGACAACAGTCTGCACGCAGGTTCCACCATTTACGGTTATTGTGGCCGTATAAAGATACGGATCCCGGGTTGGCGGCGTTGACTGAAGGTGGACCTGCTTCGCCTCTTGACGCTCCCGGCGCTCGCGTTCCTCTTTCGTCTCATGTTGACCACATCCCAGCCAGCACGTTATGCCGATAACAACCATGACCAGCCCTACGGTTCTAATGCGGTTCTCGGTCATATCGATTTTCCTTTCCATAACCTCTGAGTCTGCAAAGAGTAGCACGACTTATAGAGTAGTCAAGCAAATATGTGGCCACTCGTTAGCATCTTTTCTTACTCACCACTTCCATTGTGTGAGTCCCGGCCACCTTGATGGTTACGATCCCCAAAAAACCCGAGAATCCGTTCAAAATCGTCGTCTAACCACTTGACTTCTCCGCCTCGCAAAACCCAACCACTTGCCTCGATCGCCCGATTTTAGCGGACGCAACGCTGCGCACTATCCTCTTCGCTTGCCATTTCTATCCGAATAGATAGCCCGCAGCACGGGGAGGCCCCGGCGGAAACTGGCGAGTTCCGAAAAGTTCCTTGCGCACAAACCACTTAGCCTGCGGTCAAGGGCTCTTCCCGCTTTGGCCCCCCACCTGCTCTATTCTCAGGCGTAAGCCGCAAGGCAAATGGGGCATTCGAAACGAAGGTTCTGGCGCTGACCGGCTCACAAATTCAGCCCGGGTTCCGCTGACAGGAGCCCCCAAGGAGGAGTTATGAAGCGCACAATGTTTGGGGCCCTGATGACGCTCATCGTGGCCTTCACCGTCGCCCCCGTGGTCCATGCACAGACACAGACCATCATGACCGCCAACGTCCCGTTCGCTTTCAGCGTCGGCCAGCAACAGCTCCCAGCGGGCGCCTATGCCGTTCGCGAAATGGACCGGGCTACCCTGATCCAAAGTAAGGACGGAAAAGACCACGTGCTGGGCATTTATGCCTATGCTGGTCCGTCCAAGGTTGGCGAAACCAAGCTGGTCTTCGACAAAGTCGGTGACCACTACTTCCTGGCCCAGATCTGGACCAGCGCCCGCGGCCAGGGGTTGGAGCTTCCTGAATCGCAGCTGGAGAAGGAACTCCGCGCATCCAACACCGAAACCACCGGCGGAGCAGAGACTGTGATCGTCGCTTTGCGCTAATCTGCCCCAACGATCACAAAGAACCCGGAGCCCCCCACCGGCTCCGGGTTTTCATTTTGGAT
>Ga0074046_10002545_pt1 | contig 15695 bp, 8 predicted proteins | sample BogForMeECP23OM3_FD_94441 | JGI IMG/M metagenome (GOLD analysis project Ga0074046, IMG submission 94441) | Bog forest soil microbial communities from Calvert Island, British Columbia, Canada - Bog Forest MetaG ECP23OM3 | ecosystem: Environmental > Terrestrial > Soil > Wetlands ...
CCCAAGTGGCAAAGGCTCATGGACATGCAAAAAGACGCTGACCTCACCGCGCTGATCGGCAAGATTCCCTACCGAATGGCCTTGGCCGGCGGTTGGATTGACCAGCCATTTGTGTCGAAGCTCAACCCTTCTCCCCCCGGCTCCATTGTCGTGGTAGGCGTGGAACCGACCTTCCGCTTCATGGATCGATCCGGGATAGCCACCAGCACCCGCGAGGTCGCCAGGAAACTGTGGCACGAGACGTTGCCGGACAGAGATCCTCAGGACCTGGTCAGGGAATTGTACGCCTCAGAAAACGACGGCAAGCCGGAACCATCGGGATCGCAGGACATGGTCGGTCTGATTTATTCAGGTGTCAGCAGACTGGACTATGACTTTAGGTGGGAAGGCGGATTGTTCCCTGCGCATATTGAATCGAACAACGACCCTGGTGTCGCCCACTGGTTGGAAGGAGTGATCCACATCCTGCCTGTCACTCAGCGTCCCGAGGCATATAGCCCCCTAGGCGAGAAGAATCTCCATCCCGAGTGGATACAGAGGCTAGGCCAGTCAGGCAAGCAGTGCTTTGATGCGATTCTGGCCAAGGACGTCGAAAGTCTGGGCGCTTCCCTGAATGAGTGCATGAGGTGCTGGGAGGCACTTCTGCCTCACACCGTCAGGCATCCGGCCATCACCGTCGATCTGCTCCGAATTCTAAGGTACTACCAAGCCAGATATGAGGGAGCAATGTACTCCGGGTGTGGCGGGGGCTATCTGTACGTCGCCACTGAGGACATGGTACCGGGCTCTTTCCACGTTAAGGTCCGGCTTGCGAAATGACGGGGCTGGCACTCCAGGAGACTAAGACTCACATATAGAAGAGAAGATGCAATTAAGAGATGTCGCTGTCAAAGCCAAGGTGTCCGTCGCCACGGTCTCGAGAATTCTCAACGAGAGTGGACCGGTGAAAAGCTCCACGCGCACTCGAGTTCTCAGACTTGTGCGCGAACTCAATTACCACCAAAACCTCCTCGCCCGGAGCCTGGCGAAAGGCGAGAACCGCTGCCTGGGGATGATTGCATCCAATTTGGAAAACCCTTTTTTCCTGGACATCTTGGTGTCGCTCGAGTCAATTGCTAGTATGCGAGGGTACGAGGTCGTGGTTGCAAACACGAACTACCAGCCAAGCAAACTGGTTTCTTCCGCACGTTTGATGATTGGACGACGTATTGCGGGATTGGCGCTAATTGCGACTGAAACAAATGCCGCATTATTACACGAGCTTGAGGGAAGTGGCCTCCCGGTGGTCGTTTACGGAGTGGGCATGGGGGCGGGAAACGTTTCGATTATCAACACGAATTACCTGAACGGCATGCACAAGGTCGTGAAGTATCTTCGTTCCCTGGGCCACCGTCGCTTAGCCTTCGTGTGTCAGCCCCTGGCCGTTGGGTCTGCCCTGGAACAGAAGAAGGCTTTCCTGGACGTGACCCGGCATTTTCCCGAGGTGGAATACACTGTCGTGGCCGACGATGATGGTCCCCACGGAGGCCAGCAAGCCACCAGCCAGTTGTTGGCTTCAGGGTTCGGACCGACCGCAATCATTTCCGCAAATGATTACATTGCCCTGGGCGTCTTAAGGGCCCTGCGCGAGCACAGCCTCCGGGTTCCGGAGGCGGTGTCGGTCACCGGTCATGACAATATCACTTTCTCAGATTTTGCCTATCCTGCCTTGACGACCTTAGACGTTTCAAGGAAACAGATCGGGCATATGGTCTTTGAGGCTCTGGTCGCTGATGATGGGAAGTGCCAGCGAGGGGGGTAGGACGTTCCTGATTGATCCCGAATTGGTGGTGCGGGAGTCCACAGGACCTGTTCGGCCGCAATAGGGGTGTTGGACAGCGATTCCCGCTGTTGAGAAGCAGCGTTCATGCTTCTGGCCTCTTGGCCATGTCAGTGCTCTTTGGTAACGCGCAGACAGGTATGCCGAGAAGGCCGTAACTGCACCACGTCACGATCGATTCTCAGTGGTTACAGACACGGCCGACTGGACTCTCCCCAGTGGCGCGCAGGACACATAGCGAAAGGCCTCTGCGCTGTGGGCCTGCGCACCTGTTTATTTCGGCACAGCGCTGAGTACCTGGTCGAGACTCGGTTGATTATCAGGAAGTCGACGGCGCCGGCACCGAAAAATAACAGCGCGCTCGCTGGTCTGGACTAGCATGATCCAACATTGAAAGTCACGGAGCCTCCCACATGCCACAGGTGGAAGAGAATCTAACCCCGGTTCGGCCGGCCCGATTGTTCTCACCCGGTAATACCCTGCCCTTTGTTCTGGTGACGGCGCTGTTTCTGCTTTGGGGCATTCCCAACAATTTGAATGACATTCTTATCAAGCAGTTTATGAAATCCTTCGAAATCACCCGCTTCAAGGCGGGATTGATTCAATCAGCCTTCTATATGGGGTACTTTCTTCTTTCCATGCCTGCCGGGTTCCTGATGCGGAAGTATGGCTACAAAGCAGGTTTGGTGACGGGACTCTTCTTATACAGCACAGGTACGTTGCTGTTTTGGCCGGCCGCGCACGTTCGGCAGTACGGATTCTTCCTGTTGGCCTTGTTCGTAATTGCCAGCGGGTTGGCCTTTCTGGAAACCGGGGCGAACCCTTTCATCGCTACGCTGGGTGATCCACGAACCTCAGAACGGCGGCTCAACTTCTCCCAGGCGTTCAATCCCGTGGGAGCAGTCATCGGCGTGTTGGTCGGTACGGCCTTCGTCTTTTCCGGCGTCGAACTGAGTCCTCAGCAGACTGACTCCCTGAAGGCGGCGGGCAGGTTTGACCCGTACCTGCAGGCGGAGACCATGAGAGTCGTCACCCCGTATCTCGTGCTGGGGGCGATTGTCCTTGCCTGGGCGCTGCTGCTACTCGGCACCAGATTCCCCAGAATCGCTGAAGAGGTGGAATCCGAAGGCAGCCGTCAGCGCAGCCACTTGCGAAACTTGTTTCGCTACCCGCACTTTGTTCAGGGCGTGGTGGCTCAGTTCTTCTATGTCGGAGCCCAAGTGGGCACATGGAGCTATTACATTGCGTACATTCAGGATTACACCCGGGAACCGGAAAAGATTGCAGGCTACTTCCTGACCGGGACGCTTGTGGCATTTGGGGTCGGGAGGTTCACGGCTACCTATCTCATGAAGTTTGTCCAGCCAAGCAGGCTCATGGGGATTTATGGCTGCATCAACATGGCACTGGCGGGCGTGGGGATTCTGTTCCCCGGCTGGCCCGGTGTCTTTGCGGTATTCCTCACCAGTTTCTTCATGTCCCTCATGTTCCCGACCATCTTTGCGTTGGGAATCAAGGAATTGGGGCCCAACACCAAGCTGGGGGGATCCATCATCGTCATGGCAATTATCGGCGGAGCCGTCTTCACCCCCATCATGGGGTTGGTGTTCCAGATCAGCCATAGCATGGCGACGGCCCTGCTCGTTCCGCTGGTCTGCTACGCATTTATCACCTACTACAGCTTCCTCGGCTCGAAGGTGCGTCTTCCCGAGCTGCCGGACGTCGTCGCGTGAAACGAGATTGGGAGCGGCATGAGATCAGTTATGATCGATTGTCCTGCCATGTGGATCCTACGTCCGGCAAGGTTGGGCTTTCGCCGAAGGTCCGGAGCCACTGCAACCTCGACCGCAATGGGCCTCATTGCGATCGAACAAGCTAGAATACTTTTCAGAGGCAATGCGCGACGCCGTAAGCTCCTCCTGCGTGCGGACTCCTCCGTGGCCTCTGTGGTGGAATCCTTCTTCGGCTGCCACCACGCTGTGCCTTTGCCTCTGCCGGCGAACTGGCAAGGCGAGTACCAAGACGCACGAGCGGGACCCCGCCCGGAGGGGACAGGCCGTCCATGCTGCGAGGGAAGACTCTCCTGGGCAGGCCGAAAGGGACTCAATGTCTCTTGACAAACCGAAGGCAGTAGGCTAGAATCCTACATGGAGTTGGACCGGATCCAGGAGCAACGAGACGGAAGAGCGGATACGGGGAAATTATGAACGGTAAATTGTGAGTACGGTATGTGGTATGTGGTATGTGGTATGTGGTAGATGGGGAAAAAGCAAGTTCCAGGAGGGCAGGATTCAGGAGTCAGGAGTCAGGAGTCAGAATGAAGAACATCTGCTTACTGCCGGCTGCCTTCTGCCTTTCCGGCGACCGTTCAGCATTTCAGGGAAGCGGGATGGAGAAGGCTCCTTGCAGGCATCGCTGTTCTGGACAAGATGTCACCTCGAAAAGGGAAAGGAAAACGCAGTAACTTTAAAAATTGAACGAGCGATGCGGGAATCTCTATGAAAACAAAGGACCGGCTTTCCGCAGCCTCGGGGCAAGCGGGAATGTCCTAGAAAACAAAGGTAGTTACGCGTTGAAAGCGGGAATGTTGTTGAAAACAAACAGGATTCAGGAGTCAGGATTCAGGAGTCAGGAGTCAGGAGTCAGAATGAAGAATATCAGGGGAGCATCAGTCGCCCGTGGCCTCGAATAGAATGCGGCCTTCAATGTTTTTGATCAGCAAAACGCGCGCTCATCGATTTTCGGTTCTCTGTTGCTGCTTCCTCTCACTTTGGTTGGCTTCCGCAGGTCGGTCCGCGGCACAAGTCGCCTCAACGCGAAGCGATCCTGAGCAAATTCTGCAGGCGGCAGAATCGCACTATGAGAAACAGGAATACGGCGAAGCAAAAAGACTGCTCGGAGACCTCTTGAATCGCTTTCCTCGTAATTATGCGGCCAACGAATTGATGGGCTTGGTGCTCACCGCACAGGGTCAAGATGCGGCGGCCACTGTTTTTTTTAAGACTGCGGCTCAAATGAACCCTTCCTCCGTGGAAGCACGGGCGAATCTGGCCGCGAACCTGGCTCAGGTAGGTCAGAACGGGCTTGCAGAAGAAGAATTCAGAAAGGCCCTGAGGCTCGACCCTAAGAACTACGATCTCAACCACAACTTGGGCGAGTTTTATGCCCGGCTCGGCCAAATCACGAAGGCAATTCCCTATTTGCAAGAAGCCCAAAGAATCAGCCCAACATCCTATTCCAACGGGTACGACTTGGCGGTTGCCGAGATGCAAGCAAACCTGTTGGAGGAGGCCGAAAATCAGATCCGAACTATGATCAAGGTCCAGGATACGGCGGAACTGCACGGCCTTCTGGGCAGCGTGTATGAAAAGGGAAGCAACTTCCTGGCTGCGGAAAGGGAGTTACAGCAGGCTGCGCAGATGGACTCCACGGAAGAAAACATCTTTGAATGGGGCGCTGAACTGATCCGGCATCGCACCTTGGATCCGGCGCTTCAGGTTCTCAGCGAAGGGGTCAAGAAATACCCTGCGTCCTGGAGGATGCAGACAGGTCTAGGTGTTACCCTTTACATGCTTAGTTACAATGACCTCGCCGTCCAGGCCTTCTGTCGTGCCATCGACATCGACCCGGCAGACTCACGGCCGTACTTTTTTCTTGCAAAAATCTATAATGTTTCCGCAGCTCAGGCGCAGCAAGTTTCGGCCCGCTTCGAACGATATGTTCAGATTCAGCCACGAGATCCTTGGGCACGCTATTACTACGCCTTGAGCCTGTGGAGATCGGCCGGCAAGGAAACGGCGACGACTAACCTGGCTAAGGTTGAGGCCCTTCTCCGCAGCGCCTTGGAACTTAACCCGAGCTTTGCCGAAGCCCATCTGCAACTGGGAATTCTCCAGTCCGAAAAAGGGAACAATTCTGAGGCTGTCCGCGAATACCAGCGCGCCATTGAGTTGGCCCCTTCCTTAGCCGATGCTCATTACCGATTAGGCCAAGCTCTGGTTCGAATGGGTAACAAGGAGCGTGGCAACGAGGAGCTGAAGATTTCGGTCGAGTTGCACTCACGTCAAGTTGCAGAGGACGACGAGAAGGGCCGTCAAATTCTTAAGTTCATTTACACCGAGCCAGGAGGAGTTAATCCCAAGCGGTAGCAGAGGAATCGTTTTCCCTTGATCCTCGGCGAATGTTGTCCACCCTGCAACGACGGGTGGCAGCATGTCAACGACCATTCAATGCACACAATGCGAGCCGCGAATAAGGATATAAACCCATGAAACATTCGAGCAGGTGGCCTATAAATCTATTGGTTGCCCATCTTTTGGTGTTGGGCTGCGGAGCATCAAATAGACTTGCGGCTGTTGGTCCCGCCCACAAGTATGACGGCAACATTCAATTTGATGTCAGTAAGATACCTTTCAGTCGGTACGGTTCCTACATTGCGTTTTCACACTTGAAGGGTTCGGCAAGTCTTCCGGAGGGTCTCTACCTGCGCGTTCTGCACGGAGCGATTTCTCATAGCGAACTGTTTCGCGTTGAGCTCTTACACGGCAGGAATCCAATCCCCTATAAGGAAGTCGCCACGCCTGCGTTGCTGCGCCTCGAGGCAGCGGAAGGCTACGTAGAAGTCTGCATTGCCGAGCCCACGGTCGTCCTAGTGCGAGGGTCCGGCGTAGGATTCCGCCTGGTCATGCCTCAGCCCCAAAAGGAGTACAGCTTCGCTTTGACTTACGATTTCGCTTTTCCGCATTCAACGTCACAATGGGAAGTGAACAGCTTCGCCCAGCAGATCAAGTTCATGCTCACCGCCCGGACCGGAAGCCTGGTTGTTGACGCGCCTTGGCAGGGAACAAGAGCTGAGCATGTGGTGGCTGATTTTCTGCCCGACCCAGGGACCGGCAAGTTTCAGAGTGTGCTGGAGGAATTCGCGAGCGTGGAGCAAGCCCAACCCTATCAAAAAAGCTTCGATGAGGGCTTGGAGGCCCTGCAAAGTGAGTATCGCCAGTGGCTGGCCAAGATGCCGGAAGTTCCCGAAGAATTCTCGAATGCCGGGGAGCTGGCTGCCTACGTTGATTGGGAAAGCGTGGTGGCCCCCGAGGGGCATCTCACCCGGCCGGCCATGTTTATGTCCAAGAATTGGATGACCAATGTCTGGAGTTGGGACAACTGCTTTAACGCCATGGCCCTCGTGTACGGGAATCCAAAGCTGGCTTGGGACCAACTGATGCTCCTCGTCGACAATCAGAATTCACAGGGCGCATTCCCGGATTGGATGAACGACCAAGTGGTCTCGTGGAGTTACACCAAACCTCCTATCCACGGTTGGGCGCTCGGCTGGATGATGAAGCGGACTCAATTCATTGGCCGGGAACAACTAGCGAGGGTCTACGAACCGCTCAGCCGCTGGACGGATTGGTACTTCAAGTATCGCGACGCCGACCATGACGGAATCCCGGAATACGATCACGGCAACGACTCAGGTTGGGATAACGCCAGCATATTTCTGATTCGCCCGCCCATTGAAGCACCGGACCTCTCAGCGTATCTCATAATCCAAATGGATGTGTTGTCAGACATCGCTCGTAGTCTCGGGAAGCCCGGTGAGGCTCAGAGTTGGAGGAAGCGCGCCGACGATCTGTTGGCCAAACTGTTGGCTCGTTGCTGGAAGGAAAATGAGTTTGTGGCATCGCAAGCGGGAGAGCACGCCTATTATCCCTCCCAGAGTCTCATCCTTTATCTCCCCATCATCCTTGGCAGCCGGTTGCCGAAGCCGGTGCTTACGCAACTGATCGCTGGTTTGAAGGAAAAGGGGAGATTCTTGACTGAAAACGGTCTCGCCACAGAAAACCTGAGGAGCCCGAATTATGTGCCGGATGGGTATTGGCTTGGCCCCGTTTGGGCGCCAGCCATGATGGTTATTGCGGAGGGCCTGGACGAAGTAGGTGAGAAACAGTTCGCGAACGACCTTCGGCTCAGGTTTTGCAACACGGTCGCGAGAAATGGCATGTCAGAGAATTTTGATGCAATCACAGGAACTGGTCTGCGAGACCCTGCCTACACTTGGACCTCCAGCGTGTTTCTGATTTTTGCGCACCAATTATTGCAGGAGGATGCCAGCCAGGCGGTTCGAACTGGACCGGGTAAGTAGGATGCTAACCGACTTCTGCGTGCTCGCTGTGCACTAGCTGGCTGCGGAAAAACCCTTCTCGGCTGTCATCCTGAGCCCTTCGCTGTCGTCCTGATCCCGCCTTGCGGGAGAAGGATCTTCGTCATTTCGCTCAATCAGGGAGGAAGCCATGGACAAGAGAATGACCCGCCGGGAGCTTCTCAAGGATGTGGGTGCGGCGGGTGCAACGGGTATATTGGCCGTTGGTGCAGGAAAAGCAAAGCCGGCCGCTCATCAGTTGGCGCAAGCGGCCCAGGGCGAGGAACCGCCTTCCCCCACCTCGCGCGCTCCCCTGGAGCAACACGAAAATCATCTTGTTGAATTGATCGCAGGAGACATGATCGTCGCTTTCGATCGGAGCTACGGTTCGATTTCCTCGATCACCAAGAAGGGCGACTCGCTGGGGACGAACTTTATCGGGAACGAACAGAACACTCCCGGGGTTGATCCCTCGAACTCTCGATGGACCGGAGACGTCGTCAGTACGGTTTGGGAAATCCTCGACACCAACCCGGCCCATCGCCATTGGTCGCCGCAGGCGCAGTTCGAGCTCGAAGGAAAGTGGAGGCCGGAGCTAACCGGAAGGTCCGGCGATATTCGGCGGGTGAGCTTCGAAGCAGGAGCGTTCACGGTTCACTATGAGGGCGCCTCGGGAAACGATGAGGGTATTCGGAGTTTTAGTCTCGCCATGAAGTATTACATTGGAGAGGGTAATTCGCTGCTTTGGGAGGTCGAACTCCGCAACGTTACGGATCATGTCCTGGAGATCGGCGAACTCGGTTTCCCTTTGATGGTGAACGACGACTATGGCGAGCTCTCTCTAAACCCTCAAACCGGCCGGCCTTATCCCCCTGACGAGGTGGAGCACCCGCTGAGATTTCCCGCCGATCCTTTTTCCGCTTACCACGATCGTTATCCCCGCATCCAGAAATTGTTCCACGAGCAGAAGGTAATTGCTCACCACTTTGTAGGCGGGCACAGTTCCTACGTGCTCATCCAGCGCCCTCTGGGCAATCCGCCGTTTCTTCTTCTGCAGGCCATGCAGGACACGGCATTTGAGTGCGTCTATCGTGACCGCAGTTCTTTTGGGGAGCACGTGTATTGGTGGGGAGGACCAAGCATCTTGGCCGTCCACTCTTGGGCCACAAAGAACTTGCGGCGATGGGAAAGAAATCCTTGGGTGAACGGGCACACCTCGCTGGTCTTACAGCCGGGGGAGAAGTGGTCGTGCCAACTGCGCTTTGTCTTCGTGGATAGCTATGACGGGATTCGAGAGGAACTCTACAAAGCGGGCAATCTCGGCATCCGTGTTCTGCCCTCCATGGTGGTTCCGGAAGATACCGATGCCTACGTGGAGTTGAAATCGAAATCCGACGTGGAGAAGATCGATTTCCTTTCAGACAACATTACGGTCAAAGAAAGGAAGCGCGTCAATAACAAGACCTTGTTGACTGTGTCGTTCAAAGGCCGAGGCCAGAAGAGCCTCAAGTTGCACTATGGCGGCGGCCGCTGGACCAATTTGCACTTCTACTGCATCGAGGACATCGCGCAACTGCTCAAAGCGCGTGGACGCTTCATTGTGGAACGGGAATTCTATGAGAACCCTGAGGACCCCTACCACCGGCACCACATGTTCCTGCCCTTTGACCATCGCATCGGGAGCACTTTCCTCGACTCAGAAGAAGTGTGGGAGGTAGGCGGAAGCGACGAGTTCGGCTTCTCGGAACCTTTGTTCCTGGCCGAGAAGAACGTTTATTATCCCGCCCCGAAAGAAGTGGCAACTCTCGAGACCTACGTCGCCGATTGCCTGTTCAAGTACATCCAGAATCCCGAGACGCACACTATCCGCGCCTCCCTCTATTGGAAGGAAAGGTATCCATCGAGCCCGTGGAGCCATTGGACAAAGGAACGTTCGGAGACAACCTATCGGGCGTACAACTACCCTCACGTCGCGAACATTTATCACGCCCTGTACCGCATCGGCAGGCGATATGGGCTGCTGACACGCAAAACCCCGGAGGAATACTTGAAGATGTCGTATCACACCTGCCTGCAATGGTTCCAGACGGAACCCTGGGGACATGTCGGAGTGATGGGGGGCGCGAACGCTTTGAACATTCTCGATGACATCGGGAAAGAAGGGTGGCAAGAGGAACACAAGAACTTGTTGGAGCAAATGAGGAAGTGTAACGAGGTCTTCCTCAACGATCCCTATCCCTACGCTTCCGAGTTCCCTGTGGACACCACCGCCCACGAACAAGCCTATTTCTTCACGCGCTACTTCGGTAATACCGAGAAGAATCTCAAGACGCTGCAAGTCATTAAAGCGCTCCGAGGCGGAAACCAGCCGGTTTGGTTTCGATACGGCAACGATAACAAGGACGATCTGACTTGCTGGTACACCGAGTCGACTAATGGTTGGGCCTTGCTGCGCGGATTCGAGGATACCGGCGATCCGGACACGTTGATCAAGGGATTTGCAGGAGTGATGAGCGTCGAAGCCGACCTGCTTCCCGACGGCATGTGCTTTGGGGATTTCATTTCCACACCGGGGGTGTTCGACTTTGAAGCCCCAAGAACGTTGGACAGCGGAATCGCGCAGTTCGGTTTTCTTAAAGCTGCGAAATCCTATGTCATCCAGGATGATTCCTTCGGCCTGATCGGTTGCGGTTGCCGAGTAGAATCTTCTGGGAAGGAGGTCCGGGTCTACCCCAAGGATGGGCTGAAAAAGCGGCTGATGTTCGTGCCGCGCAAGATCGATCTGGAGGCCACGCAAGGAGAGGTCGACGAGCTGGTTCTCAGCGCTGCCGGGGGGCGGTTAGAACTCCGCATGAGTGACTCGACAGGGGTCGTGAAAAAGGCGGAGTTGGAGCTCAAGGGGTTGGAGAAGGGGGAGTATCTCGTTCGGCACGGCCCTTCGGCGGACCGCATGCGAGTTTCCGATACCTTGAAACTCTCGATTCCGATCGCCGACGCGAAGCTGATCAGAATCGAAAAGGTGTAAGCGGATATCGAAATGGCCCGACTTCGGAGGTCCTTGTCAGCTCCAGGTTCCGATGCCAGGGCATACAGGCGGAGTGATGGGGGGGTTGATAAACTGAGGACGATGGCTGGAGGCAAAATGGAGTCCTGGTATGAGGACCTGGCGTTTCCGATGCATTGTCCAAAGGCACGGAGGTCTTCGACCTGCTGTCTCGTCGTAAGCCTGATTCTGTTTCTCGCGGCTGGTGCAGCCCTTGGCCGTTCTCAGGAGCAGGTTAAGGCTCGGCAGCCATCAGCCGCAGGCGAGAGATTTGCCGAAGCAGCGAAGCTTTTGCAGGACGGGAAAGCAGACCAGGCGCGGTTAGCCGTTCTCGAAGGCCTGAAGTTGGATCCCCGCAGCGTTCAGGGTTACAACCTGCTTGGGGTGATCAGCCATCAACAAAACAATTTCGCCGAGTCTGAGAGAGCTTTTCTACAGGCCTTGAAGTTTGCCCCTGGCTCGACGCAGGCGCACAACAATCTCGGCAACTGCTACGTGACCGAGAAAAAGTTCGACCTGGCGCGAAACGAATTCCTCACCACGCTGCGAATCTCACCGCGTAACCGCGATGCCAATTACGCGCTCGGGTCACTTTTCCTTGCGCAGAGAGAACCCGGGCGAGCAATTCCATATTTCGAACACGCGCAGCCAGCGGACTTGCCCACTTCTCTAAATCTCACGCGAGCGTACCTGGAGACAGGACGGAAGGACAAAGCGTTGGAACTGGCACACCGAATCTCGAGCACGTATCCAAAAGACGTTCGCGCCCACTTCTCTCTGGGTACCCTTCTCGCTTCTGAAAAGCAACTCGAGGCGGCGATCCATGAACTTGAAATTGCGGATGCCCTCATGCCGGGCAGCTTTGACATTCTTTATTCCCTGGGTAGGACCTATTACGAGAATGGAAATAATGAGGGAAAGGCGGAAAACGTCTTGCGGCGGGCTTTGGCCGTTCAGCCGGATTCTGCACAAACCATGCTCATGCTTGCAAAGCTCTATCACGACCAAAAAAAGGATCTGCAGGCGATGGAACTCCTGGTCAAGGCCCACAAACTGGCCCCTGAGAATACCGACGTAATCCTGCTTCTCGCGCGTCTCAGCATGAGCCAGAACTTCCCTGAAGACGCGCTTCGCCTTTTGCAAGAAGGGATCAAGATTGAGCCCAAGCGTCCGGGCCTGCACGCTGCCCTGGGTGAATGCTACTTTACGGTGGGAAAGATTGACAAAGCCATCGACGAATTTCGAATTCTAATCCAGCTTGATCCTTCCGCAGCCTCTTATGCCCTCATGGGCCTGTGTTACCGGAACTTGGGACGGTTCGACGAGGCAAAACAATTCCTGCTCCAGGGTATGAAGCGCGACCCTCAAAATACGGCCTGTCTTTTCAACCTGGGCTACATTGCCAAGCGGCAGGGTAATATAAAGGAGGCTGAGGAATACCTTGAGCGGGCAGTGCAGGTGAACCCGAATTACGATTCTGCCTTGTTTGAACTGGCTGGCATGAAAATGGCAGAGAAGAAGTATACGGAAGCTCTGCCACTGCTTCAGCGCTGTGTGAAAGTCACCTCCAGGCCCTCCGAGGCATATTACAAGTTGGCTTTGGTGGAGCGGGCTTTACACCAGACAGACGCCGCCGAGCGCGACTTTGGGGTTTTCCAGACCTTGGCGAAGAACAACCCCACGGGCCCGGGCCCGTTTCAAAACCTGTTCGAATACCTCAACCAGCGATCGGAATTGCCGCCACCAGAGCAAGCGAAGAACGACCTGGGGGATCTCCTTGAAGAGGTGAAGAGGCGTCCTGAGGAGCCCAAGAGTCTGTACCTGTTGGCAGAAGCTTATTTGAAGTTAGGCCAGGTCGATGATGCGAAACAGACGGTTGCAAAACTTGATCAAATCAGCGGTGGCGATTTCCGCACCGCTCTGGGTGTCGGGGTTCTGCTGACACGCTACCGGCTTTTCCCGGAGGCAATTCAGCACTTCCAGACAGCGCTGGCCGTCGATCCATCTTCCGATGATGCCACATATGACCTGGCCAACGCGCTATTCCGCATGGGCTCTTACACTCAAGCATTGGACACGATGAAAAAGTTGTCGCCGGAAGCTCAGAAAGACGAGACAGTTCTAGCCCTGTTGGGAGATATTGACGCTCATATGGGTCGCGAGACGGAAGCCGTTAAGATCTTCCAGGATGCCCTAGTCAGGAATCCGGACAACGATGAGTATTACCTTTCCCTCGCACTGGCGCAGTTGAGGGCCGGCGACGCACCCGCCGCGCAGATGTCTCTCAAAAGGGGTTTAACGCGTATCCCCAATTCCGGGAGAATTCTTTGGGGATCGGGGATTGTATCTGTGGTACAAGGAAACAACGTGCAGGCGGAGCAATACCTGAAACAATGTGTGGAGTTGATGCCCGAATGGCAGAGCAGTTATTCAGCCTTGGCTTTCTTCTACTACACGACAGGGCAGATCTCCAAGGCCCGCGATACGGTCAAGCGCTTTGTATCAGAAAACCCTAATGGTCCTTTGAACGTTCAACGAATGCAGCAAGCCCTCGATGCGGCTGCTAATTCGGAAACGCCAGTAACTGTGGCCAGGGCCCTTTCACTTGAAGAACGGCAGCAATTTCTCCAATACGGTCTTGCCCTCGCCGATGTAGCCCCGTAGCATTCCCTTCTATTCCACTCCCCGCATTTCGAAGCTACCGGTATTCTTCGAACACTGGCGCCTTCAGACGGATCTCCCCTAGCTAACCTATCTCACCATCACGCCTCGCAATGGCTAGCGAAGGGCCAAAGAGAAGCGTCAGAGGGGAGCTCGCCAGCAATGCCATGCTCAATACTGTGCAGCCAGCGTTCCTGGAGGATCGTGCGGGCAACCTTCGAAACGGTTTCTTGGGTCTTTAGCATCAACAAGTCCAATCGTGCCAGAGGTCATGCATGCGGGCGCAATCCCCGCGGGTTTTAGGGAAAACCGCAGGCCGCAGGATCAAGCGCGCTCGGGTTTCCTTAATCAATCTGGCCAGGCGCCCAATGTAGTCCGTCCAATTCTCACCTTCCGCGGAGGCCACCAAGCTGAACAAAACTGTGCCGGTCTCCGCACATTTCTCGAGCAGCCAACGTGTGTCGTACATCTCGGGATTTCCAAGATCGATGGCGCGCACCCGCGGCGAAAGGCAGAGCCGTTCGAAAAGAAACGGATGTCGTCCGCAGTAGTGCACGAATGCACCGTCGAAGGGCGCAATGGCTCGCTCCAAGTAAGGCAAGACGAATTCCTCCATCATCTTCGGCGAAACCGTCGTGGCGGTGTCCTCGCTGATGCGGACTCCTGCCGAGGGGAAACACACACCCTGTGGAGTACCGTGACCGTGGATCATGGTGTTTGAACGTTCGCCCAAATGTGATTTCACGATGCGCACGACCCGGCCATGCAGGTCGAGGACAATGTTCATCAGCTCGCAGACCCACTCCGGGTCATCCACAAGGTCCAGGAAGATCTGATTTCCGTAAAGGAGGTGCGCGATGCTGAAGATACCCTGAGTGTCGGGATGGTATGCCACTATCTCATCGCTGCCGTACGAGCGGTGGACATCGTAGAATCGGAGTGCCAGGCGCAGGAGCTTGCTATTCGTGACATCGACATTGGAGATGCATCGGATGGCCTCTCGGCTGAGTTCCTCCCCGGGCCAGGGCATCTGACCTTCCTGCACGACATATTTCTGCCCGGCGATTGCCGGGATGAAGATGGTCCCGAGGTTCGGGCGAATTGTAGGAACGCCATCGGTGGGCCAATCCAGCACTGCTCGCGCCCGCCGCATTTCGGCTTCCCACATCAGTTCAGGGTTTTCGAAGCGGCGTGGGTACCCTTCTGTGTCATATTGGGCCATTTCACCCGTGGGGATAAGAATCATAGAGGGTCCCTCGCCCCTCCAGAACTCTTCGTGAGCGTCGATCTTTTCTGCCGTTTCCGCCATAGCGCCGCTGACCCCTTAATCCCCTCCTCGGAGAGGAAGGGAATTTGTTCTCAAATCATCCGGACACGCCTTTCAGACCTATCCGAACTATACGGGGTACGCAGCCACCAAGGGAGGTCTTCGGGCGTTTACGCGCGCCACGGCATTGGACTGCGCCCCGGATGGAATCCGTGTCAACTGCATTATCCCAGGCGCCACCGATACACCTCTCTTGCGATATCACCTGCGCCTTTGCCCGGATGATGAGCAGCGTCTCCTCTCGAAGATCCCACTCGGCCGTTTCGCAACGGCCGAGGACATTGCCAAAGGGGTTCGTTTCCTGGCCTCCAGCGATGCTTCGTATGTCACCGGAACTGGCTGGCAGTCGATGGCGGTCTGCTTGCTCAGATTTGAACGAAGTTCCAGATCCATGTGGAGACAGGAATTCGCCAACTGTGCGATCACTTGCTGGACATCAGCAAGGCTTCCTCTCGAATCGTTTTGGGGATTGTTTCGCGCAGCGAGGCCTCGATTTCCCAATGGTCCAAATCGTCAAGCCGCTCACGCAGGCTGAGCTGAATGTGCTCGGAGATGACGCGCATCGCGCGTTGTGAGTCCTGCTCCGCGATCGCACGCACCACTTCGGAATGCCGACGGTGGATCTCCTCCAGCAGCGGTCCCGTGTGCCCCTGACGTCGAATCGCAAAAATCCGGATCAGCAGGCGTGTTTCGTTCATGACCTTCA
>Ga0074046_10002547_pt1 | contig 15691 bp, 9 predicted proteins | sample BogForMeECP23OM3_FD_94441 | JGI IMG/M metagenome (GOLD analysis project Ga0074046, IMG submission 94441) | Bog forest soil microbial communities from Calvert Island, British Columbia, Canada - Bog Forest MetaG ECP23OM3 | ecosystem: Environmental > Terrestrial > Soil > Wetlands ...
GCCTTCGCGTAGTCGCTCTTCCTGACGAATAGCGGATGCGGTTTGGAATTGTTGTCTAATCCAGTGATGTGCCAGAGTTGAAACGGCAAGTTCACGGTCGGTTCGCGGTCTGGCGAGTAGAAGGTGCGCTCCTCGCTGGGATCCTTATAGACTCCCAGGATCACATGGAAGGCCTTCTCGATGTTCGCTGCCGTGCCGGTGAGCCATAGATCCCGGCTGTCGCGAGTTCCACCGACGATTTCAAAGCCGCTCGCTTTCGCGAATGCAACCAGGGCATCCCAATCTTCCTGGCTGGGGCCAAACCGCTCGGTAACCTCCTGCGGCGTGAGGAACTGACCGTAGAAGAGGCTGGCAGGGTCGTATTGCTGGCGCAGGAAACTTTGCAACCCTGCGCGATCGCGCAAGGGCAGAACTATGCCGAAGTTTAAGGACTGCGTTGCCGGTAGCCGCCCGACGGAGGGCGCCTGCCCGTTGACCACCTCGTCGCGCACGTGACGCGTCATCAAGGAAAGCGATTGCGCTTGGCTGAGGGAGTTAGCAAGAAACACAATCGCGAGGATTGTGATCGTTATGACGGCGAGCTTACGGACCATAATTCTCCTTTAAGGAAAAGTGGATTCCCCCACGCACTTCGGCCAACCCCACGGCAGTATCGCCTTGGGATTCGCGCTGCCGGTGAAGGGGACGGCAGCGTTTGCAACAGGCAAAGCCGATTACTATCCGGGCCGGGCCTGCTTCATAAAGCGATTGCAGACGTTGCACGCCCTCAATCAGCAGCCCACGAAGCAAGCAAAACCCGCCTCGGAAATGAGCTAACGCTACAATAGCTTCTAGTGGCCGTCAAGATTTAGCGGTGGTTGGCAATGTTACGGTTTGCGAACTGTAATAGAAACCTGACGGTTCCAGCCGGGCGGGATCAAGAAGTGGAGTGATCAAAATGGTCGGGGAGAGAGGATTTGAACCTCCGACCCCCTGGTCCCGAACCAGATTCAGGCACTTATTGAAATCTGTAGAAGTTTGTTGTTTCCAACTGATTACTCTTGAACCTGTTGCAGACTTCTTATTGAAAACTGTTGATCGGTGTTGAACATGGAAGCTCCGACCGTCACAAAATCGTCTACAGCGACTGCACATTAATCCCGAATGCTCCAGGGTTTCTTGGACGCCGGGGTCGGTGGCCGTTCCATCAGAGAGTTCCTTAGCTCTTGCAGGTGGCCAGGCTCGCGCCTTTGGCTTCGGCGCCAGCTTCGGCGGTCATGTCGCGCATTCCGAAGCCTACGCCGATCTTCTTAAGGAAATCGTAAGGCGGAGTACCGCCGGCAAAAATCCATACATAGTCGTTGGAAATTTCTTTCGTGGTGCCATCTATCTCCAGAAGTACCGAGTCGGGCTTGAATTCAACGGGATTGGATTTGAAGAGCACGGTGACTTTCCCTGAGCGCATGAAGTTTCCGATGCGCTGGGCGTTGCGTTCCTTGATGCGGCTGAACTGCTCCTGCCGGTAGGAGAGTGTGACGCTGTTGCCGATCTGGGAGGCGAGGCCCATCGCCGCTTCGACCGCACTATCACCGCCGCCGACTATAAGAATCTTCTTGTTGACATAGTGATCGGCTTCGATCAATCGGTACATCACCTTGCCGAGTTCTTCCCCTTTGACACCGAGTTTGCGTGGGGTTCCGGTGCGGCCGAGCGCCAGAACGACTGCGCGCGAGGAGTAGCTGTGGGTTGCGGTAGCCACGGTGAAAATGCCGCCCTCTCCAGGCGCGATGGTCTCGACTTTTTCGCCCGTTCGGACATTAAAATCGGAACGATTGAGAACCATGTCCCAGAAAGCCAGCAGGTTCTCTTTGGAGAGTTCGGTTTTCTTGAACTTGCCATACATCGGAAATTCCACCGGGCTGGTCATTACTAATTTCTGCCTGGGATATTTTGCGACCGTCCCTCCCACCTCCTCCTGTTCGAGCGTGATGTAGTTCAGTTTCTGCTCGATAGCGCGCAGCGACGCGCTGATGCCGGCGGGGCCAGCGCCCACGATGAGAACGTCGTAAATCTCCCCGCCATTTCCGGACTTGGCGGCACGTGGCCCGGAAGCAATGATATCGATGCAGGTCCGGCCCTGGTTCACGGCGTTCTTAATCAGCGCCAGACCTCCCAGTTCTCCAATAACAAAGAGATTTTTGATGGTTGTTTCGAATTCCGGTGTGAGATACGGCATATCGGCGCCCATGCTGGGGCTGGCCATGACCATGGTGATCGCGCCTACCGGACATGCCTCCGCGCATAAGCCGTGCCCAATGCACTTGAAGCCGTTCACGATAGCTGCTTTGGCTCCAACCATTGCCAGCACGTCGCCTTCAGGGCACACGGTGGTGCAGGTCCCACAGCCAATGCACTGCGCGGTATCAATGTGCGGGTGCTGCGATCTAGGCCCTTCGGAGAACAGCTTGCCCTTTTCCGCGGCTTCGCGGGCGCGGGCGTCCCGATCCTTCAAGCTCTTCAGATAGCTGCGCAGGAAGAAGCTTGAGATAACAGCCGCGACGACCAAAGCGATCAGGGAATCCATAGCGTCCTTAGAAGTACCCCATCGCGATTACGACCCCGATGTGAATCAGGGCTAACACTGCAAACGAATAGCTGAAGGGCTTATGCACGACGTGCCAGAGGTGAAAGACCTGTTGCGCGCGATCAAGAAAGAGAATGCGCTTGGCGCTGGCTGCCTCTTCGCGAGCAAGGTCGATCGCGTGCTCAAGTTTCCGATGTCGCGTGGGCAGGAACCCGCCGAGAGTACTAAATTGCTCTCCCAGGGTCAGCGCGCGTCTCCGGACCCTGGCGATGCGAAAGGCACGCGCGACGTCGAGGGCCATCATGGACGCCAGCGCGACCAATATGGGCCACTGCGCCACCTTCTCAACCGCTGGCAGTTTCAGCAGCAATCGGAGATCGGACTCTGGCAGCAGATTTTGCTGCCTTAGTTGGTGGGAGAGCGCTTCCTGACGATCCTGAAGCTCTTTGTGTGAAATTTCGGCCGCATTCAGGCTGCGCGGAATTTGCGCATACAGATAGCGCCCGATCACACCGCTGAGCGAAACGGCGAGCATGATCCAGAATGCCATGCCGGCAAACCCGCGAAACTTGAACGACGAATGAAATGCGATGACAAATGGCGCCCACAGCCCGAGCAATACGTGAAAGTCGAGCCAGTGCTGGGCGCTGCCTTGGCGTCCCAACCACGCCCACCGTTTCCGCAACGGGTAAAGAAAGATCGCCAGGAACATGGCGAGGCCCAGAAATCCGAGTTTCAGCCCCACCGCGCCGCTCGGCTTGAGTACGGCATGTTTGGTCGAGAATGGCCGGTCGGCTTGCGACAGCGTGTAATAGTTAAAGCCATAAACGGCGATTGCGATCGTCAGGCTTATGGCGATCACATATCCAGCCACTAACCGGAGATGATGCGCATCTCGCTTCCTGCTGGTGGCCGCGATTGCTGCGGTTGCAACTGCTGCGTTGGCGCTCATTTGCTTGCTACCTGCTCCTCTGTGCTGACTGCAAATCTCTTGTAGTCGCTAAATAAGTGGGTGTTGCGCCAGTGTTGGCGCTGGGTTTCGACCTCGACGGTAGCCTGGGAGGGAAACCAGTACGTCGCCGGCGCGTCCCGGAATGCCACCGGGGCGTAGATGACTTCAGATTGAAGTGCTTTCAATCCGAGATCCTCCATCGAACTGCCAACCGTCATCTCGATCTTTGCGATCATTGCAGTCTGAGGATCAATCCAGGCTGTTCCGGAAAGCTCCAGGGGATACTCTCTGCCGCGCAGGGAAAGGGCCGCCGGGGAGCGGGTTCCGCGCAGGTGCTGGAAGGAGACTTTTTGAAAAGAGTGGCCGTTCAGCGTGTCCGTGCCGCTCGCCGTAAAGCGGAAGCTCTCGGCGTAGTACGGGTGGAAAATGAGAAAGAGAGTCGCGAAACCATTGCTGACCAACAGGGGGCGGTTCTTCTTGTCCGCCTTGGCCGTCTCGCCTATCGCCAGGCGGGATTCATCGAGGCTGACCTCTCCGCCGGCGTTGGTCAGGATGACGAGATAGTCATAGGTTGAATCGCGATGCAGTTCGACCTTCCCATTCGATGTCAGCTTTTCCTGACTTACTTTCTCCGTACACTTCACTTCCGAGAACTGTTCAAGATAGTCGGAAACCTGATTTTGGACGCGCGACAGCAGGTCGCCATCGCTGGCAGCAAATGAATAGGGCGACGCCAGGCCGATAGCCAGCAGGACAGTAAACGCTTTTCCGAATTCGCATGCTCGTTTCATTTCTGTTTCATCCTCGTATCAAAGCGGTAGCCCAGTGTGTACATCCACTGGTTGTAGTTCATGCTTCCGCGATTGACGGTAAATCCCCCCTGCAGGAAGTAGTGACTGCCGAAGGAAGTCTCGACATTGGCGTTGATGAACTTCGAGCTATTGTCGCTGGTGAGGCTCGAACTGAAGGACTGATCTCCGAAGAGAATGTCGAGGTGCAGCCTGTCGGTTACGCTTCGCGACACTGAAAACGCACGATACGAACCGCTGCCGAAGGAGCTGCTGAACTTGGAGTAGTGCGCATCGACGTGCAGATCGAGTCTGGGGATGCGATTGAAAGTGATGCCGAACGCCTGGTTGAGGGAGTTCTTCGCATCGCCGGTACGGTTGCTCTGCCCAATATCGGTGTAAAGCCAGATCTGCCTGACGACTTCCACCCGGCCTCCCACGCTAAATCCCTGGAAGAGAAATTTGTCCAGCAAACCCAGGCTGAGCAGGGTGGGATCGTAGGTGGGGATGTCCCGCAAGTAAGTGTGGTTTACGTCAAACTCGAACCTGGGGTGGGGCTGGATGCGGATCGTAAGAAAATTTCGCCCGAGACCGGGGCCGGGTGCGGCGGCGGCCGGCGTGCCGCGCGGACTATCCATCTGCATGGAATCGTAAATCGACAGGTAATGCTTGTAGGAGATCGAATTCTCGAAGAAAACGAAAGGCCGGTTGATTTGCCACTTCATGGCATTCATGCCGGCGCCGGATGTGCTGCTGTAATGTGTGGCATCGTAGCTACCGCCTTCAAAGTTGATGAATACGCCCGCGATCTTGCCATCGGGGTTATAGCTATACGATGTGGGATCGGGAGTGGAGCCGGCAAACATGCCGATGGTGCCGCCTTTTGACAGCCGCGCGCCAAAGTAGCCACCGTCAATGGTGTCAAGGCTTGGCGCCCATGGCAGGTAGAGGCGGCCAAATCCGGCAACGAGGCGCGAGTTGGGATTTTCATAGGTTATGTTGAGGTGGTAAGTGCGGTTGATCAGATCCTGCAAAGTCGGCTGGCTCGACGCCGATTCCGTGGTAAGGTTCCCGCGCCAGTAGCCACGCACATTCCAGTAGGTGCCAACAAGCCGCGTAATGTCGAGGCGCATCACGCCGCCGATATTGTTGCTGGTCATGGCCGTACTACCCTGCGAAACTGTACCCATGTAGTCGATGCCGAACATTCCTCGCGCACGATTCACCGAGGGCATTGGCGGCCGGGGAACCTCATCGTGGGCTTCCTCGTCCATCGCGTCGTTATCGGTAAAAGTCACGACGGCGGGATACTTTCGCGTCGCGCTGAGCGTGCGCTGTTGAATCAGGGCCTGTGCATCACCAGCCGAGAGATAAGCCAGGTCTCCAACTTTGACCGGCCGTTTGGGCGAGTGAATATCGGCAACCGAGGAAGTCTCCGCAGCAGCCGTAACTTCCAGTTCGGCAACTACCTGCGCGTCGCCTGGATCAACAACCGTCCCTTGCTGAACAGGCAAGTTCGTGTCGCGGATTTCGAGCTTCATATTTTCGCCGAGCCCGGAACTGCTGCCGCCATCGAGATAGACAACACCATCAGCGACATACTTAACCCGGAAAATCGTGCGTAAGTTCGGATCGGCAGCCTGAAGGGTAAGCAACGTCTGGTCGCTGGTCGGCGAGTTGGACGATGCTTTCGCGACCGGTTCCGCTGCGACGGCGTCTTTCGCCGCAGTTGCGCTGCGCGAACTTGCAGACGCAGCGGACGCCTGTAATGTGGCGTCTGCGTGCTGCGCGCCGGATGACGCGGACGTTACGGATGAAGTTGCCGTAGCGGCCGGAGGAAAACTGCTGCCGGTTGCGGCTGTGTGAACCTGCCGTGCGGACGGGGCCGCGTCGGTGACGGATGAACTCGGAGTTCCTCCAGTATTGGCTTGGGCCGCCGGCCCAGTGGCAGCGGAATTCGATGGACTCGGCGCCGCAGGCGTCGATGCGTCAGCCGACTCAGGGAAAGGCGAACTTGGGGCAACGGCTTTCGATCCCGAACGGAGCATTCCGGCCAGCCCCCCCGAGACCGCGCGTGCCGGTGGCGTGTGTCTCGATCGAGCAGCCGATTGGGTTGAAAGAACGAGCGTGAGGCGGGTTCCTTCTGTCAGCAACTGGTACGGGACGCTTTCGTCAAGGTCGACGACCAGGCGCGTGACGGGAGGTTCGCCTTGATGTAGGCCGATGCGAACTCCGCGTATTCCTGGAACGTGAACCGCTACTCGTTTTTGCTTCCCCTCGCTTATTGTGTTGGGAAGTTCGAGCACCAATCGATCAGGCTTAGTCGCGACGATGAGGGAGGGTTTGACCGTCGCGCTAAGCCTGAGTTCGATGCGAACGTCGCTTCCTGCATCGACAACTCGCAGTTGCTCGACGGTCGCCGGCACGAGAGTCTGCGCCGTCATAGAAGACACCCAGACCAACAGAATGCCGAGCTGTGTTCGCGCCGCTTTCATTGTGTCCAATCAATTCCGGGTGCTCCACCTGTTTCTCGAACGTGAGTAAATGGCTGCCCCGCTTGCCTGTGCGTATCAACTATGCTTTCGCGCATTGCCACCACCGCCGCCGTTCTTGTGGCACTGGTAGCAGTTCACGCTGTTGTAGACATATCCGCTGATGCCCTGATGGATCTGGTCCGTCTGGCTCTTGGTGTGACAATTCGTGCAAGTAAACACTGAATAGTCGTTCGGGTTGGTGTGGCAGGTAGCGCACACCCCATTTGCCCCGCCGTGATTGACATCCCACCAGGTGTGGTTGAATACCGCTCCGCTCCAACTGTTCGTGTTGTGACAGGTGTCGCAGGTCGTGGGGAAGCCTGCCGACTTATGGTTCGGATTTGTCGTGCCGTTGTAGTCGGCCGCGTGACAGGAATAGCAGAGCGTAGTGGTGATGTTGTAGTTGCCGTTGACGTGGCAGTCGGAACACTGCCGCGGCGGAACCGTGTGCTGTCCGGTCAGCGCCCAGCCGGTTGCAGCATGATTGAACGTGCCATCCATCCAGTTGACCGTGTCGTGGCAAATCTGGCACGTCGTCGGAAAATTGGCCGCAATGTGGTCCACCGGCGTCTTCGCGTTGTTGTAATCGTTCTGGTGACAACTCACACAGGTGGTAATGGTGATGTTGTAATTGCTGTTGACGTGACAATCCGAACACTGCCGTGGCGGCACCGTGTGATTACCGGTAAGAGTCCAGCCGGTTGCGGCGTGATTGAAAGTGCCGTCCATCCAGTTGACGGTGTCATGGCAGAGCTCACATGTCGTCGGGAAGTTAGCCGCGACATGATTCACGGGCGTGGTTGCGTTGTTGTAGTCCTTCTGGTGGCAACTCACACAGGTGGTAACAGTGATGTTGTAGTTGCCGTTGACGTGACAATCCGTGCACTGCCGCGGTGGAACGGTATGCTGTCCGGTCAGGGCCCAGCCGGTTGCGGCGTGATTGAACGTGCCATCCATCCAGTTGACCGTGTCATGGCATTGCTCGCAGGTCGTCGGGAAATTGGCGGCGACGTGATTCACGGGCGTCGTCGCGTTGTTGTAGTCCTTTTGGTGACAACTCACACAGGTGGTGACCGTGATGTTGTAGTTGTTATTGATGTGGCAATCCGTGCATTGCCGCGGCGGGACGGTGTGTTGACCAATGAGCGGGAATCCCGTCTTCGAATGGTCGAAATTCGCCGGCGACCAACCGCTGGTGGTGTGGCAGACCTCGCAGGTCTGCGGGATGCCCTGCTGCACGTGATCGGGGTTGGTGGTGCCGGTGTAGTCGGTCAAGTGGCACGATACGCAAGTCGTGACAGTAATGTTGTAATTGTTGTTCTTGTGGCAATCCGCACATTGCCGCGGCGGATCGGTGTGCATGCCGGTCAACGGAAATCCGGTCTTCGAGTGATCGAAGCTTGCCGGCGACCAACCGCTAGTGGTGTGGCAGACCTCGCAGGTCTGCGGGATGCCTTGCTGCACATGATTGGGGTTGGTGGTGCCGGTGTAGTCGTTCAAGTGGCACGATACGCAAGTCGTGACCGTAATGTTGTAGTTGTTGTTTTTGTGGCAGTCCGCGCACTGCCGTGGCGGCACGGTGTGCATGCCCGTCAGCGGGAACGCGGTCTTCGAGTGATCGAAGTTTGCTGGCGACCAGCCGTTGGTGGTATGGCAGGACTCGCAGGTTTGAGCAAAGCCCAGCTGCACGTGGTTCGGATTGCTCGCCCCTGTGTAATCGTTCAAGTGGCACGACACACAGGTTGTGTTAGTAATGTTGTAGTTATTGTTCTTATGGCAGTCGGCGCATTGACGCGGCGGCACGGTATGCATTCCGGTGAGCGGAAAGCCGGTCGTCGAGTGATCAAATTTCGCATTCAGCCAGTTGTCGAAGCTGTGGCAGTTATTGCAGGTAGTTGGAAAATTGCCGGTTACGTGGTTGGGATTAGTCGCATTCTTGAAATCGGCCGAGTGGCAGCTATAGCAGTCCGTCGACATCGTGCTGTACTGGCTCAGCGCCCCGCTTTTGTGGCAAGCGTCACAATCCACGGCCGCGTGCGCTCCTACCAGTGGAAACCGATTGTTGTGCTGCTTGATCTGCTCGACCTGTACCTTCCATCCCTTGACAGAATGACACTGTTCGCAATTGGCGCCGAACAGTCGCTTGTGGATGTCGGCGTGGCAGGCAGAGCACTGGGTTGGTGTATTGGAGAAGACGGGTTTGACGTGGCATTGCGTACAAGTCACCGATTGGTGCATCCCCCGCAAGGGATACTTGGTGCGATTGTGATCGAATTCCGGTATTGCCCGAATTGGCTTCCAGCCGAAAGACGTGTGGCAGTTCTGGCAAGGCACATCCAGCGCGCCGTGGGGACTCCGGCTATTAGCCAACGGCGTTTGGGCGAAGGCCGAGCTCCAGTGCAGGAGAGCCAGCGCTAGAATTAACTGCAGTCTTATCGGAGTCACGCTCGATCCGAGAAACCAGATTCGACCCCACACACTTTTTTGGCGCGTACTTTCTGACTGCAACCGCCGCGCTGCGTAGCAGCAACGTCGAGCAAATGACGAAGGGATGTGCCCACAACAATGCAATTCTGTGTCCGGACAGAGTAATGACTTGGGCAGACCTACGAAAGTGACCGAAGCCCAGCATTGACACCAACAGCACGCGGCCGTGAGGGGGTGACCACAAGTACATGTACTTCCGCGTCGTGTAAGTTCTCCCGCAAGCGAGGAGTTTTTTCTGTTGAATTGTTCAACAGTTCAGCTTTTTGGCTTGAACGTCGGCCCGTGACAAACGGCGCATTCCTTAGGTGTGGGCTTGTAGAAGAGAACCTGTTTGCCCTCGACCAATCGGGTCAACTTATGACACTGTTCGCAACGCGTTTTCTGATGAGCGCCCTGTAGAGAGAAAGTGGTTCGCTTGTCATGATCGAACAACGCTGGCTTCCACTTCGTGCTGTTGTGGCACGACACGCAGTCGGTTACGCCGTTTTGGGCAAACTGCTTCCCATGAACATCTTCGTGACACTGTTCGCACTTAGTCGGCGCAGTCTTGAAATCAACATTCGTTAACTTGGTTTCCAGGTTTGGCGGCTTGTGGCAGTCCAAGCATGCAGTGGCACGATGCGCACCAACCAGCGGGAAATCGGTTTTTGAATGATCGAAACGGGACAGCTCCTTCCACGATTTCGTGGAGTGGCAGGCTTCGCAGCCTGCGGCTTTACCGTCCAATCCGGCCCGGAGCATGCGTTCCCGGAATTGCCCTTTGTGGGGATCGGAATGGCAGGACGTGCAATCAAGTTCCTGCCAGTGGTAGATAGCGGTCTTCTTACCGACGGCTTGAATCGAATCCTTGTGACAGTCGGTACAGGCGGTTGCGACATGGCCGCCAGTGAGCACGAACCGCGTCTGCTTGTGACGCGCCAGGGTAAAAGTCGAGGGATGGTATCCGTCGAGAGTATGGCATTTCTCACATTGATTGAAGTACGGCGCCGCCGCAAACTGGGCTGCGTGTCGATCCGTATGACAATCCGTACATAGCTGAAACTTGATCTTGTAGAGTGTGTCCTTGCCCTTGGGAATGTGACACTGCCCACATTCCAGGCGAGCGTGCCCGCCCTGAAGCGGGTACGCGCTCGCCGCATGTTCCTTGACTCCGAACTTGGCCGGCTTGAATCCGTCGACGGTGTGGCAGTCCGCGCATTCACCTCCGTCGGCGCGCTTGGAGAACTGGCCGCCGTGTGGATCGGGCCGGTGGCAGTCCGCGCACTTATCGAAAGCCACCGCTTTCTTGAAATCGCCCTGAGCATGGCACTGCACGCACTCGACTTGGGCATGCTTTCCCAGCAGCGGATACTTCGTCTTCGAGTGATCGAAACTCTCGTTTAGTGCGGGCGCCGAGATTTTCTTCCACCCGGCCGGCGAGTGACACGATTGGCAGGTTTGCTTGAAGCTGCCGTGGTGAATATCAGCGTGGCAGTCCGCGCACTGACCAAAGGGAATTCCCGCGTACCGTGGCTGGCCGTCAGGCCCGGGTGTGTGGCACTTCTGGCAGGTGACTTGCGCGTGCAATCCCGTCAGAGGGTAGCGAGTCTTGGAATGATCGAACTCCTTGATCGTGGCAACTGATTTCCAATCCGTGAAGTTGTGACACTGCTGGCAATTCGCTCCCAGTCGTCCCTGGTGCGGATCCTTATGACAAGCGGCGCAAGCCTGAGGAACACCCAGGAAAGTCTTGTTCAGATCCTTCACCTTGATGAGCGCGCGATCAGCCGGAGCAACGTGCTCGGCGTTATGACATTTGTTGCAGGCCAAGCCAGTGTGTTTTCCCTCAAGCGCATATCCAGCCTGCTTGTGGTCAAACGAACCTGGATTCCACTTTACGATCGAGAAATCCTCTCCGTTGTGATCGGAGTGGCAGCGCACGCATCCCTGGCTCGAGCCCGGCTCCTGGTTGTACGTGGCGTGCAGTCCGCGGTGCGCAGCCACGCGCCCCGCAACCTCGGTATGACATTCGAGACACTTAAATGTTGGCTGGCCGGCCGAAAGCTTGTGGCAGGTTGTGCAGTTCGCCGAGCCGTTGAGCGATTGATGCGCGCGCGATAAGGGGCCCGGTGAAATTTGGGCAGTTGCCGGAAAGGCGCTCAAAGTCAATGCCACCAATCCGAGCCGGATCGTTGGCGCCAGACTTTTCAGGTGGCCAAAGGTCGTCGCAATGTCGACCGTGAGAAAACGGCTTCTAGTTGATGTCGGTAGCACCCTGGGCTCTCGTTGAAACTGAAACCTATGCAATCGCCTTTCCATCCCGTGGTGAGGGAGCTAGCAATGTATCACTAGGTCGTTCACCCAACGATTCACGGAAGGACCATGCGAAGTCCGACTCCAAGACAATGACCCCATTTGAGGCACCATATTGTTCCTTCTTACTTTTCGCGTCTTTGTACCTGCATCCGGCGCAGGCAGCCTTCCTTCGCGCCGCCGAAAGCGGACGCTATGGCCGGTTGTGCAATGCAAGAACCCAGCTCGCGACCGTAGGGCATCTGGTTTGCCCGTCACATCGGCGTAGTCGATTCTGTAGACGATCCAGTGGGTTGTGGTGGGAAGAACTTCAGTATTTATGCGGGTCGGCGCGCTAGAGCACCTGGGCCAAAACCAGGGGTGCGGGTTTTGGAGTCCCGTCGCTGCCGTAAGTACTTGGAAACAATTGGTCGGGGAGAGAGGATTTGAACCTCCGACCCCCTGGTCCCGAACCAGATTCCACGCCTTATTGAAACTTGCAGATTCTCGCGGTTTCCAAGTGATTGGTATTGAACCTGTTGCACGCTCCTTGTTGAAATTTGTTGATTGGTGTTGAACGTCGAAGTTCTGGCCGCCACAAAATCGTCTACATCTCTTGGAGCGAACACAACACGAATCTACGGAAACATGCCGGGGACTCTCCGGCGGAAACCATTCTTAGCTGATCGGCGCGCCGGATTTTCCAGCTAAAAATTGACCCATCTTGCCGCCGCGTAAACACGATGAAGTAACCATGAAAGTCATTAAGAAACAGGTCTTGGCCGTGCGGTGTCCAACATGTGGCGCTAAGCCGGGAAAGAAGTGTGAACCGAGCACCGGGCAACCGCGCACGGAACCGCATCGAGACCGGGGCCTAGCAGCTTCGGAGGAGTAGCTTTCTCGCCAAACGGGCGGAAACACGCCAGCCCAGCACGGCCACGAGAGACGAGTGGAAATTGCGTGATGCAATACTCTTATCTTCCAAAGAGCAATCGTTCCAATACAGGACCGAGGGCCAAGGCAGGAAGATAGCTCAGGGCCACTATCGTTATCAAGCAGGTTGTGAGTAGCACCCCGAACACAAAGGAATGGGTCGGAAGAGTTCCCGTTGAAGAAGGAGTATTTCTCTGACGACCAAATAGAGACGCCAATGCCAAAGCAGGAATCGCCAAGCCAAACCTACCCACCATCATCGCAGACGCTGTGGTTAGGTTGTAAAAGGGAGTGTTCGCACTAAGACCGGCAAAGCTTTGGCCGTTGTTGGCGAAGCAAGAAGTGTACGCAAACAGAATCTCGGTAAAACCATGCGGCCCACCATTGACCGTCAGCCCGGAGAGTCCCGCCCTGGTACTCACGGCAATCGCGGTGAGTGGGAGGACGACGAGCGGCGCAGCCAAGGCATACAGCATGATCATTTTGTTCTCCGGGGGCCCAATCTTTTTCCCCAGGTATTCAGGCGTACGCCCAACCATCAGTCCCGCGAGAAACACAGCAATTGCAGCGGCCATCACCATGCTGTAAAGACCTGTCCCGAGACCTCCGAATACGAGTTCTCCAAGCAGCATGTTTACAAGCAAAATCATGCCACCGAGCGAGGTGTAGCTGTCGTGCATTGAGTTGTTTGATCCGGTCGCCGTGTTTGATGTCACGACCGCCGTGAGGGTCGAACCGTCAATGCCGAAGCGCACCTCTTTGCCCTCCATGTTGCCACCAGACACGTTCTCACCAGACTGGACACGGCCATTTTTGAAGTCCCCACTCCCGAGTTGCGGGCCTCTTTGTTCAAAGTGATGTACGAAGACCAGCCCACAGACGAAGAGAAGAAGCATCACACCGTAGAGAAGCCATCCTTGTCGAGGCTGGCCCACCATCCTGCCGAAGGTGTTAGTGAATGCCGCAGGCAGGAGTACGATGGCCAACATTTCGAGAGAGTTCGAAAGGGGCGTGGGGTTCTCATAGGGATGAGCTCCATTTGCGTTAAAGAAACCGCCGCCATTCGTGCCGAGATTCTTGATGATCTCCAGTGCGGCTACCGGACCTTCCGGTATAACCTGACGGACGCCCTCAACGGTGGTGGCGACGGTATAGGGCCGGAAGTTCATCGGGACGCCCTGCCACACGAGCAGCAAGGCGCCGATCAATGCTCCGGGCAGCAGTATCCACAGCAAGGCACGTGTCAGATCAACCCAAAAGTTGCCAAGCGTGTCGGAGAGTTGCCGGGCAAGACCACGGATGAAGGCAACACCCACGGCCAACCCCGCCGCCCCGGCCAGGAAGTTCTGCGCGCAGAGGCCCACCATCTGGCTGAAATAGCTCATCGTGTTCTCACCGGCGTAGGCCTGCCAGGTCGTGGTCGTCGAGAAGCTGATCGCCGTATCTAGAGCCAGATCTGGGGATACCGGCGTCGTGTGGTACTGCGGAAAGAACCAGGGAAGAAACTGTTGCATTCTGAGAATGGCATACAGCAGAATCGTGCCGGCAAGGCCAAAGAGCACGAAACATGTCGCATACTCCTTGGCGTTCATTTCTAGATTAGGATCAACTGCAGTGATGCGATAGATGAGCCGCTCAACCGGAAGACATACACGATCAAGCGCGGTCCGTTCCCTGGAGAAAACCCGTTCCATGTACCCGCCCAGGGACTTCACCAGGATGGTCACGATGGCCGTAAACAACGCGTATTGAATGACGCTGTAAAGATCCACCAGCCCTACTCGGAAGCAGAACGATCGAGGCTCGTTACATGCTCAGAAGATATTCTCTATTTGGGCTGTCGCCTTGATCTTCCCCGCTTTTCCAACTCTCAATTTGTACGACTTTTGTCATCCCGAGCGACGCGAGGGGATGAGAGCTCATGAAAGGTGACGCTCTTGGCCCTCCGAACCAATGTTGAAACGGATCCCTAGTGGAGTCGCCCGTAGCGTGCATCGAGCGCGATATTCAGTTCGAGGACGTGAACACGCGGTTCCCCCAAGAAACCCCATTGGCGGCCCTCCGAGTTCTCTTGAACCAAGCGTGCGACTTCCGCTTCTGGAATCTTGCGTTCCGCAGCCACGCGCCGAATCTGGAACTTTGCCGCCGCTGGCGAAATATCCGGATCCAGTCCTGAACCTGACGTGGTCACCAGATCTACGGGAATCGGAGTACCGGGATTCTCGGCTTGCAGCTTGGCAACGTCTCCATTCACCCGCGCGGTCAACAGCGCATTGGTCGGGCCCAGGTTAGAACCGCTGGAGGCGCTGGCATCGTAGCCAACGGCGCCCGCGGCGGATGGCCGTGCATGAAAATAGCCCGGCCCCGAAAACGGCTGCCCGATCAGGCGCGAGCCAACTACCGCTCCGTCCTTCCCCTTAATCAGCTGGCCGTTGGCCTGTTCTGGGAAGATAAGCTGCGCGAGTCCTGTCACCAGCAGTGGGTACAGAATTCCCAACAGGACCGTCGTCGCGATCGTCATCAGTACTGCTGTGATTAGATTCTTCTTCATATGCTTTCTCGATACCAAACTCCTATATCAGTTTGACGCCGGTGATGAACATGTCAATCAGCTTGATGCCGATGAACGGGACCACCAGTCCGCCAAATCCATAGACCAGCAGATTCCGCCGGAGGAGAGATTCGGCGCTCATCGGCTTATATGCCACGCCTCGCAGCGCCAGCGGAATCAGGGCAACGATGATGAGCGCGTTAAAAATTACAGCGGAGAGCACTGCCGACTGCGGTGTCTGCAACCGCATAATGTTCAGCGCATTCAGCACCGGGAACGTTCCGGCAAACATCGCCGGAATGATAGCGAAATACTTAGCGACGTCGTTCGCGATCGAGAACGTAGTGAGCGCTCCGCGCGTCATCAGCAACTGCTTACCGATTGCCACCACCTCGATGAGCTTGGTGGGATTCGAATCCAGGTCCACCATGTTGCCGGCTTCTTTCGCGGCCTGTGTGCCGGTATTCATGGCCACACCCACATCGGCCTGAGCGAGGGCAGGGGCATCGTTGGTACCGTCGCCGGTCATGGCCACTAACTTGCCGGCGCCCTGCTCACGGCGAATCAGATCCATCTTTTCTTTCGGAGTCGCCTCCGCCAGAAAATCGTCCA
>Ga0074046_10002548_pt1 | contig 15689 bp, 14 predicted proteins | sample BogForMeECP23OM3_FD_94441 | JGI IMG/M metagenome (GOLD analysis project Ga0074046, IMG submission 94441) | Bog forest soil microbial communities from Calvert Island, British Columbia, Canada - Bog Forest MetaG ECP23OM3 | ecosystem: Environmental > Terrestrial > Soil > Wetlands ...
CGTTAACGTGAGCATGACAGGAGGGTTATCCCTAATTGGGGACAAATTCACAATATTCAACCACGAAATATATGATAGTTGCCCGATTCGATGTGGAGGGCGTAGTCGAAAAACCTGACGTGATAGGCGCAATCTTCGGCCAAACCGAAGGCCTATTCGGACCAGATTTAGATCTTCGCGAACTACAAAAATCAGGCAGAATTGGACGCATCGAAATTCAGTTAGAGTCAAGACAGGACAGGACAACCGGAGCCATAACTATACCTTCAAGCCTAGACAAAACATCAACCGCGATCATAGCAGCAGCAATACAAAGCGTAGACCGAATAGGTCCATGCCTTGCTAAAGTAACACTTGAAAAGGTTGCCGATATCAGAGAAGACAAACGAAAACTGATCTTAGACAAAGCCAAAGACATCCTTCGAACCTGGGTTGTTGAAGTCTCTCCTAGCACAGATGAGATGGTCAAAGAGGTATCCGGAGTAATACGCGGATCTGACGTCGTGGAGTATGGTCCCGATCATCTGCCTTCCGGACCTGAAGTATCCTCAAGTCCGTCAATAATCCTCGTGGAAGGCCGAGCAGACATCGTACTGCTCCTTCGTTGCGGCATCAAAAATGCCGTAGCAATAGAAGGAACCAAGATCCCGCACACAATTATCGAACTATGCAAGACAAAAGAAACAACAGCATTCTTGGACGGAGATCGAGGTGGAGATTTAATTCTCAAAGAGCTAATGCAAGTAGCGCCGGTTGATTACGTTGCCCGAGCACCACTCGGGAAAGAGGTTGAGGAGCTAACCCCGAAAGAAATAATGAAATGCCTACGCGAAAAAGTGCCAGTAGAAGCTCGAGCACCACCCGTAGGTCAAACCTTCCGTCGACCTGAACCGGTCCCAGTGCAACGACCACCACCAGTACAGTTACCCCCAAACATAGTCGCGAAAGCACGAGAACTTCGAGGATCGCTAGAAGGCGCCCTCCTTGACCAACCCTTGAATGAAATAGCCAGGCTGCCAGTAAGCGAGTTAGCTGGAAAGCTAACGGACTTCCAGGGAGTCGACACAATCGTCTTCGACGGAGTAGTAACTCAAAGGCTGATCGACTTAGCCGAGGAACGAGGTGTGAAAATGGTAATCGGCGACCGCATAGCCGATCTAACACGAAGGCCCGGCACTATCAAAATCATGACGCTTCCTGAGGTAGCAGGTCCACCCACTGCGTAGGGAGCCACTCAGCTCGTAGACGACATATTGAGTCCAATTTGCATCTTCAGCGCCGAAGCCCCATTCGAGTAATAACGGTCTAAAATGCGAACCCGACGGAAACCTAGTCGAGAATACAGACGGATCGCTGTGCCATTATCTACCCTTACCTCCAGAAACAATGTCATTACGCCTCGATCTGATAGAAATCTCTTCAATTCATTAATCAACGTCTGAGCGATCCCAATCCTTCGTCGACTCCGCAGAACTGCAATCGAAATCAAGTGGGCTTCCTCGGCTCTTATTGATGATACGCAATATCCGACAACTCGGCCGTCAACATCTACAGCCACAAAGGACGCCGGACATCTCCTGAGCAACTCCGCGAGAAGAACACGCGGATAAGGATCATCAAACGAGTTCTCTTCAATCATGCAAACATCGTAGAGATCAGCGACCGATGCGCGCCGGACCGTGTAAACTGCCGAACCCAAATCTTCATCTTCTGGAAATATCTCGCTCGCAGATAGGTTAAATATAGCGGATCGAAAGTTCCGTGCCTAAAGCCATCGGGGACGAGCGCGTGTCTGAGAAGAAAACTCCACAACGCTGGGGTATAGCCAACATTTATTCTTCCTTCAACAACACTCTTGTTCACGTCACCGACCTTAGCGGTGCCGAAACAATATCCCGCAGCGCTGGAGGCCAGCATGTCAAAGCGGACCGACTTCAAGGCTCACCTTACGCAGCAATGCAAGCGGCAGCCGCCGCCGCAAGGGTTGCCAAGGACAGAGGAATAACGTCCCTCCACATAAGAGTCCGAGCACCGGGCGGACACAAGGCAAGGACGCCTGGACCTGGAGCACAAGCAGCAATCAGAATGCTAGCTCGAGCGGGATTCAGAATCGGACGGATCGAGGACGTCACACCAATTCCTCATGACGGAACCCGACGACCAGGCGGAAGACGAGGAAGAAGAGTCTAAAACGCCTTCCCAAAAACCTGCTCTCAAAACACTCCGGAAGCCAACCGGCATAATTCTGGTGCTAAGATTTGACGACACATCGTCCAAGCAATCCGGCTGCACCACTTCGAAAAATGCTGAGGGCACACGAGAATTGGAGGCTTGAAAGGTGTTTGAACCTCCTCGCGTCCGAAAATCGAAGCAGCACCGATGTTCGCGATATGCTCGGCAGCGACCTATCTAATCGTTACACCTCACCAGACCGATTCTACATGGGCACAAAATACATCGACGAAATACAAACTAAGACAGAGGATCTGGCGAAGAATCTCTTTCGATGCAACTATGCTGACGTAACGCCACTGTCAGGACACGTTGCTGACATAATTGCCCTCAGCGTCCTGGCCCATCGTGGCGACAAGATAATGGCGGTGGGACAATCGAACGGAGGATACCCCGGCATCTCATCAGAAGCGTACCCGAAAATTTACGGTCTACAAGTAACCGAATTTCCATTCAACAAGCGCAAGTTCAACATCGACTCACCTAGGGCCGCAACGGCGATTGAACAAGAAAGACCGAAGGTGGTTATCTTTGGTGCCAGCTTCATACTTTTCCCACATCCGTTACTAGAGCTAAGCGAAGTATGCCACCGCGTAGGCGCTCACGTTGTTTATGATGGCTCTCACGTTCTAGGACTCATAGCGGGCGAACAATTTCAAGATCCACTTCGAGAGGGAGCAGACTTACTGATCGGGTCGACCCACAAAAGTTTCCCAGGTCCACAAGGTGGAGTTCTCCTTACGAGCAAGTATCAAGATAACCTTCGCGGCAAGGTAAACCCCGCAATCGTAGACAACGCACATTGGAATCGAATAGCCGCCCTATACGTCGCCTTAGCAGAAATGAAGAAATTCGGTACTCGGTACGCGCGTCAAGTAATCCGCAATAGCCAGGCGTTAGCGAAAGCACTTGATGAAAGCGGGGTCCGACTAATCGGAAAAGAATTAGGCTTCACCAAATCGCATCAGATTATAGTAGATGAATCCGATCCTGAACAAGCAACGCGGATGGCACGGCGACTCGAAGAAGCAAACATCATAGTGGACACTGGAATTAGAATCGGCACAAGCGAGGAAACTAGGCTAGGAATGCGTGAATCGGAGATGCTGAGAATTGCCGAACTCATATCACGAGTGTGGATTGCAAATGAAAACCCCAAGAAAATTAGAAAGGACGTAAACCGATTGAGACGTGAATTTCGAACGATCAGGTTCTGTTAAGAGGCCCTGTAGCGAAGAATCGCAGCAATCCCACCGAAAGAATCTCTCAACATAACACCCTCATCCGTTTCAGTTGAAATAATAGCCACATTTGCATTCTGTTTATCGGCAATTTCAATTAATTCATCCACTAAATCCTTCCTATCGTCAACTGCTAACGATACAGAATTGCATTTCTTGCAGGCTGCTGACAACAAATCCTGTTCGAATTTCACAAACCCAGATTGTGGAATAAGAGAATCGTCAACGTTCCCACAGTTCTTGCATTTAACGAAGACATGGATCGTGTTCAGCTTCTCCGAAACGATGAGCGTATCGACGATTCCAGCGTTCAAATATTTCCTCACCTGCGTTTCGCCGTACATGCCCAGGCCTGTTTCGTGTCCGATTTCATAGAGAAACTTCTGAACAATCTTCTTTTCCTCCATATACCGAACTCCCCGAAGAATTTCACCACTCTTCGATACAATCTCTTCAACCCCTTGTTCTCCTACATAGGAGGTATCTATGGTTGCGAGAATTTTTTCTTTCAACATGTAATTCAAGTAGTCTCCTTCTATGAAATCATACTTGGTCGGGCCAGGGCCGCCTACGATCAATCCTTTCAAGCCTTCGATCTCCGATAGTAATTCGTAAGCATGCGCTCCGACTCGGTGGTAATAGGCATTCAATGATTGCTCACGAATACGCTCGAATCTCCTCGCCGACTGCCCACCGGCCCGGTGTTTACCAGCAACACCTGAGCTGAACTTCTGCAAAATCTCCATTCTCTGACCTCTAACAACAGCTACAACAGCGTCACTAGTGTCAATCACGATAACGCCATACGCGTTCCGTTCCTTCACCATGGCCAGCAAGGGTTCAAGGTGAAATCTTGCATCACAGCGGTAGAAGTAAATGTTGATAGGTTCGGGCGGTTCGAGAACGAAGGTTTCCATCCGTTCCGTACCAGCACCATTCCGTGGAATCGCACCACAGAAAATCACTAACCCATTCGTTGGAGGTTCCTTGAACAACTTCAATCGTTGACTAGTCCGATCTATCGCATCCTGAACATTCTTTCGTGTTGTGCGTGACTTAATGTTCGAGGCTGTTCCGTACTCTTCACGAAGATTTGCTAGAACCTCATGAATTCGTCTTCCGGGAGGAACGTACAGACTGATCAACTCGGTCCCGCGGCCTTCCTTATCAGCCAGCATCTCTAGCGTTCGCTTAAGCTTGAACCTAAGAACCGAGTCTGCTGTCGCTGACACCTAGAACACCTGTTCTCAAGTAGCTATCCGGATTTTATATAGATTAGTTGTGTTATGAAGTATTCAAAGCATCCGTGAATCACATGAAAACCGTCCTCAAAGTCGGCGGATTCGCATTCTCCGAAAGTAGACAGGAATCCCTTGTTCAACAGTATGTCGACCTTCTCAAACAATTATCCAAAGAACATCAACTAATCGTGATCGCAGGCGGCGGCGCCATCGCACGCATCTACATTAACGCCGCCAGAAAAATGGGGGTTCCCGAATCATTATGCGATCAACTAGGAATCATAGTAAGTCGACTCAACGCACGTCTCATAGCTGACGGCTTAGGAGAACATGCCTATCCAGAGATCCCTCTCACAGTAAGTGAACTAAAACACTATTTCGCGTCCGGAAAAATCGTTGCGATGGGAGGTCTTCAACCAGGCCACTCAACCAACGCAGTCGCCGCAATAGCCGCAGAAACCGTGAAGGCCGAGATTTTCGTCAACGCAACCGATGTCGACGGAGTATACACGAACGACCCGACCAAAGATCCTACCGCAAAACGACTTGAAGAAGTAACAGTAGCAGAACTTACCAAGATACTGTCCGGAGGGGCAGTCAGAGCCGGAACATACGATCTCATGGACCCCGTCGCCCTGAAAGTTATTGAACGATCAAGAATCCCGACAACCATCGTTGATGGTCGAACACCGATCAACGTACTCAAGGCTATTCGAAGAGAGAAGATTGGGACACGGATACTCTTCGACTAAGGAATTATGTCAGATGAGACTGAGCGACATATTTCAATCCAAAGCACAAGTGAAACTTATAGAATACTTACTCGATAATGCCGGCTCGCAACGGGTCTTCAGCCAAGCAAGCTTGGCAAGCTTCCTGCAAATGTCACCATCCACAGTCGCCCGGATCGTCGAACCATTAGTCCAGCAAAAGATTCTGTTATACGATCGATTCGAGCAAGGCATGAAAATATTTACGCTCAACGAGACGGAAGATAAAACAAAAGCCCTAATCGAATTCTACACGAAACTAAAACAAATGTAGAGATTAATCTACTTGTCAATCTCTACATTAGCGACCATGCGGAATTTGTCAGCGAGAGATTCACAGATCAGTGAACAGACACGCCACTGCCGTAAGTTGTAGTTAATCCGCAATTCCTCAAGAGCTTCGATTATTTTGTCCTCTTCTTCAGGTTTCAATCCTGCTCTCTCGACTAGAAGCCCGCCATGCAACTCCGCTTAATTAAACGTTCCCTGATAATTCCAATCATACCTCCATGATTCATTACCCAACACGAAGATTCCTAAAAATAAATCGCGTTTTAGTGGAACTGTCAATTACAAAAGATTCATTCGTTTTCATCTAGCTAGAAACCTTAAAGTTGAACAAATTAAACTCACAGCCGAAGACTCCGAATGGCAACGGTACCAATTATCTTAGCAATATACATCGCCATTTGGGCAATAATATCAATCGCCTGGTGGGCGTTCAGAGCTGACAGATTCGGAATCACTGGACCTCCACTCTACTTGATATATCGCACGACAAAACTGAACCGATGGATCGAAAAAATTTCAAACCTATCTACCACCGGATGGCGGGTAATATGGAACCTCGGCATAGTTACAGGCGTCGGACTGATGGTATTCATATTTTACGAGTTAGCTGAGAACCTCGTTAATCTGTTCTACAAAAGCCCGCAGGCCGTCTCAATTCAACCAATAGTCCCACTACCAGGACTATTCGTTTCCTTTGAAACATTCCCGTATCTTGTTCTCGCCTTGTCAGTAGTGGTTGTTACACATGAATTGTCACATGGAATAGCGAGCCTAGTTGAAAAAATCCCGCTCAAATCAACCGGAGCATTCTTCGCTCACATACTCATGGGCGGATTCGTGGAACCCGACGAAGAGCAACTGAGTAAGGCCTCAAACGTAGCTAAACTTCGAGTCTTCGCTGCAGGCTCTTTCACTAACGTCGTAATAGGAATCATGTTCGTCCTCCTCCTGTCTAATTTCGCCGCAACAATAGCTCCTTTCTACACCGTAACCCAGACGGGTGTGTCGATCGGGAGCATACCCAACAATCTCCCCGCACACACCTCCGGCTTGCAAGCAGGAGACATCGTGACAAGCATTAACGGAACAACGATTACAGGCATTAACGACTTACGCCGCTACATGGACAACGTCACGCCAGGACAAGTAGTGGTAATAGGGACGCAGCGAGGAAATTTCCCAGTTAAGACAATCACAGACCCAAATAATGCCACTCACGCGGTTATCGGAATTAGCGGCCTGACCGACAATATTGTGTACGGCCCCAAGTTTCCTTTTCTATCAAGCGATCTACCGAACATTCTTCTTCATTCTGAGTTCTGGCTATCAGTAGTCCTCACTAGTGTAGCGATGATCAATATGCTCCCAATGTACCCGTTTGATGGAGATAAATTCCTAGACACGGCCTTGAACGTACTCGGAATAAGACAAACCAAAGGAATTAGAAGCGCAGCAAACGCCGCTGGTTACCTACTACTCCTACTCAATATTGGATTATCATTGATCCGATTCGGTTTTATGAGGTACTGAACCGATTGCCCGAACGTACTTGCAGCTTCTGCTCTGAACCTGCAATTTACACCAAAGAATACGAAGGCGCATCATTCTGCGGCAAATGCTTTCGCCACAGCCTCGAAGAACGCGTTAGACGAACGATAACAAAACATGAGATGTTTGCTCATGATGACCACATAGCCGTCGCCGTTTCAGGCGGTAAAGACAGCCTCACTCTCCTCACTCTACTAGTTAAGATGGAACAACGATTCCCGTACAGCAAAATTACTGCAGTAAGCGTCGATGAGGGAATAGAAGAATACAGAGATGAAGCACTCAAAATCGCATCCGATACCTGTCGAAAACTAAACGTAAGCCACCATATCGTCTCATACAAGGAACTCTTCGGAGTCACCACAGACATAATTGTGGAGGAACACTTGGGTAAGACTCCCTGCTCCTACTGCGGGGTGCTCCGTCGAAAAGCAATCAACAAGGCAGCCGCGAAAATTGGTGCAACCAAAATCGCTACCGCTCATAACCTTGACGACGAGGTTCAAACGGTTCTCCTGAACATACTCCATGGAGATCCGATGCGCATCATACGTTCAGGACCCGTACTACAAGACCTCCGAGGCCGATTCATAACACGAGTCAAACCATTCTGGGATATTCCTGAAAAGGAAATTGTTCTCTATGCGTATCTAGTAGGATTGGAGTTTCAAACCGTGGCTTGTCCTCACGGTAATGAAGCGTTGAGAAACGACATCAGAAGCTTCCTGAACCAAATGGAACAGAAACATACTGGAACAAAATTCACTCTCCAGAAAACAGCTCAGAAATTGCGAGAGCAATTATCGACAACGATTCATCCGTTGGAATTGCAGGACTGCGAAAAATGTGGAGACCCGACACCTCATAGACTATGCGAAGCCTGCATCATGTTAGAATCAATTAGCCCAGAATCATTGGTCGACTCGCTCACTGCCGCATTTATATGAGAACGAGAACTCAGAATTAACTGGCGATGGCAGGAGGATCGGGGAGCCAGCCGTTCCCTGTTACCCGAAATCGGCTTCACGCGGGGACCCGTCAACCCGAGAGAAAGGTGGCTCCGGACCTCAGTAGGCCCTCAGCATTAACAATGAAACTCTGCCCCACCGGGCCAGCGTAAGAGGGAATCCTTCTGAAGGGAAAGGTTCACCTCTTCATCGTCGAACCCGATGAGGCTCGGAAGAGAGCAGTTGTAAGGCGAGCGCCAAGGCGCTGATGGGATCACAGGGTCCAGGAAGTTCTGGAGACACCGCTGTGACGAGGACTACCGATTCCTTGGGGATGCTGCCATCGCCATATCTTCCTGATAAGCTAACTGGCAGAAGCACCTCGAGAACGCTTAATACGACGAATCCAGTCTACGCTAAGAAAATCACGGAAAGGGTCGAACGTTGAGTCGGAAGCCTCCTGAAATAAAAATATACGACAAATGGAGCACAGACGAGATCGAAGTAAAAGACCCAGGTCTCGAAAAATATCTATCGGTTAAGCCAACCCTGTTTCCTCACAGCGGCGGCCGACATGAACACAAACGATTCCGAAAGGCTTCACTGAACATCGTGGAACGCCTCGTCAACAACATGATGCGTCCAGGACGAGCAGGTGGAAAGAAAACTAAAGCCATAGGGATCGTCAGAAACGCACTTGACCTGGTCAACCTAAAAACAGGCAAGAATCCGGTTGACATCCTAGTGAAAGCGGTAGAAAACACAGCGCCTGCGGAAGATGTCACACGCATAGCTTACGGTGGCATCGTATACCCGATCTCAATCGACATTTCTCCACTCAGGAGAATAGATATAGCATTACGATTCATGACTGACGGTGCACGACAGGCCTCCTTCAGCAACGCTAGGACGATCGATGAATGCTTAGCTGAAGAAATTCAATACGCAGGGCAGCGAGATAATCGAAGCTACGCTGTCAGAAAACGTGACGAGATGGAACGAGTAGCATTGGCCTCTCGTTAAAATCGATTCACGGATTTTCTAACCCTTAAATACCGGGTACCTTTTCAGTACCAAATCGTCAGAATATACTTGGAAAGATGATGTATGTCCGCTTCAAAGAAACCGCACTTGAACCTTATAATCATAGGCCACGTCGACCATGGAAAAAGCACCATGACAGGACACCTCCTATTCGATACCGGCAATGTTGATGACAAGACCATCGCCAAATACGCAGATGAATCGACCAAGTCTGGAAGAGGAGAGACATTCAAATTCGCATGGGTCCTCGACACACTCAAAGAAGAACGCGAAAGAGGAGTCACAATCGATCTGCGATTTGAGAAATTCGAGACAGACAAAATATTCTTCACAATCATAGACGCTCCGGGCCACCGGGACTTCATCAAAAACATGATCACAGGCACCAGCCAAGCTGACGCAGCAATCCTAGTCGCCTCATCGAAAAAAGGCGAATTCGAAGTCGGCATAGGCCCAGGAGGCCAAACCCGAGAACACGCGTACCTAGCCAGAACCCTAGGTGTTTCACAACTGGCAGTTGCTATCAACAAAATGGATGACGAAACCACAAACTACAGTGAAGAAAGATACAACGAATGCAGAAAAGAAATGGAATCACTTCTCAAAGTCGTAGGGTACGACACATCCAAAGTCCAATTCATCCCAGTCTCAGGATGGCTAGGCGACAACCTCGTCAAAAAATCCGACAAAACGCCATGGTACAAGGGTCCAACGCTACTAGAAGTACTGAATAGTTTCCAGGAACCACCCAAACCAACCAACAAACCACTCCGCATCCCCGTACAAGACGTCTACTCAATCACAGGCATCGGAACCGTACCCGTCGGACGAGTCGAAACTGGAACCCTGAAAGTCGGCGAAACCATCGTGTTCATGCCTGCGAACGCACGCGGCGAATGCAAAGATATCGAAACCCATCACACGAAAATACAAGAAGCCGTACCCGGAGACAATATAGGCTTCAACGTCAGAGGCATTGCTAAAAACGAAGTCCACAGAGGAGACGTAGCAGGCAAGTCCGATAACCCACCAACCGTCGCAAACGAATTCATAGGAAGAATCATCGTAGTCTTCCACCCAACAGCAATCGCAGCAGGATACACCCCCGTCATGCACGCACACACAGCAACCACTTCAGCAACCTTCACCGAACTACTCCAGAAAATAGACGCACGATCCGGACAAGTTACTCAAGAGAAACCAGACTTCCTCAAAACCGGCGACGCCGCACTCGTCAAAATACGCCCACTGCGTCCACTCGCAATTGAAGCCTACAGTGACATTCCACAACTTGGAAGATTCGCAATCAGAGACATGGGCAGCACAATCGCCGTTGGCGTAGTCGCAGAAGTAACCGAGAAAGCAACAATACCAGAAAAGAAAGGGTAACTCTCTTTCTTTCTCCAACTTTTCCGTTTTCCGTAACAGCGAACCTTTTTTAGACGCCACCAGAGCATGGGGCATACTTCGCATTAACAGGAAAGGGAGACAACAGTGGTAAACAAAGCACGAATCAGATTGTCAAGCACCGACCCGCAAGGGTTGAACAGTATATGCGGCGAAATCATGAAAATCGCCGACAAAACCGGCGTAAAACTTCGCGGCCCAATCCCACTCCCAACCAAACGTCTATGGGTCCCAACACGAAAAAGTCCCTGTGGAGAAGGAACCCACACATGGGACAGCTGGGAAATGCGAATTCACAAACGGCTGATCGACGTCGACCCGAACGAACGATTCCTTAAACGCCTGATGCGAATTCAGACACCTGAAAAGGTGTTCATTGAAATAGAATTACTCTAAGTCTATCCTGCAATAAGTCGACCCTGACTTATTTCACGAGCCGGTTTATTTTTCTAGCTAACCGAAAATCCTTCCTTGTCAATCCACCTTCGTCATGAGTGGTTAGACTGAGCCTAACTTTGTTGTAGTTGATTGAGACGTCAGGATGATGATACATGTCCTCAGCCAAACGAGCGACACGATTCAGGAATCGTAATCCCTGCATGAAATCATCGAAAACGAACAACCGCGAAATCCGTTTCCCTCGCAACGTCCAACCCTTAACGGTGCGAAGTTCGCGTCGGATCTGGTTCTTGTCTAACCTCAACGGGGATACGACGTTACCGTAGTTTGTTGCGAGGATGGATAAGTAATTTGTTGGAGGTTATGGCGAAGATTAACATACCGCCAAACAGGAAACTAGGCATGTAATGCGGGGGTACCAGAGCCAGGTCAAATGGGCGGGTCGCGTGCCATAGTGCATGCTGATGCCTACGCTTGGCCACGCGCGCTACACTCAAGATTCGCGTTGCGCTAGGCTTCGCGCGCGGGTGAGCTATCCCGTGGCGTAGGCCTTCGTGGGTTCGAATCCCACTCCCCGCACCATTTTACATGATGCTGAAATCCAACGACTCATCTTTGAAGTAGATTCAGCTATGTTGGATCGAATCAAGTCTTCCTAGAAAACTGAGGAGCGTGAGATAATTCTCTGTTGGAATTCTATGGAATTTGAACAGGTTTCTCTATGCCCCAGCTCCATTGCCGCGTGGGTTGAATTCGAATGTATGTACCCGGTCCCACGTATCCCTCACGAGTCACTAATTCTGCGTGTCCGTAGACAATCATTCCGCGAGGTTGCCAAGGGTTCACAGAGACTAGGTCATCGATCGTTAACGCAACTTTCGGGTTAGTCTGAATATTACTATATCTCTTAGTTTTCGTCAAGCGGTATCCGCTAACAAAGAATTCTTTTCCATCAAAATCGAAACCAACAGGCTCAACGTGGGGTTGGTTATCTATGGAGACAGTTGCAATTCGAAGTAGCCGCTGAGATTTCAAAAACTCAATTTCTTTCGGCGAGAACAACATTCATCCACAATAACCAACGTAAGCGTGATATTTATTGACTAGGAAACGAAACGCTTAGAACTTCAACTCCATTCTTAGGTAGACAACGAAAAGACGGCGATGTATTGAAGAAGATGATGCAAACTGTTTTATCGTCTCGACAAGAAAGTAATGGTTAGTGTGTTTCTTGCGAATATGGCACCTACTGGTTATCGTCTTTTTATTTTCTCCATTGTTACTTCCAGTTGTTGATAGTCAGAGTTACGTTACGGTCACAACTCAAGTTACTAGTATTCAAGTGGTTACGTCGTTATCGCAGCCAGAGCAATTATTCAATAGTGCTTTCAGGATTAATGCTACGACGTCTAGCAATAGTTGCCAGAAATTCAATCAAAGCTTCAATGGTACTCAAGGGCAGTACGTGTCTGGAAATTTCACATCCGATGTTCCACTAGGGATCTTCATTACTCAAGATTCAAGTTATCAGACTTGGTTGATGTCTGGAGGTTGCGCAAGTTTCCCATCCTCAATAGTTAGTCAACCTCCTACGACGACATACGCGTTTAATCTAGCCCTACCCTACTCTGGCTTGTGGGATATTGTTCTAGTAAATTATTCAACCGCTAGAAATGCTGATGGATTCATGACAGCATACTTATCGTATTCTGGATCCACTTTCACGCAACCTTTGCTCAGCACCATTACCCAGACAAGCCTCGTCCAATCCGTGACGACTGCATCGACGACGACAGGAACAACGGGTATACCTGGGTTTCAAGCCGAATCGATCATAATCGGCATCATCCTAGGACTAGCCGCCTTGATTATGATACGACGCAGACGACGATAGGCAACGTTCCGTGGTTTTAGAGTTCTACCAGGTAGAGAGTGTATTGGATAGGTGGATGTGTGCTACCTAATGTTAACCCGTCATACGTCATAGCATCTGACTGAGGTTGTTGTGCTTGATGCACGATGAACCTCTCTACCAAAAGAAAATTGTGTTAAGGGAGGTGAAGACGTAATGTTTAAGCAAAGATTTGGATACCAACCTACGTCTATGCCTACAATCCATGGTACGGATACTACCCGGCCTTTCAATGGCAACAATACGAAATAGACTACTAAATTGAGGAAAGGGAAGCGTACTACCCTTCCCCTTACCTTTTTTGTAAACCCTACTTCGTCGATTCCTTATCGGCCCCAATGTTTACTTTCAGTAGTTTCTACTTTGCGGACACGAGTTCTACTTGGTGAAATTATGTTTAACTCGTTTCCAGTCAAGAATGAGGTTCGGGAGATGTCTTTGTCATTGTCTACGCCGAAAGCAACGCTCCGGTCATGCGATGCAGATTCTGAAAGACTCCCATTAGTTAATCCCTCAATCCAACAACCACTATACCTGAAAGCCTATTCGTTACATGGACTAGCTGATCTGCCTAAAATAAAAGCGGAAATTATTGAAGGCAACATACTCATCATCAAAATAACTCCGATCGCTAGTCGTAGTGAGGAGGAGACGAAATCAGCTATCAACGAACTTGTGGATTTCATAAACTCAATCCAAGGCGACATAGCACGTTTAGAAGAAGAGCGAATAGTCCTCACACCACCAACCGCTAAAATCTGGCGCGACAAAACATCAAACCCCGCTATGTCCATGCACGCTGAATTGAACGAGTAAGGAAGAAAGCTCGGATTGACAGCCAAACGTTTCCGCATCCGACTGCACAAAAGTGGGCTTGTTACTTGGATGATCCCACAAGCAATCCCCTTGGAGTCAGACCAAGACATCGAGGAAGACGACTAGAACTCACGTCCGACCTAGGAAATGGGTTATTCAATCGGCACAAAACTAAACAATCGCACTTAACAGGCTACGGACGCCTGCGTCCGCCTAGATACAGTGGGATTTGAAACTGAATTTCACTAGCTAACGCTCTGGATTCACTTAATTAATTATCATGGAAGAACAAGGGCGCGTTGTCGCCCGGAATAAGCCTCTAAGACACGGTTTGAACCGTGTATAGTATACAGCCCAGCGAACTCACTAATTTTCCTAATATGTACTAGTAAACTGGTGCTGAAATCCCACGCTCCACCTCTGAACTCCATCTTATGAAGTAGAATGCGGTCATCTCGAAAGCTAGTACGTGGCTGAAGGTTAGCAGAAGCAGAGTTCCTCCAGCAACAAGATACGATAACTGATCTCCCTATCTCGATTGCTCAATGAGACGATTAGACTTATCATTATACAAACAATGATCACTTCGCCCTCATGAAATCTCTAGTACCATACACACGAAAATGAGCGCACAAATCTAATATTGCCGGACAACCGCGTCGTTTACTCAAGTAGGGGTTGTTATTTGGATAAGAAAGGCGGCACGACGAACCGAGACTGGTGGCCGAACCAGTTGAAGCTTGGTATCCTGCACCAGCATTCCAAGCAGTCCAATCCGATGGGCGAGGGTTTCAACTACGCTAAAGAGTTCAAGAGTCTCGACTTGGAGGCCGTGAAGAAGGACCTGCGTGAACTGATGACGAAGTCGCAGGACTGGTGGCCGGCGGACTTCGGTCACTACGGGCCGCTCTTCATCCGAATGGCGTGGCACAGCGCGGGCACCTACCGCATTGGCGATGGCCGCGGGGGCGCAGGGTCCGGCAGTCAGCGCTTTGCGCCACTCAACAGCTGGCCCGACAATGTGATCCTCGATAAGGCGCGCCGGCTGCTCTGGCCGATCAAGCAGAAATACGGTCGGAAGATTTCCTGGGCCGACCTGATGATCCTCACGGGCAATGTCGCCTTGGAATCGATGGGTTTCAAGACCTTCGGTTTTGCCGGAGGGCGCGAAGACGTCTGGGAGCCCGAAGAGGACATTTACTGGGGGAGCGAGAGGGAGTGGCTTGGCGACAAGCGCTACTCTGGTGACCGGGAACTAGAAAACCCTCTCGCTGCTGTGCAGATGGGCTTGATTTACGTGAACCCGGAAGGGCCGAACCGTAATCCGGATCCACTTGCTGCTGCCAAGGACATCCGCGAGACATTCGCGCGTATGGCCATGAACGACGAGGAAACCGTCGCGCTGATTGCTGGCGGTCACGCCTTCGGCAAAACTCATGGCGCTGGCGATGTGTCACTCGTGGGCCCAGCCCCTGAAGCCGCCCCCATCGAGGAACAAGGTCTCGGCTGGAAGAGCAAATTTGGCACGGGCAAAGGTGGTGATACGATCGGCAGCGGCCTGGAAGTCATCTGGACCCAGACGCCAACGAAGTGGAGCAACAACTTCTTCCGGAACCTGTTCGACTACGAATGGGAACTAACGAAGAGCCCGGCCGGTGCGCACCAGTGGAAGCCGAAAGGTGACGCAGGCGCCGGTACTGTGCCGGATGCGCACGACCCGTCAAAGCGTCACGCGCCATCCATGCTGACCACGGACCTCGCTTTGCGGTTCGATCCTGTCTACGAAAAGATTTCACGGCGCTTCATGGAAAATCCGGATCAGTTTGCGGACGCGTTCGCCC
>Ga0074046_10002549_pt1 | contig 15688 bp, 16 predicted proteins | sample BogForMeECP23OM3_FD_94441 | JGI IMG/M metagenome (GOLD analysis project Ga0074046, IMG submission 94441) | Bog forest soil microbial communities from Calvert Island, British Columbia, Canada - Bog Forest MetaG ECP23OM3 | ecosystem: Environmental > Terrestrial > Soil > Wetlands ...
ACGCCGCTGCTGGAAGGCACCGACGGCGTGCAGAAGATGTCGAAGTCGTACGGTAATTACATCGGTATCACCGAAGCGCCGCAGGAGATGTATGGCAAGGTCATGTCCATTTCCGACGAGCTCATGTGGCGCTATTACGAGCTGGTCACCGACGTGAGCATGGCCGACATCGAGCGCATGAAGCGCGAGGTCGCCGGCGGCCAGACGCACCCCATGAAGCTGAAGCAGGAACTGGGCAAGCGCATCGTGGCCGACTTCCACTCGCAGGAAGCCGCCGAGAAGGCGGCACGAGACTGGTCGCGCATATTCCAGAAGGACGAAGTGCCGGAAGACCTGCCACTGATCTCGGTGCTCTTCGACGAAGTTGCTGCGCCGAATGCGTCAACTCATGATGGTAATGTTCAGATTAAGCTCGACAAACTGCTGGCGCGAACGGGACTCGCCTCCAGCGTCACCGATGGCCTGCGCAAGCTCAAGCAGAACGCGGTGAAAGTTGATGGCGAACTCAAGACCGACCTGGTCGTCGCGGTGAAGCTGGGAGCGGAATTCACGCTGCGCGCCGGGAAGAAGATGGTAAGGGTGAGAGTAGAGCGGTGAATGATCTTTCTTGTGCCTGCCCCGCGACAGCCTGATAATCGTCTGGCGCGCAACCTCGAACCGTAGAGTGCTGCCATGAACTTTCGCACATGCCTCTTTCTGCTTGTCCTTGCGCTGGCCACTGGCGCCCTCGCCGGTAATGGTGAACCCGCGCCAAACTTCAACGCCAAGACCACTGCCGGCGAGAAGTTCACTAACGAGTCGCTGAAGGGGCACGTCGTGCTGCTGCAGTTCTGGACCACCTGGTGTCCTTACTGCCGGCGCGAACAACCGATCGTGGACGACCTCGACAAGGAATTCCGCGATCAGGGGCTGGTGGTGCTGGCGGTGAATGTGAACGAATCGAAGAAGAAGGTGAAGCAATATCTGGAACAGAATCCGCGCGGCTGCCGCATCGTGCTCACCGAGGACACCAATTTGGCCGCGATGTATGCCGCTAATTCCTTTCCAATTTATGTGGTTATTAACCGCGAGGGAAATGTCGTGGGCACGCAGCACGGCGCTGGCGGGGAGCGCGCCTTGCGCTCTATGCTGGCCCGCGCCGGACTGAAAGGCAGCGAATAGCGCGAGGATGATTGGAGGAAAGCCGTCCATGCCAACCACTAAAGACTCCCTCAAAGACCGTCTGGCGCGCTATCGGGAAATAACCATCGGCGTCATCGGCAGAAAAACAGGACGTAAGATCTCAATCCCCGTGTGGTTCGTTTTGGAGGGCAGCGGCACGCTCTACCTTATGCCGGTCCAAGGTTCTGACACACAGTGGTACAAGAATGTGCTTCACAATCCGACGATTCGGATTTCAGCCCGGGGGAAAGAGGGCTCGTTTCAAGGGATGCCCATTGCGGACCCAGACGTGGTGAAGCATGTCGTCGAGGCGTTCCGCGCAAAGTATGGCGCCGCCGACGTGAAGAAGTACTATTCGAAGTTCGATGTGGCGGTCCGCGTAGACCTCTCCCGAGCGGAACGAGCCTCTGGGTGAAAATTACTTGACAGCGTCAACGGTTTTCGTGACGCCTTTGTCCACGGCCTTGCCTGTCGTCTTTGCGGCCTTGGTGGTTCCGTGAGCGACATCTTTGCTGGTGTCCTTGGTCACGTCGGCAGTTTTCGTCGCGGCTTTCTTGGTGCCGTGAGCCACGTCCCTGCTCGTGTCCTTGGTTACGTCCGCCGTCTTGTCAGCGACTTTTTTCGTGTCCTGCGTCAGGTCCTGGGCGCGGAGGGCCGGGACAAGTATGAGTGTCGCTGCAACCATCGCGATCAACATTAGTCTTCATTGCTTCTCTCCTTGGCTCAATTCTTCCTCACAGGTTTATATGATGATAATCATGGGACTGAGGATTGTCCTGTTGCTACCCTCATTAGCCGTCTTGCTTCTTCGCGCGCGCGTTGGCCACGCGCATAGGATAGATCTCGAAGCGGTTCATGCCGGCGCGAACTGAGGGATCGTTTTCGCCGAAGTGCCGGGCTTCACCTTCGTCCGCGACCTCCAGGATTGCCACACCGAACGCTCCCTCTGGCGCGATAACTGGGCCATAGCAAAGAAGTTTGCCGGCATCGAACTGCTGCTGGCAATAAGCACCGTGTTCTCCCATCAGGGCCCGCTCTTTGTCGGTCATGTTCTGGGCAAAGGTTGGCCGCGGCGGAATCAGCTTGAGGTAGAAATGCTGGCTCATGACGAAAGCATAATAGCGTAATTCCAACGCTGACGGCCTGAGCAGGGAGATAAATCGGCGAGTTGGATTCAACCCAGGGCCTGCTGCAGCGCAAGTTGGGAGACCGACCTGAAGCATGCTGCTCATTATTCCCTTTAACCACAATAGTTTAGACCGTAATGTGGAATTAATTTGACGTGCGCGGCGAACCCTAATAGGGTGCGCCATAGGAGGCGAAAGAGCAGACGATCTGGGGGCGGAACTACTCCTGAACCCGGCAGGCTTCGTCTTGCTTGCCTCTTGAATTCTGGGATCAGGTGGGGCGCTGCGGCCCAAGCTGCTCTAGCGTCTTAGCGAATTGAACTAAAGGAGGACATCGATCCAATGAAACTGCGTATTGCTTCGCTCACAATTCTCTGCTTGGCGTTGGCTGTGATTCCGGCCTTTGCCCAAAATTGGAACTATGACAACGGTCCCATCAACGGTACAACTGATGCCTGGACCATCAACTTTGGCTACATCGTAAGTGACAGTTATATCGCCCAGGGAAGCAACGTCACCGGTTTTTCTTTCGGCGTCTGGGAATACCCGGGCGACAGCCTGAGCTCCGTGGACTGGTCCATAACGCTCGGTGAGAACAGTGGGACGATTTTTGGCTCTGGTACGGCCAGCGGAAGCAGCCTAACCGACAAGTTCATCTCCACCAACCAATTTGGCTATGACATTGACTTGATTACGGTAACGGGCCTCAACGTTCCCGAGAAGCAGGGCGTCACGTACTGGCTGAACCTGCAGAACGCGGCTGTCCCGAGTGGCGACCCGGTTTACTGGGATGAAAACAGCGGCAAGGGCTGTGGCGGCAGCGGCTGCCCGTCCAGTGCCTCCGAGAGTTCAGTAGGTACGATTGCGTCGGAAGCATTTACCATCGGCGGCGGCAGTGGTGGCGGCTCTACGCCTGAACCCGGCAGCATCATGCTGTTCGGTTCTGGCGTCGTGGGTCTGGCTGGCCTATTGCGTCGCAAACTGTTCTAACTGACTCGACGAACCCTCCCCCACAGGTCGAGAACAAACGGTGAAGCCGGAGCACCAAGCTCCGGCTTTTTTCTTAAAGCACACGCTGAGATTGTTTCAGTTGAACTGGTCGGGACGGGCAGATTTGAACTGCCGACCCCTCGCACCCCAAGCGAGTGCTCTACCAGGCTGAGCCACGTCCCGACTGGGCAGTGAGTCCGATCAACGCGATCGGAAGGGTTTCGAGGTCACACCTAGTTTAACACCACGGAAGGCGGAGCCCGCCCGCCGATTCGACATGGACAGATTCGGCAGAAGGCATTTCAGGCTGAACCATCCCCGTTATTCTCGCGTATAACCACTTGGCTGGGACTGCGTCCAAAGCGTGGGCCGGCAAACTGTTATGGTTTTGCGCGACCTTTTTCGCGATGTCTTTCAGACCCTCTGGGCACACAAGCTGCGCACCGCGCTGACCATGTTCGGCATTGCGTGGGGCGTCATCTCTATTGTGCTGGTGGTCGCCGCCGGAGAAGGATTACGCGTTGGACAGGCAAAGGTCTCGGAGAACTTTGGCCGTGATCTGATGATCGTTTTCGCCGGGCGCACCAGCCTGCAGGCAGGCGGGACCCGAGCCGGACGGCAGATTGAGTATCTGGATAGCGTACCCGCCGTTTCGGGAGATCCGCAGCATAAGCGTTGCCGACGGCCGCTTCTACGACTGGGGCGACCTGAAGGAGACCCGGCGCGTCGCCTTCCTCGGGACCGAAGTGCGGAGGCAGCTATTTGGCGGGCGCAATCCCATCGGCGAGAACATCTACCTGAACGATATCCCGTACAAAGTCATCGGGGTGATGAAGACCAAGGACCAGGACTCCAGCTATGACGGGTTCGATATCAACAAAGTTTATGTGCCGTACACAGCCATGCATGAGGACTTTCCCAACAAGCCTCCGGCTACGCCCCACGGTATCGACCAGTTATTGGTGACGCCTAAGTCGGTGGACCAGCATGAAGCCTGCAAAGGTGAGGTCAGAGCTGCGCTGGGACGTTTGCACAACTTCGATCGTCACGACAAAGAAGCCGCCAACATCTGGGACACCGTCGAAGAGGCGCAGGCGTTTAAGACAATGACCGACGGGATGAAGTATTTTCTAGGCGCGGTCGGGCTGACGACGCTGTTCCTGGGCGGTCTAAGCGTGATGAACGTGATGCTGGTGGCGGTGCGCGAGCGAACCCGTGAGATTGGCGTTCGCAAGGCCGTGGGCGCGCAGTCGCGCGACATTATGATGCAATTCTTCATTGAGACCATCATTGTGGTGTTCGTCAGCGGAGGGATGGGCATGGCAATCTCCTTTGGCTTCTGCGCGCTGTTTAATCTGTTGCCTATGCCGCAATTTTTTGCCGGACTACTGCCGACGTGGCAGTCGGGGGCCCTTTCGATCGGATTGCTGGGGCTGGTGGCGATTCTGGCGGCAATGTATCCCGCGAGGCAGGCCGCGTCCATTGATCCCATTGAAGCTCTGCGTTACGAGGCAGGTGGCTGATGCTGGCGATGATGAAGGAGATCACCCAGGAATCGTGGACGGCGCTGATGCGCAGCCGCACCCGCAGCTTCCTGACCATGCTCGGCATCGTGTGGGGCATTGTCGCGGTCACACTGCTTATCGCCTATGGCAGCGGCTTTCGCTCTGTTCTGGTGACGGCCTTCAACTCTTTTGGCAAGAGCACAGTCGTCGCGTGGCCGGCGCAGACCAGCGAGCAGCCGGGCGGCCAGCGCGCCGGCAAGAAGGTCAAGTTCGAACTAGCCGATCTCGAAGCCGTGCGCAATGAAGCCAACATGGTCAAGCAGGCTTGCCTGGAGACGGTGAAGTTTATGCCGGTCGCCTACCTCGACCGCATGGTCAACACCGCAACACGAGGTGTCTGCGCCGAGTATGGCGAAATGCGCAATGAGAATGCCGCCGAGGGGCGCTGGCTCAGCTCCAGCGATGAGTTGGAGCGCCGCCGCGTGGTCTTCATCGGGTGGCGCGTCAAGGAGCAGCTCTTCAGCGGGCGCAACGCCGTCGGCGAGACCGTTGAAATTGGAGGCATGCGCTTCACCGTGGTTGGGGTGATGGACCGCAAGCTGCAGCTCTCCAACTATTTCACCAGCGACGACCGGTCGGCGTTTATTCCTTTCACGACGGCGGGTGATTTGTGGAACACGCGCTATCCGCAGGTGATGGTGTTCACACCCATTGCGGCGCAGTTCGAGAAGAAAGCCAAGGCACAAGTGCTGGCCGCGGTGGCTGAGCGCCAGGGCTTTTCGCCCACTGACGAGAAAGCCATCCAGATGTTTGGCCGCGAAGAGTTTCGCCCCGTAATTGACGGGCTGACCATTGGCCTGCAAGTGCTGCTGATGTTCATCGGCGCGTTGACGCTCGGCATCGGCGGAGTTGGAGTGATGAACATCATGCTGGTCTCGGTGGATGAGCGCATCCGCGAGATCGGCCTGCGACGCGCGCTGGGCGCGCGCAAATGGCATATCTGCTTCCAATTTCTGGCGGAAACTATGCTGCTGATGCTGCTTGGCGGTGCTCTCGGGATTGTGCTCTCGTACGCGCTTTCCATGGTGATCCCGACTTTGCCGATGCTCGGGCCGCTGTTCGAAGACACTTCCGGCAACGGCGACATCCACCTGCGCATCTCGGCGGTTGCAGTAATGGGCTCGGCTCTTGTGCTCCTGGTGGTCGGAGTGGCAAGCGGTATGGTGCCGGCGCTGCGGGCTTCGAAGCTCGATCCGGTGGAGGCGCTGAGATACGAATAGCTAATTCTTGCCCCTCGGCTCGTTGCGCGCGCGGTTCTTGATGCGGATAGGCGTCCCGACAAATCCGAAGGCCGCACGAATCTGGTTCTCCAGGAAGCGCTCATACGAGAAGTGCAGCTTTACCGCGCGATCGGTGAACAGAATGAAGGTGGGAGGCGATACTGACGCCTGCGTCATATAGAGAATCTTGACGCGCTTGGCCATCGGAACGGATGCGCGTTCAAAGTCGACCCGCGCCAGGAATCGGTTCATCTCTCCTGTGCCGATGCGTTTGCGCCGCTCGCTTGCGACCAACTCCAGCGTTGAAAAAACCTTGTCAATGTTCTTGCCGGTCGTGGCAGAGATGAACAGTACGGGCGCGTACGACAGAAATTTCAAATGCCGCCGAACCTGTTCCTCATAAATATTGCGGTCGGCCGGGGGTTTGCCGTCGGTTCGATGGTCGCTCACCAGGTCCCATTTGTTGATGACGACGATCACCGAGCGGCCACTCTCGTGCGCGTAGCCCGCGATAGTCGCATCACCGGCGGTCACACCTTCCGTCGCATCAATCAACATCAGCGCCACGTCGGCGCCTTCTAGGTGCTTGCGCGCCATCACCACGGAAAGCTTCTCGGCCATCAATTCGGTCTTGCCTTTGCGGCGAATGCCGGCGGTATCGATAAAGCGATAGCTGTGACCGCCGTGCTCGACCATTTCGTCCACCGCATCGCGCGTGGTGCCCGCGACAGGCGAAACAATCGCGCGCGAAGTTCCGGTCAGCGTATTCAGCAGGGTCGATTTGCCTACGTTCGGCCGGCCGATAATCGCAACTCGGGTCTCGCGAACGGTTTTGAGTTCTTCCTCCTCGCTTTCCGGCTCGCCTTCTGGCCGCGGCGGTGCCATTTCCTCGTCCGGGGCTTCACGCGCCGGCATCAAGCTCAGCACGTGCTCTAGTAGCTCAGCTATACCGTTGCCGTTTTCGGCGGAGATGGGGAACAGCTCCTTAATACCAAGGCTGCGGAATTCCTCCGCGTAGGGCTCTAGCTGCGGCGTGTCAGCCTTATTGACCGCGAGCATCAGCGGTTTGCCGGTGCGTCGCAGCAGGCGCGCAAGGTCAATGTCGGGAGACGCCAACTCGGTGCGGCCGTCCACCACCAGAACAATGACGTCGGCCTCCTCCAGCGCAACCCGAGCCTGGCGGAAGATCTCTGCGGGGATGAGCTGCTGGTCGTCAGGGATAATGCCCCCGGTGTCCACGACGCGCAGCTTGCGGCCAAGCCATTCGACGTCGCCATAGAGGCGGTCGCGCGTGATGCCCGGTTCGTCGCCGACGATGGCACGGCGCGAGCCCACCAGCCGGTTGAAGAGCGTAGATTTGCCGACGTTAGGACGGCCGACAATAGCCAGTGTGCCCGCAAAGGGCGTGTCCCCGGGCTGGGCAGTGCTGCTGGACTCAAACTGCATTCGACGATTCACTGAAACTCTTTCCGCGGCGACGGCCCGAACAGCGATTGCCCCTAGCGGCTATTATAGGGACAAGATTCCTCGCGTCGTGTCTTCCACTTCCCAATCCGCCGCAATGGCCGCGCGCTTGCCGTCGCTGTACCAGTTCTTTGGGCCGGGCGGTGTTTTGGCGCGCACGCATCCGGCGTATGAGTTCCGCCGCGGACAGCTACAGATGGCCGAGGCCGTCGAGCAGGCGCTGATCGAGCGCCGCCACCTGATCGTCGAAGCGGGCACGGGCACTGGCAAGACGCTGGCGTACCTCCTGCCGGTCATACGCTCGGGGAAGCGCGTCATCATCTCAACGGGAACGAAGACCTTGCAGGAGCAGCTCTTCTTCAAGGACGTCCCGTTCCTGCAGGAGCACTTCGGCGAGCTGCGCGTCTGCTACATGAAGGGACGCGCCAATTATCTCTGCCGCAAGAAGCTGTACGACCTTACCGACCAGCCGGTACTGAACGGGCTGGAGGAGATCAGCCAGTTCCGCATCATCAGTGACTGGGAGAAGACGACGGAGACCGGCGATCGAGCGGAGCTGGCTGAACTGCCCGAGAACAGCCACTTGTGGCCGAAGCTCGACGCGCGCACCGACCGCTGCATTGGTTCTGACTGCCAGCAATTCGACCGCTGCTTCATCACCGAGATGCGACGCCGGGCCGCTGAGAGCGACATCATTATTGTCAATCATCACTTGTTCTGCGCCGACCTGGCAATCAAGGCTGCGGCTGACCGCGCTCCCGACGCCGGTGTGCTGCCGGACGCAGGCGTAGTGGTATTCGACGAAGCGCACGAACTGGAGGACGTGGCCACCGACTACTTTGGCGTGACAGTGTCGAATATTCGCGTGGAGGAACTATTGCGCGACGTGGAGAACACGCTGCGTCGTGTGAATGTGCCGCTCATCGAGGTCATGCCCGCGTGCGCTCAGGTCCGCGACCGCTCGCAGTTTTTCTTTTCGCTGATTCCGCCGGGGGAGGGCCGCTTCGCTTTCGAGAACCGCCCCGAGTTCCTGGAAGAGAATGGCGATGAGTATCTCGGCTTGCAGAATGCGCTACTGCACCTGTACACGGAGCTGCAGGCGATTCCCAACAAGCCCGAAGAGGTACACGCGCTCGCCCGTCGTGTGGAAGAGGTACGGGTGCAGCTTGGGTTCATCCTGGAATCGAAGGCGCACAACACGGTTTTCTGGATCGAGCGCCGCACCGGACGTGGCGCCCAGCACAACGTCTTTCTGCAAGCTACCCCGATCACAGTTTCCGATATTCTGCGTACGACGTTGTTCGAGCATCTGGAAACGGCGGTCCTCACGTCGGCCACGCTGGCCGTGGCGGGGGGCTTCGAATACGTACGCAACCGGGTTGGAATTCAGCACGCGCGCGAGCTGGTCGTGCAGTCGCACTTTGACTATGAGAGCCAGGCGCTGCTGTATGTTCCACCCGATCTGCCCGATCCACGGCAGCCGCAGTTTGTGGAACGCGCAGCGCGACGCGTCCGGCAGTTGCTGGAAATTACGCGCGGACGGGCGTTTTGCCTGTTCACCAGCTACGCGCTGATGAACCAGCTTCACGAGAGGCTACTGGGTGAGTTGCCGTTCCCGGTGCTGTTGCAGGGCAGCGCGCCCAAGAATGTGCTGTTGGAGGAATTCAGGCTCACGCCGAACGCAGTGCTGTTCGCCACGTCGTCGTTCTGGCAGGGGGTTGATGTGCAGGGCGAACAGTTGAGTTGCGTCATCATCGACAAGCTGCCGTTCGCGGTGCCTAACGATCCCGTCGTCGCCGCGCGAATTAAAGTGATCGACGAAGACGGCGGCAACGCGTTCTACGAGTACCAGGTGCCGAGCGCGGTGATTTCGCTGAAGCAGGGCTTCGGCAGGCTGATCCGCTCGCTGCACGATCGCGGACTGCTGTGCTTGCTCGACAATCGGATCCTCAAGAAGCAGTACGGGCGGGTGTTTCTCGACAGTTTGCCAAAGTACGGCCGGACAACGGACATCAAGGCGGTGGAACAATTCTTCGGCCGCGGTTCAGGAACAGAGTAGCCTGCTAACGCGACTGCACGCCAAACACGCTAGAATAGTAACTTCGCTGTAACCCGCCTATTTGCCCCGTTGCAGCTGGAGAGCATGTTCGAAGTCACGGTAGAAGATACGTTTTCCGCGGGCCATTACCTGCGCAATTATCGCGGCAAGTGCGAGAAGCCTCACGGTCACAATTACCGCGTTCGCGTCACCCTCAGCGGCGAGGATCTGGACCAGGCTGGCCTGCTGTTGGACTTCAAGGAGCTGAAAGACGTTCTGCGCCCGGTCATGAACTATCTTGACCACGAGATGATGAACGAGTTGGAGCCGTTTACGACGGTGAATCCCTCGGCGGAGAATCTGGCCAAATATTTTTACGATGAGACCAATGCACGGCTCAAGCAAAGCACCAATGGCCGGGTTCGGGTGAAGGACGTGACCATCTGGGAGACTGACACGACCACGGCGCGTTACAGCGAATAGACGAAGGGTGAACGTGTCATCGTAAATGGGATGGGTCAGGCGAACGGTGGAAGCACCGGGCTTCAGCCCGATGACAACCGTGTGCTGAACGAGGCGGGCTTTAGCCCCGGCCAACCAGCAGAGCTGAAAGCCCCTCTGAATTGCGACGAGATTTCGCTGGGCTGAAGCCCAGCGCTTCCATCCAACTTTCATCTCTCGTGGTCATCATGCAGATCATCGAAATCTACAAGTCGCTGCAAGGTGAGTCCTCCTATACCGGACTGCCGTGCGTGTTTGTGCGGCTGGCGGGATGCAATCTGCGCTGCACATGGTGCGACAGCGAATATACCTTCAAGGGCGGCCAGCGCATGACGCTGGAGGAGATCGAGCGCGAGGTGCATCGACTCTCGCCCGACGGCGGGCTGGTTGAAATCACCGGCGGCGAGCCGCTGCTGCAGGAGCGCGAGGCGGTTCCGCTAATGGAATGGCTGCTCACCGCGGGCTACACCGTCCTGCTGGAGACCAGTGGCGAGCGCCCGCTGGAGCGGGTCCCTTCGCAAGTAGTGAAAATTGTGGATGTAAAGTGTCCCGACTCAGGCGAAGGCGGCACATTTCGCATGGAGAACCTCAGTGCGCTGACTGCGCGCGATGAGGTTAAGTTCGTCATTGCCAGCCGGCACGACTATGAGTTCGCGCGTGATTTTATCCGGGAGCATAGTCTCGGCGCGCACGTGGCGTCGGTGATACTTTCGCCAGCGTTTCGTAAGGATGCTGCAGGAAGCCGCGACGCGTCGCATTGCCTGGTGGATCCCCAGCAGCTAGCCCAGTGGATGTTGGAGGACGGACTGAAGGCGCGCCTGGGATTGCAGATCCACAAGTTCATCTGGGAGCCTTCGCTGAAGGGCGTATAAGTTTCAAAGAATGCAGGACCAGGAAGCACAGGTCGTGGTAGCACTCAGCGGCGGCATGGATTCCGCCGTGTGCGCTGCGTTGGCGGTGCGCGACTTCGGGGCAGAGGCGATCGCTGCCCTGCACATCAGCTACGGACAACGCACGGAAGCCCGCGAGCAACAAGCGTTTCGGGCAATCTGCGAGCGGCTGCATATTCGCAACCGCCTGGTTGTGCGCACGCCGTTCTTTCGTGCCATTGGAGGCTCAGCGCTCACCGACGAGGGGATCGCCGTTCCCACGAGTGGCGCGGAAATCGGCGCGCAGATACCGGTGACGTACGTCCCTTTCCGCAACGCGCACTTTCTGGCCGCGGCCGTAAGCTGGGCCGAGGTGCTGGGGGCGGAACGTATCTACATCGGCGCAGTGCAGCAGGACAGCTCCGGCTATCCGGATTGCCGACCGGAGTATTATCAGGCGTTCAACGAAGTGATACGCGCTGGGACGAAAGAGGGGAAAATTCGCATTCAGACGCCGCTGATTGCCATGCGCAAACTTGAGATTGTGACGCTTGGCCTTGAACTGGGCGCGCCCTTCGATTTAACGTGGTCATGCTATAGCCGGGAGGATCAGGCTTGTGGCACTTGCGACAGTTGTGTGCTGCGGTTACGGGCCTTTGCAGCGGCGGGCGCGCGCGATCCCGTTCCCTATTTGTCGCCGGCCGCCATCGAGGATCATTCATGAATTTATATCTCAACAGGAACAGCGTAGACCGGCATGTTGGTAAAGGGGTGCTGCATACGGTTTCACGCGCTGGAGGAAAAATGAATAAGCATAAGAAACTCGTTACCCTGCTCGCACTTCTGTTCGCATTGAGTGCTGTGCCGCTATGGGGGCAATTCACGGCAAGGGTGAAAGGTACTGTCAAGGACTCGAGTGGCAAGCCGATGGACGGTGCCACGGTGGAACTCGTGAACGTTGAGAACGGCAAGAAGTTCGACCTGAAAACGGATTCCAAGGGCGAATACCAGTCCATCGGGATATCTCCCGGTACCTATGACATGAGTCTGATGAAAGACGGTCAGGTCCTCGATAAGCACTCGAAAGTGCCCTTGTTTAACGCGCAAGATCCGCAGATCGTGGACTTCGATCTTTCCACGAAAGCGGCGGCAGGCACCGGTATGACGGAGGAGCAGAAGAAGCAAGTCGACGCCGTCAAGGCAAAGAATGAAACGGTCAAAACACTAAATGCCGCGATCGCCAATGCCAAGACCCTTGAGGCTGCCGGGAACTACGACGAGGCGGTGACCGTAATGCAGCAGGCTTCACAGCTCGATCCAAACCAGGACCTGGTATGGTTTAACTTGGGCGATGCGCAACGCGGCGCCAAGAAATACCCCGATGCCATCGCGTCCTACCAGAAGGCGATCGCCATTAAACCCACGGCCGGCGCCTACCACAACAATCTGGCGGACGCTTACGCAAAATCGGGTCAGGTTGATAAGGCGATACAAGAGTACTCCGCCGCTGCTGCCGCCGAACCGGCCAATGCGGGAACCTATTACTTCAACGAAGGGGCAGTCTTCACCAACACGGGCAAGGTTGATGAGGCCATCGCCGCTTTCGACAAGGCAATTCAGGCCGATCCCACCAAAGCTGCTGCTTACTACTGGAAGGGCGTTAATCTTTTGGGGAAAGCAACCACCAAGGGTGACAAGATGGTTGCGCCGGACGGCACCGCCCAAGCCTTTAACAAGTACCTCGAATTGGAGCCCACGGGTCAGTACGCTGATGCAGCCAAACAACTGTTGGCCAGCATCGGTGCGCCGGTCGAGACCACGTTCGGCAAGACCAAGAAGAAGTAATCCAGCGGAATTATGGAAGAGGGCGGCCATGTGCCGCCCTTCTGCTTCTGTGGTGGACTGCATAAGCCCGGCCAATTTCATTCGTCTGCGGCGCTTCCAGTAGAATTCAGCCAGCCGTCATGGCCACCACAAGCGCAACCGCAACCCAGCTTCTATCGTTCACCGACGCGCGCCAGGCCGTCGAGGACTACGCAGCCAGGCTCTCTCCGGCCGAACCCGAGATGCTGTCGCTGCTCGATGCTGTTGGACTGGTGCTGGCGGAAGACCTGACCGCCGACCGCGATTTCCCGCCGTTTCCGCGTTCGACACGCGATGGGTACGCAGTCCGGGCCACCGACGTGGCCGATGTTCCAGCACGCTTGCGCCTGATCGGCGAAATCCGAGCTGGAGCGAGTGTCGACCAAAGCGACATCAACATCGGGAAAGGTGAGGCGGCTGAAATCATGACCGGCGCGCCAGTTCCGCGTGGAGCCGATGCCGTCGTCATGGTGGAGTACGCCGTGCAAAGCGATGGCTTCGTCACCGTTCGGCGTGCCGTGAAAAAGGGCGAGAACATCGTCCCCGCCGGCTCTGAGGCCATCCAAGGCTCACTCATGGTTGGCCGCGGCACACGTGTTACGCACACAACCGTTGCGGTGGCGGCAGCCATAGGACGCGCCGAAATCGCCGTGTATCACCGGCCGAGAATCGCCATCCTTGCCACGGGCGATGAATTGGTTGACATCAATCTTCCGCCCGGACCCAACGAAATTCGCAACTCCAACAGCTACTCATTGGCCGCCCAGGTTTACGCCGCCGGCGGCGAGCCACAGATTCTGCCGGTCGCGCCGGACTCTGCGGACGAACTGGCGCTGCTGCTGCGCAAAGGGTTCGAGGCGGACCTGCTGCTGATTACCGGTGGCGTTTCCGCGGGCAAGTATGACTTGGTCGAACAAGTGCTCGCCTCCTTCGAAGCGAGGTTCCTCTTTACGGGTGTGCGCATCCAACCCGGCAAACCGGTGGTCTTCGGCAACGTCACCTTTCGCGACAAGACGACGCCGTTCTTTGGCCTTCCGGGGAATCCGGTCTCGACGATGGTCACGTTTCAACTGTTTGCCCGGCCTCTGATTGACGCGCTTTCCGGCGCGGCCCCGCAGCCATTGCCTTTCACTACCGCGGCGCTGAAATCGCCTTTCACGACGAAGACCGGGCTCACACGATTTCTGCCTGCGACGCTTGGCGGCACGCACAAACAACCCGAGGTCGAACTCGTTCGCTGGCAAGGTTCGGGAGACTTGATGGCCATCTCGCGTTCGAATTGCTACATTGTGGTACCACCGGACCCTGAGCAATTCGCCGCCGGCGAGGCGGTTACTGTGCTTTTGTTCTGAGCATGTTTACTTGCTACATAAGGTCGAGCACCGCTTCAGCGGTGCAAAGAAGGGCTAGGATAGGAATCGGCTTTAGCCGCTGAGGTAACAAAACACTACCTCAGGCGCTAAAGCGCGGATCAAGGAGTTACCGTCTGTCCTGCACGCCTGAAGGCGTGCTCCACCCTGGCCTATGCACTAGGGTGAAATCGCACTAATGTAGAAGCTGCAAATGGCCAAGCGCAAGACCAACTCGAAGAAACTGTCGCACTACGACGACGCGGGCCGCGCCACCATGGTTGACGTTTCGTCGAAGCAGCCCACCGTGCGCGAGGCCGAAGCGCAGGCCTTCGTGGCGATGAGCCGCGAGGTCGTCCGCGCCCTGCCTAGGAATCCCAAAGGCGATCCGCTGGAAGTCGCGCGGGTGGCCGGTGTGATGGCGGCCAAGCGCACCTCCGAGCTCATTCCGATGTGCCATCCGATTCCGCTGAGTAAAGTCGAAGTGCACTCCGAAGTGCAGAAGGACGGAATCGCCATCCGCACCCTCGCCCGCACCACCGCCGTAACTGGAGTGGAAATGGAAGCTCTGGTTGCCGCCTCCGTCGCCGCGCTCACCATCTACGACATGTGCAAGGCGCTGGACAAGGGCATCGAGATCCGCGAGGTCTTCCTGGTGCGCAAGTCGGGCGGCAAGAGCGGCGACTACCGGCGGCGCAAGTCCAGCTAGCAAGCAGCCCTTGCGAATGGGAGTCGGCAAGTTTCCGGTTTGCCAACTTCTCGCTCACGTGGATTGGTGCTGGATCGACAAGACGCTCAACTCAGGGATGTCTTCGAATCGCTGGCCCAATGCGAAATGACCAGGAACTTCGAAGCCTGGTGTTCTAGAATCGGCAGGCGGCCGACAGCTGAATATAGATCGCATACTGCGCAAGGAGATCAGTTGCATGATTGGCACTCGTCTCGGCAATTACGAAATCAATGCCAAGCTCGGCGAGGGCGGCATGGGCGTAGTCTATCGTGCCAGGGACATCCAACTGGGAAGGCAGGTCGCCCTCAAGGTTCTGCCGGCTGGCTTCGCGGAAGATTCCGAACGCGCCGCCCGCTTCGCGCGCGAGGCCCGGCTGCTGGCTTCGCTCAATCATCCCAACATCGCCCAACTCTACGGGTTTCACACCATCGGAGGCACGCGTGCGCTGGTGATGGAACTGGTGGAGGGCCCGACGCTGGCCGAGCACCTCGCCGGTGGAACGCTGCCGCTTGAGGAATGCCTCTCGATTGCCATCTAGATCGTCCAGGCGCTCGCGGCAGCGCACGACCAGGGAATCGTGCACCGCGATCTGAAGCCCCAGAACATCAAGCTGGCGCGAGGCCGCGTGAAGGTGCTCGATTTCGGCATTGCCCTCCAGCAGGCCGCTAGCGGCTCGCCCCTTGCCGACGCCAGCACGCTGAGCCGTGCTACCAATGCAGGAACCGTTCTCGGCACCGTCGGCTACATGGCGCCCGAGCAGGTGCGCGGCCAGCCGGTCGACAGCCGCGCCGACATCTTCTGCTTCGGTTGC
>Ga0074046_10002551_pt1 | contig 15675 bp, 15 predicted proteins | sample BogForMeECP23OM3_FD_94441 | JGI IMG/M metagenome (GOLD analysis project Ga0074046, IMG submission 94441) | Bog forest soil microbial communities from Calvert Island, British Columbia, Canada - Bog Forest MetaG ECP23OM3 | ecosystem: Environmental > Terrestrial > Soil > Wetlands ...
GGAACGCGCCCCCTCTCCCGCTTGCGGGAGAGGGTTGGGGTGAGGGCAAGCGGGCTCATTCGCATTCGCTGCTCCCGCCGCCCCCGCGGAAGCGGCGGACGTAGTCGGCGTTGTAGAGTTCGCTTTCGCGAAAATCCTCGGCGCCGAGGGCGGGGCCGACGAGGATCAGCGCGGTGCGCTCGACTGGCGTCGCGCGCATCGCCTCGACGATCTCGCCGAGGCTGGCGCGAACAATCTGCTCGTCCGGCCAGGAGGCGCGGGCCACGACCGCCGCGGGACAGTCGCGCCCATAGAAGGGCATGAGCTCCGCGACGACGCGGTCGAGCGCGTGGATCGACAGGTGGATCGCCAGCGTCGCCCCGGTCGCGGCGAAGGCGGCGAGCGTCTCGCGCTCCGGCATCGGCGAGGCGCGCCCCGCGATGCGCGTGAGGACCAGAGACTGGGCGAGGGCCGGCAAAGTGAGTTCGCGCTTCAGCGCGGCGGCGGCGGCGGCGAAGGCCGGCACGCCGGGCGTCACGTCATAGGGCACGCCCGCCCGGTCGAGCCGGCGCAACTGCTCGCCCATCGCGCTAAAGATCGAGAGATCGCCCGAATGGAGCCGCGCGACGTCTTTGCCTTCGGCGGTCGCCTCGACGCAGAGTTTCACGATCCCGTCGAGATCGAGCGGCGCGGTGTCGACGATCGTCGCGCCGGGCGGGCAATGGTCGAGCAAGGCCTTCGGCACAAGCGAGCCGGCATAGAGGCAGACGGGGCAGCGCGCGATGAGGTCGCGCCCGCGCAGCGTGATCAGGTCGGGCGCGCCGGGTCCCGCGCCGATGAAATGCACGGTCATGAAAACTCCCCGGAAAGCGCCACGGCGCAGGTCGCGCCGGCGGCCGCGAGCCGCGGCCCGAGCAGTTTTCCGCCCGCGCCGGCGCCGGCGAGCGCCGCGGCCTCGGCGACGGCGGGCACGCCGTAGCGCGCCTCGACGACTGGCGAAGGCGTCAGGATTCGCTCAGCCTCGGCCGCGAGCGCTGCGAGCGGCAGCGGCGTCAAGGTCGCGCCGAGAAGTCGCGCGGCCTCGACGAGCCCTGGCTCCCCGGCCTTGGCCGCGAGCGTGAACAGGCGCCGCTCGCCCTCCGGCGCGCCGAACTCGGCCAGCGCGCGGCGAACGAGCGCCGCGATCGCCTCGCCTGGAACTCCAGCCCGGCAGCCGACGCCGATCGCGACGTAGGCGCTACCACCGCTTCTGGCGGAATCGCGGGAACTTCTCGGCGGGATGCCGCCTTCCCGCGCGCGGGGGAACGCGTTCGCTCCCCCCTTGTGGGGGAGGGCCAGGAAGGGGGGTCGGACCATGCTTTTCCGGCCGTCCACCGCGACAGGTATGATCGGAGACCGCAGCGCGACCCCCCACCCCGACCCGCCCCCGCCATAGGGCGTCCGGAAGGACGCCCGTCTCTCGACGGGCTGCCGGGGGCGGGGGCCCGCCGACGCCTTTCGGCCCCCCATGCAATCATCCTGAGACGGTGTCACGGCTTCGTCCAGCGCCATTGAACGATCGGCATCGCGGCGCGCCAGCCGAGGAAGCGCCCGACCGGCTCGGCGTGCGCCATCGCGATCTGCGCGAGCTCCCCGCCCCAGCAGGCGCGCCATTCGACCGAGGCCGCCTGCGCCTCGAGCGTCACCGCGTTGACGACGAGCCGCCCGCCGACTTTAAGCGCGTCGACGACCCGGTCTACGACTCCGGGGGCGGTTCCGCCGCCTCCGACGAATGCCGCGTCCGGAGGGGGCAGGTCCTCGAGGGCGTGCGGCGCCTTGCCCGTGACGACGGACAGCGCGGGCGCGCCGAGCGCGAGCGCATTGCGCGCGATGCGGGCCGTCCGGTCGGCGCGGGCCTCGATCGCAATCGCGCGATTGGAGGAGTCCGCGAGCATCCATTCGATCGCGACCGACCCCGAGCCGGCCCCGACGTCCCACAGCAATTCCCCGCGCCGCGGCGCGAGCGCGGAGAGCGTGATCGCCCTGATGTCGCGCTTGGTGATCTGGCCGTCGTGCTCGAACCAATCGTCAGGGAGCCCGGGCGCGCGTGGCAGAATCGGCGCGGCGCGGTCGGCCGCGACCTCGAGCGCGATCGTATTCAGATCGATGAAGTCGTCGAGGGCGAAGTTTTCCGCCTCTGCGGTCCGGATGCGCTCGCGGGGGCCGCCCATGGCTTCGCAGACGGTGAGCTTCGATCGTCCCATGCCGCGCGCCGCGAGCAGCGCCGCGAGCTTGTCCGGCGTCGTCCCGTCCCAGGAGAGCGCGAGAATCCGCGCCCCGGGCTGGAGATGCGGAATGATCGCCTCGAGCGGCCGGCCGTGCAGCGACAGCATCGCGCAATCCTGCTCGCTCCAGCCGAGCCGCGCCGCGGCCAGGGCGAAGGCCGAGGGCGCCGGCAAGCAGACCATCTCGGCGGGCGAAAAGCGGCGCATCAGCATCGTCCCGACGCCGAAGAGGAACGGATCCCCGCTCGCCAGAACGCAGACGGGCCTGCCGCGCCACGCCTCGATAACGTCGAGCGCATCCTCGATCGGCGAGGGCCAGACATAGGTTTCGCGATCGAGCGGCTCGGCGAGCGCGAGATGGCGCCGGCCGCCGACGACGAGCGCTGCTTGCGCGACGAGCGTTCGCGCGGCAGGAGGGAGGCCGCCGATCCCGTGCTCGCCGAGGCCGACGATCGCGAGCCAACGTTCCCCTGTCATGGAGCCTTCCCCTGAAACGCGTTCGCCTGCTCATCCTCGGCGGAACGTCGGAAGCGAGCGCTCTGGCGCGCCGCCTCGCGGGCGAGCCGGATATGTACGCCGTTCTTTCGCTGGCCGGGGCGACCGCCAATCCCGCGCCGGCGCCGATCCCGCAGCGCATCGGCGGCTTCGGCGGGCCGGAGGGCCTGGCGGCCTATCTTCGGGCCGAGCGGATCGACGCCGTCGTCGACGCGACCCATCCCTTCGCCGCGCGCATGTCGGCCAATGCCGTCGCCGCCTGCCGCGCGACCGCCACGCCGCTCGTCGTCTTCACCCGCCCGCCATGGGTTCGCCAGCAAGGCGACCGGTGGATCGAGGTCGCGACGATGGAGGAAGCGGTCGACGCGGTTGGGTCCAAGCGCAAGACCGTATTCCTGACCCAGGGGCGGCTGCAGCTCGCCGCCTTCGTCCGGGCGCCGCAGCATCGCTACATCGTCCGCGCGATCGATCCGCCGGCCGAAGCGGACGCGCTCGCCGACTGCAGGCTGATCCTTGCGCGCGGGCCGTTCGCGCTTCGTGACGAGCTCGCGCTGATGCGGGACGAGAGGGTCGATACCCTCGTCACCAAGAACAGCGGCGGGCGCGCCACCTATTCCAAGATCGAGGCCGCGCGCATGCTCGACGTGGAGGTCGTGATCGTGAAGCGGCCGAAGCCGCCGGATGCGCAGACGCTGCATGATCTCGACGCCGTCATGGCGTGGATCGTCAAGAGGCCGCTTCGCGCCCCCCTGTAGCCGCGGTCGACGACCGCGGCCGAGGCAGTCCATAGGGCGTCCATGGGGACACCCGTCTATCAACGGGCTATTGACCGCGTTTACAAGGGCCCGAAGCGACCTTTTCATCGCGCCGCTCCGTAGGTGCGCGGGGTCAGAATCCATGGGCCGCGCCCGCCTTCGCGGGCGATGAGCCGCGTCTCGCTCGAACCGACGATGACGAGGGTCGCCATGTCGACGAGGCTCACGTCCGCCGCGCCGAGCGTCGTGATCGTCAGCTTCTCGTTGGGGCGCCCGACCGCCCGGGCGAAGGCGACCGGCGTCGCCGCGCTCCTGACGTTGCGCAAAAGGTCGAACGCCTCGAAAATGCGCGACGGCCTTGCCTTCGACGCGGGATTGTAGAGCGCGATGACGAAGTCGCCTTCGGCCGCCGCCTTGAGGCGCCGTTCGACGATCGCCCATGGCTTCAGGTTGTCGGAGAGCGAGATGGCGCAGAAATCGTGGCCGAGCGGCGCGCCGAGCCGCGCCGCCGCCGCCTGCATCGCCGAGACGCCTGGGACGACCGAGACGTCGAGCGCCTGCCATCGCTTCTCCTCCTCGATTGCCTCGAACAAAGCCGCGGCCATGGCGAACACGCCCGGATCGCCGCCGGAGACGAGGGCGACCGCGCGCCCCTCGGCGGCGAGCGCGAGCGCGAGCCGGGCGCGCGCGAGCTCGGCCCGGTTGTCGCTCGCGTGCGCGCGCTGGCCGGAATGGAGCGCGAGCCTTTCGACGTAAGGCCCGTAGCCGACGACGTCGGTTGCAGCCGCAATCGCGGCGCCAGCTTCGGGCGTCATCCACTCGGCCGGGCCGGGGCCGAGCCCGACGATGGAGAGGCGACCGCTCACGGCCGCCGCCCCCGGCCGGGCACGAGAATCATCGAGAAATAGGGCGCGGCGTCGTCGCTCCTGGCGCAAAGCGGCATGACGCGCTCGCCGTCCATCGTGGCGCGCTCGACATAGATCGCGCGCTCCGCCATGCCGGCTTTCGTCAGCGCCTGTTTGGCGCGCAAAAAATTGCGGCCGATCTTCATGATCACGACGGCGTCGGCGAGCGTCAGGCGGCGCGTCAGCTCCTCGAGCGGCAGGGTGGCCGGCAGCACGACGAGCGAGTCGTCTCCCCACGTCATCGCAGTCTCCGCCGCGCCCCAGGCGCCGCAGATCGACGAGACGCCCGGCACGATCGTCACCGCGAAGCGCTGGCGCAGTCGGACGAACAGATGCATGAACGAGCCGTAGAAGAGCGGGTCGCCCTCGCTGAGCAACGCGACGTCGCGGCCTCCCTCGAGATGGGCCGCGATCGTCGCCCCGCTTTCGGCGTAGAACAGCTTCAGCGCCTCGCGGTAGGGCGGGCCGTCGAAATGCGACTCGGTCGTCATCGGATAGTAGAGGGGCAGCTCGACATGCGACGGCTTCAGCCAGCGGTCGACGATGCCGCGCGCGTTGCCGCGTCGTCCCGCCTTGGCGAAGAAGGCGACGACAGGCGCCTCGGCGATGACGCGGGTCGCCTTGACGGTCAGGAGTTCCGGATCGCCGGGCCCGATGCCGACGCCGTACAGGCGGCCGACCCTCATTCGGCCTCGCTCGCCAGCGCATTGACCGCCGCCGCCGCCATCGCGCTGCCCCCTTTTCGCCCGCGCATGACGATCGCCGGCAGGCCGCTTTCGATCAGCGCCTCCTTCGACTCCGCCGCGCCGACGAAGCCGACCGGCATTCCGACGATCGCGGCCGGGCGCGGCGCGCCGGCGCCGATCAGCTCGAGCAGGCGGAAGAGGGCGGTCGGCGCGTTGCCGATCGCCACGACGGCGCCTTCGAGCCGCGGCAGCCAGAGGTCGATCGCCGCCGCCGTGCGGGTCGTGCCGAGCTTTTCGGCGAGCGCATGCGTCGCCGGATCGGGGAGGGTGCAGACGACCTCGTTGCGAGCAGGCAGGCGGGCGCGGGTGACGCCTTCCGCGACCATGCGCGCATCGCAGAAGATCGGCGCGCCGCCACGGAGCGCCCGCTCCGCCGCCTCGGCGGCGCCGACGGAAAAGACGAGGTCGCCCGCCGCCTCGACCATGCCGCAGGCATGAATGATTCTGACCGCGATGCGCTCCTCGATCGGAGAAAAGCGCTTAAGGTCGGCCTCGCTGCGGATGATGGCGAAGGATTTGCGGTAGATCGCCGCCCCGTCCTTTTCGTACTCGTATTCTTGAAGCGTCACGCTTTCGCTCTCGTGGCTGCAAAAAGTTGATCGCCCTCGGCGGCGATGAGCGCCCCGGCCGCCGCGCTCGACAGGCCGCGCCGCTCGGGCTCGTCGCCCGCTTTCCCGTTCAGGACGAGGTCGTAGCCGCGTTCGGTGGCGGTCAGCGTCGCCGCCGTCGCAAAAGGCCGCGCGCAACCCTTGGCGCAGCCGCTGACATGCAGCGCGATCCCCTCGCCCTCCGGCAGCTGCGTCGCAAAGCGCGAAGCGTCCTCGCGCAAGGGGCGCATACCGTGCGCGCAGGCGGGCGCGCCCGGGCAGATGGCGACGCGCAGCCGCGGGTCGCTGGCGTTGGCGACGAAGCCTAGCCGCGCGCCGGCGGCGACGATCGACGCCGCGCGGCGCGGGTCGAGCCCAATGATGAAGAACGCGCGCCAGGGCGTGAGCCTGAGGCCGCTCGCGCGCAGTTCCCTCGCCCGCTCGATCAGCGCCTTGAACCGGCCCGCGTCGATGGTCCCGAACGCGGCGGCGAAGCCGACCACGATCGCCGTGCCGAACACATGGCCGCCGAGCACGTGATTCAGCGAGGCGCGGGCCTGGGGCCGCAGCCGCGGCCCGGCCTCGAGTCCCGCCGCGCCGAACAAGGCTTTCGCCCCGTCTCGGGCGACGAGCGCGCGCATCCGCCGCGGCGCGTTGTCGTTCGTGCCGGCGAGGGCGAGAAAGGCGCGCGCGAGCCGCGCGGCGGTCTCGCCGACGTCGCCCGGCGCGCACATGGCGGCGAGCGCGTCCTCGCCCGCGAGATGAGCCACGAAGACCGCGCCGTCGGCGCCCGGCTCGGCTTCGAAGCGGACGTCGGCGTCGACGTCGGCGAGCGGCAGACGGCCGCCCGCGTCGAGGACGAAGCTGAACTTCGCCGGCAGGGGCCTCAGCGCCATGTCTTCGGCGAGGCGCTTTTCGAGCGCGGCGAGGCTGTCGGCGAGATCGAGCGCGGAGGCGGGATCGACGTCGCTCAAGGGGCTCGCGACAATGTTGCGCAGCCGCTCGACCTCGGGGTCGGCGTCGATCAGACCGGCGGCCGCGAGCCGCGCCTGCAGATCAGCGAGAGTCCGTTCGCTGACGCCCCTGATCTGCATATTGGCCCGCGACGACAACCCGATGATTCCGTTGCCGCAGGCGAGCGCGGCGTCCGCGATCGCCGCCGCCTGGCCGAGAGCGAGGCGCCCGCCCGAAGCGCGCACCCGTGCGAGCAGCCCGTCGCCGGTCTCCATCGGCCCCAGAGCCCCCGGACATCGGCCCTTGCGGCGCGGGGCCTCGGGGACCCCGTCCTTGCAGCTGAACGCAATCGGACTCATGCAGCCTCCCTCAAAAGGGACGCCAGAATAGACCTGCACGAGTTGCGGCGCGAGCGCCAAAAGCCGCGCCGCGCCGCTTCGTCGAACACGCCCGCCATATGGCGCGCGGCCGGCCGGTTGGCTCCGACCAGAAAGGCGCGAACGGCTTCGTTGCCCAGCGTCGCGTCGAACAGGAGGTCGAACTGGCCGCTGCTGACAGCGTCGGTCAGCGCGGCGAAGGCGTAGAGATTGTCGAGCGACTGGGCGATCTCCGCCGCCCCGCGATGCCCATGGCGCATCTGGCCGGCGAGCCAGCGCGGATTGGCGGCGCGGCCGCGGAGCGAGCGCGCGATCTCCTGCTCGAGCGAACGCACTTTTGGCGCGCCGGGCGAGGTCGAGTCCAGGTGATAGAGGGCGGGGCGCGCGCCAAGGCGCTCGGCGGCGGCGGCGAAGCCACCCTCGTGCTCGGAGAAGGCGTCGGCGTCGAGCGCGTCCTGGCCCGGCAGATCCTGCCCGTGGACGAACGCCTCGGCGCCCGCGACGCGTTCGCGGAACGCCGCCGCCGCCTCAAAACCCTCGCCCTCGCCGTCGTAGGCGTGGCTGGTCGCCGCCAAATAGGCCTCGGCCAGCTCGGCCCGCTCGGTCCAGCCGCCGTCCGCGATGCGGCGACCGAGGCCGACGCCATAGGCGCCGGGCGGCGCGCCGAACACGCGCGCTAGCGCCGTTTCCTTCAAGGCCGCGAGCGGATTGTCCTCGGCGCTTTCGTCGCGTTCGGCGACCGCCCGGACGGCGGCGGAAAAGAGCCCGACCTGGATCGGAAAGACGTCGCGAAAGAGGCCCGAGATGCGCAGGGTCACATCGACCCGCGGCCGCCCGAGCGAAGCCAGCGGTAGGATCTCGAATCCGCCGACCCGATTCGACGCCAAGTCCCAGGTCGGCCGGCAGCCGAGCAACGCGAGTCCTTGAGCCAGGTCGTCGCCGCCGGTGCGCATTGTCGCCGAGCCCCAGAGGTCGAGCACGATCCGCTTCGGCCATTCGCCATGATCCTGCGCATAGCGCGCGACGACCTCCTCCGCCGCGCGCCGGCCGATCTCCCAGGCGTTGCGAGTCGGGACGGAGCGTGGATCGACGGCGTAGAGGTTGCGCCCGGTGGGCAGGACGTCGAGCCGTCCGCGCGCCGGTGCGCCGGCCGGCCCCGGCGGCAGGAAGCGCCCGCCGAGCGCCCGCAAAAGGCCGAGCGACTCGGCGGCGCCGCAGGCGGCGACTCGCTCCTTCGGCGTCTCGGCCGCGTCTTCGTCGAGCATGAGCCCGGAAGCGAAGCCCTCGGCGGCGTCCGGCGAGCGGCCGAACACGTGCAGGCCGTCGCCGATCCGCATGTCCTTGAGATCGCAGAGCCAGGCGTCGAGCGCGAGCAGCGCCTCCTCCGGCGGCTTGCCCTCGGCGGCGCATTCGCTGAGCAGCCTGGTCTCTCGGCCTCTCTCGAGGATCAGCGCCGCGATGGCGCGGGCGCGGCGCGGATCGAGCCCCTGCGCCTCGGAATATTCGTCGAACATCCCTTCCAGTTCCAATGCCGCGCCGTGCGAGCCGGCGGCGATCAGCGGCGGCGTCAGATGGCCGATCGTCGCCGCCCCGATCCGCCGCTTGGCCTGCGCCGCCTCGCCTGGATTGTTGACGATGAACGGATAGATCACCGGCGTCGGGCCGAGGAGGACCTCGGGCGCGCAGGACTTCGACAGCGCGACGGCCTTGCCCGGCAGCCACTCGAGCGTGCCGTGCGCGCCGAGCTGGATGAGGGCGTCGATCCGTTCCTTCCGCCTGAGCCAGAAATGGAACGCGGCGTAGGAATGGCGCGGCGCCAGCGTCAGGTCGTGATAGTCGCCCTTGCGCTGAACCGGGTCGCCGCGGTCCGGCTGGACGGCGACGATCAGCTTGCCCAGGCGGACGAAGCGGAAGCGGAACGCGCCGTCGATCAAGCAAGGATCGGCGGCCGGGTCGCCCCAGGCGGCGCGCACGGCGTTGCGGAACTCGGGCGGCGCGACGGCGAGCTCGGTCTCGTATTCGGCGAGGCTCAGGGTCGGCTCGAGCGGGCCTTCGGAGAGCGCATCGATCAGCGAGGCTGCGTCGCAAACCGCCGTCACGTCGTAGCCGGCCGAGCGCAGAATGCCGGCGATGGCGGCCGCGCTCGCCGGGGTGTCGAGGCCGACCGCGTAGCCGGTGCGGCCGCCGCGCGCGGGATAGTCCGGCAGCACGCAGGCGAGCCGCTTCTCGGCGGCCGGCTTCAGCCTGAGCCTCGCCCAGGCCGATGCGAGTTCGGCGACGAAGACGATCCGGTCGGCGAGCGGCCGGTGGAGGACGGCGCCGAATTCGGTCGCGGCGTCGCGCGCCGCCGCGGCCTTGAAGGAGACAGCGCGGGCAAGAATCCGCCCGTCGATCTCCGGCAGGGCGACATGCATGGCGAGATCCGCTGGCCCCAAGCCGCGCGGAGAAGCGCGCCAGGCGTCTTCCGCGAGGCCCGCCAGCACGACCTGCAGCACCGGCGCGTCGATGGAATCGAGAACGGTACCCTCGCCATCGTCGAGGCGGGCGGAAAAGGCGGTCGCGTTGAGAACGACGTGGAAGGCTTCCGCCGCAATCAGCGCGCGCAAGGGCGCGATCGCCGCCTGGTCCTTGAGGCTCGTCACATAGACCGCGGTCGTCGCAAAGCCTTGGCCGGCGAGTTCGCTCGCGAGGGCCTCGATCGGCTCGAGGTCGCCCGCGAGATAAATCGAGCGATAGAACACGATCAGCGCCCTCGGCGCGCCGGGCGGGGCGGCGACGCACGCCGCCTCGAAGCGGCCGAAGGCGCTGACCGGCGCTGGGTTCGGCGCCGGCTTCGCCGCGCCGAGCTCCGCCGCAAGCCGGGCGAGGCAGGCGGCCATGTTCAGCGGGCCGCCCTCGTCGAAGTACCGCCAGATTTCGGCCGCCGCCTCAGGCGCGAGGGTCGAGGCCTGGTCGAGGCGGGCGTCGGCGCGCCGGTCGCCCGGCAGAAGGGCGAGCTTGATTCCTTGTTTCCGCGCCAGCGCCGCCAGCTGGTCGACGCCGTAGCGCCAGTAATCGGCGCCGCCGAGCACCCGCGCGACGATTAGCTTCGCATGCGCGCAGACCCGCTCGAGATAGAGGTCGATCGAATAGGGATGTCTCAGCGCCGCGAGGCTCGCCAGCCGCAGCGTCGGCTTCGGCTCCGGCGCGGCATCGTAAGCGCGCGCCAGCGCATTGAGGTCGCTGTCGGAGAACGAGAGGAAGACCACGTCCGCCGGCGTCTGCCCGAGATCGATCGCCCCGACCGTTTCGTCGAGCGAGCGCGTATCGATGCGGAGGATGTGCATGGGCGGCGGCTCAGGCGAGCGCTGATGAAAAACCACCGCCGTCATTGCGAGCGAAGCGAAGCAATCCAGAAGCCGCGGGGCGACTCTGGATTGCTTCGTCACTGAGTTCCTCGCAATGACGTTCGGCGGCGCCACAGCGCCCCCGCCCCCCTTGTGGGGGCGGGCCGGGGTGGGGGGTCGCGTGGACCTCTCCGGGAGAGTCTACTGGGCGGACAGCCGGAAAGGCATGGCCCGACCCCCCTCCCTTGCCCTCCCCCGCAAAGGGGGAGGGAATCCGTTCCCTTGAAAGTCGGCGGACAACATAGTCGCAATCCGCAACAAGCCGATGCGCTTCACGGGGAAGGAAAGCACGGTCGAAGCACGAGGGAACCGAGAGAGACATTGCCCGCCCCTCACGCGCCGAGCGCGGCGGCAACCGCGGCGCGGTCGACGCCCTTCTGGGCGATGACGACGAGGCGGCTCGCCCTCACTTCGTCCGCGCTCCACGGCCGGTCGAAGTCGCGGCGGAAGCGCTGGCCGACGCCCTGCACGAGAAGGCGCATCGGCTTGCCTGCGACTTCGACGAAACCTTTTATGCGCAAAATGTCGTGCGCGCGCGTCGCCTCGCTCAGCCGGTCGATCAGCGCATCCGGGTCGCGCGCGGCCGGGACCGTGACGACGAACGTGTCGAAGTCGTCGTGGTCGTGCTCGCCTTCGGTGTCGTGATGGGAGGGCCGGGCGGCGAGATCGTCCTCGGCCGCCGCCTTGACGCCGAGGAGCACATTGACGTCGACGACGCCCTCGCGGATCGCGGCGATCTTGACCGCGCGCGGCAGCGTGGCCGCGATCTCCGCTCGCAGAGCGTCGAGCCTCTGCGCTTCGACGAGGTCGGCCTTGTTGAGCAGAACCAGATCGGCGCAGAGGAGCTGGTCCTCATAGACTTCCTCGAGCGGATTGTCGTGGTCGAGCGACGGGTCGGCGGCGCGCTGCTCGGCGATGCGCGCCGGGTCGTCGGCGAAGCGGCCGTCCGCGACGGCGGCCACGTCGACGACCGCCACCACGCCGTCGACGGTGAGCCGCGTGCGCAGCTCCGGCCAATCGAAGGCCTTGACCAGCGGCTTCGGCAGGGCGAGGCCGGACGTCTCGATGACGATGTGGTCGGGCTTCGGCTCGCGCGCGAGCAGCGCCGAGACGGCCGGGGCGAAATCGTCGGCGACGGTGCAGCAGATGCAGCCGTTGGCGAGCTCGATGATCGCCTCGCGCGGGCAGGCGTCGTCGGCGCAGGTCTTCAAGAGCTCGCCGTCGACCCCGACGTCGCCGAACTCGTTGATGATGAGGGCGAGCCGCCGGCCCCCGGCGTTGGCGAGGATGTGGCGGATCAGGGTCGTCTTGCCGGCGCCGAGAAAGCCGGTGACGATGGTGACGGGGGTCTTGGCGAGCATGTGTCAGGACCTATCGGTAGAGGGCGGGGATCGGCGGCGTTCGCGACACGACGCCCTTGCGGAAGGGGAGCGGCCGCTCGCGCCAGGGGACGAGCCCGTCGGGCGCTTCGGCGTAGCGGCGCGCGGCGGCGACAATGTCCTCGACATGGACATCGCGGCTGAGGTCGCCGACGACATAGGTCCATTTGCCCGGCGCGGCGAGCGCCACGGTGCAGGGCCGCTTGCAGACGGAGAGGCATTCGACGGGCTTAAGCGCGATCGTCTCGCCCGCGAGCCGCGCGGCAAGCGCGTCGTAAAGCGCCGCGCCGACCGGACCCCCGTCGGACTTGCAGGTCACGCAGACGAGGAGGGTGACGGATGAGGTTTCGCTGTTCGGGGTCATTTGGGCATGCCTGAACGGGACTTTCGTCCCGCGTTGCGCGCTGCCGTAGTCACGCCTCTCGAACGCCGGACGCTTTCCTTCCCCAGCTGGGCTGGGGAAGGTGTCCCGGAGGGCCGGATGGGGTGTGGGTCGCCGCCTCGACCCAAGTCAGATTGCACGAGCGTCACCGCGAACCTGCAGCGAGCCATCCCTGCTTTCCACACCCCATCCGGCGCCATAGCCCGTCGAAAGACGGGCGTCTTCGACGCCCTATGGCGCCACCTTCCCCGCTTCGCGGAGAAGGGTAACCGCGCTGCCCGACCGCGGAAGCTCGAAAGGGAATTCTCTCGTGCGTCATCAAAGCTCCCCGGCCGCCCCTCCGGCGGCCCAAGCGGATTGACCGGCGCACGGCAGGTCTCCTGGCTCGCGGCGTATCGCCGACGCCGCCTTCCCAGGCGAGACGCCCAGTGGCGAAGATGCGTCGGCACGCCGCTCACAGTCGCGGGGCCGGCCGCGGTTCGGCGAAATGCCTGCCGCGTTCCCTTTTCACCCTCATTCGTCGCGAGGGACCGTGCGGTTTTTATGTTTCAGCTTCGCTGGGGGTTGTCAAATGCCCGACGCGAGAATCGCGGCCCGCGTTTGATCGATCTCAATGCGAGCGATCCGGTTTGTTCTTAAAGCTACGACGCGCGAGCGCGCCGGGAGGCGCTTCATGACGGACCAGAACGAAAAGCGAGACGCGGCGATCAAACGCGTCGAGGCCAAGAGGGCCTTCAGGTTTCACTTGGCGCTCTACGGCGCCGTCAACCTGCTGCTGATCGCCATCTGGGCCATCACGGGGGCCGGATATTTCTGGCCGATCTGGCCGATATTGGGTTGGGGGATCGGGATCGCCTTCCACTACTGGGCCGTGTATCGTCAGAAGCCGATCACCGAAGACGAGATCCGACAGGAGATGGATCGCGGCGGCTAATGGTCCGGGGGCTCATGCGGCCGCCTTCATGAGCGCCATGACCCGCTCGACCAACTCAGGCTGGCGCAGCGCGCTCAGAGGCCTGACGAGGTTGACCACCTCGACGACGGTCCTGTGGGCTTCGGGGTCGTCCGCCATCAGGCGCGTCAGCGCGGCTCCGTATTGGAGCCTTCCGGCGAAGTCCTTGGGGCGTTCGCCGCGCGTCTGCGGATAGACGAAATCGGTTTCTGCCGTCGCCCAGGGCGACTCGAGACACGCCTGGATCTTGGAGAAGTAGTCCGCCGCCAGTCCGTCGAGCGGATCCGCGTGGTCCCGTCGGGACGCAAGCAGCTTGCCAAGGACGACAGCCTCCATCGCAGCGACGCTCATGCCCTGTCCGAATACCGGATTGAACCGGCAAACCGAGTCGCCGATCGGAATGACGCCACGCGGAAATTGCTCGAGCCGCTCGAAGCGGCGCCGGACGCTGCACGGCAGCTTATAGCGCGCAACCTCGCCGACCGGCTTCGCCTTCCTGAGGGCCTCGTGGATCGTCGGCGTTCGCAAAGTCTTGGTGAAGGCCAGGAAGCCCTCGATCTCGCCCGGCGGAGCGTCGCCGTGCCGACCCGAGAGCGAGACGATCCATCTGTTGTCCTCGATCGGAAGAATCAGCCCGCCGCGTGAGACGTCCGGCGGCGCGGGCATATGCATTACGCACTTCCGCTCCGCGGAGGCGTCGTCGGGGACCTCGAAGATCGCTGTGGCGTATCCAATATCGATGCCGATTTCGCTCTCCTCCAATTTCGGCGCGTCAATCGTTTTGAGGAGCGACAGTGTCGGCGCGGCGCGAGCCGACGCGTCGACGACGAAGCCCGCCAACAGGGCATCCGGAGCCCCCTTTTCGTTTTCGTAGCGAACCGAGGCGACCGCGACATTGTCGGACGAGGGGATCAGTTCCATCACGCGGCAGTGGGGCCGAAACTCGACGTTGCGCTCCTCACGGAGACGGCGCCGGCAAACGCTTTCAAGCAACGGACGCGACAGGCAGAGCGTGTCGAAGCCGAAGTCGCGGCGAGGAAACGGATCATAACCAGGCCGCTCGACGATGATGTCGCCAACGTTAAGGCTGACGGCGCCCACTTTCGCGAGTTCGCTCTCGATACCGGGGAACAGCTCTTCCAGAGCCTTCTGCCCTCCTGTGAGAAGCCCGTGGGCGTGACGCGCCTGCGGAGTTCCGGCTCGCGGCGCAGGTCCATGGGGCAGCGCGTCGCGATCGAGAACGACGACCTTGTCGAAATAGGGCCCGACGGCTTTCGCGGCCGACAGGCCTGCCATTCCGGCGCCGATGACGACGGCGTGACGGGCGATCAGGTCGGGCATCGGCATCTTCCCCATTCGGTTGCTCGCAGGCGAGGTCGAAATTTGCGACCGCGATCGAGAATAAACCTTCCGACGGCCGCGCAACATTGCGGCCCACCGGTTTTCGAGTCACGCTGCCCGACGTAATCTTGAGAAACGATCGGAGGGCCGCAGTGATGGAGATCACACATCGCACGATCGAGGCGAACGGCATTCGCATCCATCTGGCGGAGGCGGGCGAAGGGCCGCTCGTCCTTCTCTGCCACGGGTTTCCGGAATCCTGGTATTCCTGGCGGTCGCAGCTGAAGGCGTTCGCCGATGCCGGCTATCATGCGGCCGCGCCGGACATGCGCGGCTACGGAGAGACCGACCGTCCCGAGGAGATCGAGAAGTACACGCTCTTTCATCTCGTCGGCGACATGATCGGCGTGGTCGACGCCCTCGGGGCCGAGCGGGCGGTCATCGTCGGCCATGACTGGGGCGCGCCGGTCGCTTGGCACGCGGCTCTCCTGCGGCCGGACCGGTTCCGCGGCGTCGTGGGCCTGAGCGTGCCGTTCCGGCCGCGCGGGTCGGCGCGGCCGACGAGCATCATGCCGCAGACCGAGACTTCGCTCTTCTATCAGCTCTATTTCCAGGAGCCGGCCGTCGCCGAGGCGGAGCTCGAAAGCGACCCGCGCGGCACCCTGCGCCGCCTGCTATTTTCGGCCTCGGGCGACTTGCCTCTGCCGCCGGAGGGAACGTTCAGCCGCGAGGCGCTTGCAATGGTGCCGAGAACCGGCGGCTTCGTCAGCCGGATGATTGATCCGGAGCGGCTGCCGCCCTGGCTGACCGAAGCCGACGTCGACTTTTACGCCGGCGAGTTCGCGCGAACCGGGTTTCGCGGCGGCCTCAACTGGTATCGCAACATCGACCGCAACTGGGAGCTCATGGCGCCGTTCGCCGGCTTGCCCGTCACCGTCCCCGCGCTCTATGTCGCGGGCGACCGCGACCTCGTTGTCCGGTTTCCCGGCGCGCAGCAGCTGATCGCCAATCTGAAGACGTTCGTTCCCGAACTCCGCGCCACGACCATGCTGCCAGGCTGCGGCCACTGGACGCAGCAGGAGCGGCCCGCGGAAGTCAACGCGGCGGTGATCGAGTTTCTTCGCTCGCTGGGCTGACGGCAGGCGATCCCGCCCGCAAGGGCGGCGCAGGGCC
>Ga0074046_10002552_pt1 | contig 15673 bp, 14 predicted proteins | sample BogForMeECP23OM3_FD_94441 | JGI IMG/M metagenome (GOLD analysis project Ga0074046, IMG submission 94441) | Bog forest soil microbial communities from Calvert Island, British Columbia, Canada - Bog Forest MetaG ECP23OM3 | ecosystem: Environmental > Terrestrial > Soil > Wetlands ...
CTGGCGGTGAACAACAATATCCTGGAGAAGTCGGGCTCGTGGTTCAGCTACAAAGGCGAGCGCATCGGTCAGGGACGTGAGAACGCGCGTGCCTTCCTGAAAGAAAACAAGGACACGATGGCCAAGCTCGATGCCGAGGTACGCAAAGCTCTGGGTCTGGCCCCTTCCCCAGGGACGCCGACAGCGGTTCCGGCGCAGGCCACCGGGACGCAGGGACGGGTCACGACCATGCCGAGCGCCTCAGAAGCGACGAAAGTGCCAGCGGCGAGACGGTAGCCATTGCACACGTAGGGGCGGACGCATTCGTCCGCCCCCGGCCGCCGGGCAGGGACACCCGGCTCTCCATCATCTTCATTGCCATCTTTGCTTGCCCCCGCATACAATCCTTGTTTCTTCGCCTGAGGGGCCCTGTGATGCGCATAAAAGCCATTTATCCCGGATCGTTTGATCCTCCTACCAACGGCCATCTTGATCTGATCGAGCGCGGGGGCAAGATTTTCGACGAACTGGTCGTGGCCATTCTTCGCAATCCCGAGAAAGACCCGCTGTTCAGCGTCGCCGACCGGCGCAAGATGCTGGAGGCGATGACCTCGGGCTTTGACAACGTCTCGGTGGACACTTTTGAGGGCCTCACCGTGGACTACGCTCTGCGGGTCGAGGCGCGAGTCATTCTGCGCGGCATTCGCGCCATCAGCGATTACGAATACGAGCTGCAGATGGCGTTGATGAATCGCAAACTCCAGCCCGTGGTGGAAACCGTGTTCATGATGCCCGCGGAAAAGTATTCGTACCTTAGTTCGCGGTTGGTACGCGAAGTCGCGCAGCTCGGCGGTTCAATCGCCTGCCTGGTGCCGGAACTGGTCGAGCAAAAGCTTCGTGAGAAAATGGACGTGGCTCACAAGTTCGCGGAGGGCGAACCCTCCGAGGGCAAGAGCAAGTCCAGGAAAAAGAAAGCATAGTAAACATGAGCACAGTTACGACTCCCGTCACCCACCCCGTCCGCCTGACGGAGCGCATCAACCGCATCGAGCCCTCCGCGACCATGGCGGCGGTAGCCGAGGCCGAGAAACTGCGGCAGCAGGGTGTTGATGTCGTGGATTTCGGCGCCGGCGAGCCCCACTTTTCCACGCCGCAGCACATCAAGGATGCGGCCATCGCGGCCATCCAGTCGAATTTTTCGAAGTACACGGCCGTCGGCGGGACGGTTGAACTGAAGGACGCCATCGTGCACCGTCATGCTGTGGACTTCGACTCCGATTACCGGCGTGAGGAAGCTGTAGCCTCGGTAGGCGGCAAGCACGCGCTCTTCAACGTCATTTCTGTGCTTGTGGACCATGGCGACGAGGTCATTCTTCCCGTCCCTTACTGGGTCTCGTTCAAAGACATGGTGCGCTACGCCGGCGGCAACTGCGTGCTGCTCCGGAGCGACGAGTCGCAGGACTTTCGCGTCACCGCCGACATGGTCGCGAAACTGGTGACGCCGAAGACCAAGCTCATCATCCTGAATTCACCCTCCAATCCTTCCGGGGCCGTGATGAGCCCGGAAGACATGACCGAAGTCGTCCGGCTGGCCCACCGGCGCGGCATCTGGGTGATTTCCGATGAGTGCTACGTCTACCTGAACTACACGGGCAAACGCTTCTCGGTGGGGTCGTTGCGCGAGTTCCGCGACCGCTTCATAGTGGTCGGTTCGCTCTCGAAGACTTATGCCATGACCGGATGGCGGCTCGGGTTCACGCTGGGTCCGTTGTCCATCGCGACGGCTCTGCAGAAACTGCAGAGCCAGTCCACTTCAAACCCGACCTCGATCGTGCAGAAAGCGGCAGTGGCGGCGCTCAAAGGTCAACAACAATGTGTTGAAGACATGCGCTTGGAGTACATCAAGCTGCGGGATCACGTGGTGAAGGGACTGCGCTCCATACCCGGCGTGAAATGCACACTGCCGGAAGGCGCGTTCTATGCCTATCCCAATGTTTCGGAATTCTTCGGACGTAGCGGGATGAACGCGGCTTCCGATGTCGCGGGCAAACTGCTGCGCGAGAACCACGTTGCCACGGTTCCCGGAGAAGGCTTTGGCACCAAGGAACACATTCGCCTCTCCTACGCTACCTCGATCGCCGAACTCGACCGTGGACTGGAGCGCATGCGGAAGTTCTTTGGGGGACTGTAACATCGTGCTCAATAACTTCGCGAGATAAATTTGAGTTGTCATCCTGAGCGAAGCGAAGGACCTGCTTTTTTGTCGGTGCAAGAGACAGCAGGTCCTTCCCCTTCGGCTCCGCTCAGGGGTCAGAATGACAATCTGGATTTGTGCCAAGAACTGCTTGAGCACGGCGCGAGTTTCACAGTTTGCTGCGCATGACCCAACTCTACCCACTCCTGATGTCGCCCGCCTTCGACCCGCGCCCCTGGGGCACGCTTGATCTTTCCGCCATCTATCCAAATCACAAATTCAACGAACGCATCGGAGAGGCCTGGCTTACTGGCGACAACTGCATGGTGGCGAACGGTCCACTGGCGAAACGTTCGCTCGAAGACCTGAGCAAGGAATTCGGCTCCGAACTGGTCGGAACCGCCGCGCGCGACCCGCAGCGTTTTCCGTTGCTGCTGAAGTTTCTGTTTCCCGAGGAAAAACTTTCCGTCCAGGTACACCCCGACGATGCCACCGCGCAAAGCTTCGGCGAGCCCTGGGGCAAGACCGAATGCTGGTACGTGGCTCACGCCAAGCCCGGATCGCAGATCGCGCTTGGACTGAAACCTGGCGTTACCGTGGCTCAATTCGAGCAATCCATTCATGAAAAGCGCGCGGAGGAGTTGCTCAACTGGATCAACGTTTATCAGGGCGAAATGATTTATGTGGCCGGCGGCACGGTGCATACGCTGGGACCGGGGGCCGTGATCGTGGAGACGCAGCAGCAATCCGACACCACGTATCGTCTCTACGACTATGGACGTCCGCGACCGCTGCATCTGGAGCGGGGGCTCGCCTCGGTCAAGGAGCGCGTTGCCTCCGGCAAAGTGATCCGCCCCGCGCCGGTCAGTATTCACGGCGGCAAGAGCCGTCAGTCTTCGATGATTGCCGCGCCTTACTTCACGGTGGATCTGTTTGAATTGAAGGAGTCGCACGTGTTCTCAACGGCCGACATTTCGGGCAAGACGTCGGTGCAGATACTAGTCGCTGTTGAAGGCTGCGGAGTTGTCGAGGCGCAGGGCCGTGACCCGGTGACGCTGGCCAAGGGGGACGCAGTTGTGATTCCGGCTGCGGTGCAAGGTTTCATGGTGCGACCGCAGTGGGCGGTGGAGTTCTTGAAAGCCTACGTACCTGGTGCGGCGGTACCTGAGCCGGCAACACGGCTATAGAGACTGCGGGAAAGTCACGTTCCATGCCGCAGCGGCGCTCAGTGGCTAAAGAGCCATGTCCTTCCCAGAACGAAATATGCCCGGGGGAATGCCCTGACACGTCGTTGCTGCGCGAGAAGAGGTAGGGGTCCTTCGACTCCGCAGGAACTTCGCTTCGCGAAGTTTCTGCTCCGCTCAGGATGACAGGGTTGTGTATGGCCCCTGTGGTCAAGTCTTTCGCCTCGTGGCGCGTAAATGGTAGGCTTTCTATTCCCGTGAAGACGAATCCTCACTTCTATCCCGTAATTCTCGCTGGCGGCCGAGGGACGCGCTTCTGGCCGCTGAGCCGCAAGCGCCGCGCCAAGCAACTGCTGGCGCTCGACGGCAAAGAGACCATGATCCAGCAGACGGTCGCGCGCCTGGTACCCATGGCCGCACCCAGCCGGTTCTGGATCATCACCAACGACGACCTCCGGCCCGCTATTCTTCGGCAACTTCGGAAGCTTCCGGCGAAGCAGATCATCGCCGAGCCTGCCGCGCGTAACACAGCTCCTGCGATTGGTTTAGCGACATTTCTTTTGCTTCGGCACGATCCCGAGGCAGTGCTTGGGCTGTTTCCCTCCGACCACGTCATCGCCGAGCCCGCCCAATACCGCGCTACTCTCAGCAGGGGAATCGAGATCGCCGCCGCGGGAGAAAACATCGTTGTGCTCGGCATCCCCCCGACTCGTCCTGAAACCGGCTACGGTTATATCGAGGCGGGCGCGCCCGATCAAGACAGTTCCCTGCGCGTGCGCCGCTTCACCGAAAAGCCGGATCTCGCCACGGCCCGGCAGTTTCTCGACGCGGGAAATTACTTCTGGAACAGCGGCATGTTTCTCTGGCGCGCCGACACGCTGGCAAACGCGCTGCGCGAGCACCTTTCCGCTACCGCAGCGCTCCTTGAAAAGATTGCCGCAGCTTATGGCACGCGTAAATTCGCGGGGACGTTTCGAAGGCTCTACCCGAAGTGTGAAAACATCAGCGTCGATTATGCGATCCTCGAACCTCGGTCCGCCAAGGGAGAAGGCCAGTCGCGCATCTTCTGTCTGCCTTCTGACTTTGGATGGAACGACCTCGGCTCGTGGACCGCGCTGCATGAACACCACGTGGCGAAGACGAAACCTGGCGACGCAACCCCGATGACGGCCTCTGGAAGCTTTGCCTTCAACGCGAAGAACAATTACGTTCACGCGCCCGGCAAATTCGTCGCCCTGGTCGGCGTAAGCAACCTGGTGATTGTCGAGACCGACGATGCGCTACTCGTCACCACGCTTGACCAGTCACAGGATGTTGGCAAAGTGGTGAAGCATCTGGATGAGAAGAAGCTGAAGAAGCTGGTGTGATAGTCCGCTCATGACCCAAATCACATTCGGTACCGACGGCTGGCGCGGCCTTATTGCCGACGATTTCACTTTCGACAACGTGCGACGCGTGGCCGGAGCGATTGCCAGCTACGTCCTCAAGAATGAAGATCCCACGCGCGGCGTGGTTATTGGCTACGACACGCGCTTCTTATCCGACCGCGCCGCTCGCGCCGTCGCTGAAGTAATCGCCGCAGCCGGGATCCCCGTGCTGCTGGCCAACGATTACGTACCCACGCCCGCGGTTTCCTACAACGTCAAGAAGCTGGGCGCGGCGGGCGGGGTCATGGTCACCTCCAGCCACAATCCGTGGAACTGGAATGGGGTGAAGTTCAAAGCGAAGTTTGGAGGCTCGGCCACGCCCGCGATCATGAAGTTGATCGAAGAGGAACTAGAGCAACTGCCGAGCTCTGCTCGGCTTGGACGGGCGGGGTCGCCCGTCCCCACACTAGCACCCGCACCCGCGAAGATCGAAGAGGTGGATCTGAAGCCCGCCTATGTCGAGGCGATCTGCCAGTTTGCCGACCTCAACTTGATCCGCAAAGCGAACTTCAAGTTCGCCATTGACTCGATGTACGGCTCGGGGCGCGGAGTTCTGCCAGGCATCTTTGACAAGAATGGAATTCAGTACGTAGCGATACGCCAGGAAGTAAACCCGTTATTCCCGGGCATTAATCCCGAACCGATCCTGCCGCACGTCGCGCTGCTGCAGGAAACCGTGGTGAAAGAAAAATGCCATGCGGGCCTGGTCACCGACGGCGATGCCGACCGCATCGGCGCGGTGGCGGAAGATGGGAGCTTTGTCGATTCGCACAAGTGTATGTGCGTTTTGCTGAACTGGTTGCTGGTGTACAAGAAATGGCCGGGCGATGTGGTGCGCGCCTTCAATACCACCGGCATGATGGACCGCATCGCCGCCAAGTACGGACGCAAGCTGCACGAGTGCAACATCGGCTTCAAGTACATTGCCGATCTGATGATGGACCATGAAATTCTGATCGGCGGAGAAGAGTCAGGCGGCATCGGCTACAGCCGCTTTCTCCCCGAGCGCGATGGCATTCTCAACGCGCTTCTGCTGGCGAATGTTATGGCGGAAGAAGGGAAGCCGCTCGGCCAACTCGTCGCCGATCTGCAGCGTGAATTCGGCGCGCATTACTTCGGCCGGCGTGATCTGCACATTTCCGATGAGATCAAGAACGACGCCATCCGCCGCGCCGCCGACCCGCAGACGACGAAACTGGGTGCTTATCCGATTCTGCGCAAGGAGAATCGCGACGGGGTGAAGTTCTACCTCGATGCTCCCAGGTATGGCAACGGCGCCGACGCTTGGGTGTTGTTCCGCGCCTCCGGCACCGAACGCATGCTGCGGTGCTATGTGGAAGCGGCTACGCCCGAACTGGTCGAAGAAATTCTGGAAAGTGGCGAGCGATTCGTAAGACAGGGCTAGCAGCCTGTGATGAAACTCCAGCGACCGCCAGCGCCTAATGCGGCGTTGATTTTGCAATCCTACGGCGCGGCTGAAGCCGCGCCCCTTCAAAACAGAGTCCAAGGCCGAGTTTTTCCGCAGCACTTACACGGATCTCAAAGAGGAAATGAGGAATATAATCTGGCTTGCTTCCAGAAGAAGCAGCGGAGGACCAAATGGATCAACTGTACTGGGTTCCGTTCGGGATCGCCCACAATATTGTCATCCCCGGCTCGCTGTGATACCGTACCCTCAGTTCACACCTCTGGACCCACAATCACAGGCTCAAGTGTTGTGGCATATTCTGCCCGCCCGGCGCGCAGGTGGTGCGATTTGAAAGATGCAATCGATTCCCTACCAACCGAACAATCCGCGGATCAGGAAAGCTTTGCGAATCGCAAGCTGATCCGCCCAACCCTCAATCGCACGGGCAATGATCACGTGCCTAATAACCACAGCCACAACCACGTGCCCCCTGAGCGCCGCGACAGAGATCACGATCGCGACCGTTCCGCCGGTCCGGCCAAGAAGATCACGCCCACCGAGCAGACCAACGCCGAAAATTTCTATTATCAGAAGCAGATGCAGACCAAGACTCCCATGGTCGTCGTGCTGCGCGACGGCGAGGAAGTCCACGGCTATATCGAGTGGTACGACAGGAACTGCATCAAGCTGAACCGCACCGGCGCCGCTAACCTCATGATCTACAAGCCCGCCATCAAGTACATGTTCAAGGAAGGCGAAAACGGGCGGAAGTAGCTTCAGCTATCAGCTTTTCGAATCTGAATCCAGGCCCGCACTTCCGCATCCTGGGCAATGCGCGTCCACCGAATGCCGTAACTGACAGCTGAGAGCTGACGGCTGGGAGCTTCTTACAGTTTCGGCAGCACAATTCCCTTCTGCGCCTGGTACTTTCCCTTGCGATCCTTGTAGCTGACTTCGCAAACTTCGTCTGACTGGAAGAAGAGAATCTGGCACAGGCCTTCGTTGGCGTAGATTTTGGCCGGCAGCGGCGTGGTGTTTGAGATCTCGAGCGTGACGAAGCCTTCCCACTCCGGCTCGAACGGCGTCACGTTGACGATAATGCCGCAGCGCGCATACGTCGACTTGCCCACGCAGATGGTGAGCACGTCACGGGGAATCTTGAAGTACTCCACCGACCGCGCCAGCGCAAACGAATTCGGCGGGATGATGGCAACATCGGCGTTCACGGTCACGAACGAGCGCTCATCGAAATTCTTTGGGTCGACAATCGTGCTGTTGACGTTGGTAAAGATCTTGAACTCGTCCGACACCCGCAGATCGTACCCGTAACTCGACACGCCGTAGGAAATCACTCCCGCGCTTACCTGCTTTTCCGAGTACGGATTAATCATGTCATGCTCATGCGCCATGCGCCGGATCCAGCGATCACTCTTGATCATGAAACTCCTTTGGGAATTTGGTAATCGGGTAATTTTCGTTCGGCTGGTGCCTGTCATATTACGAGATTGATCCCCCGGTTGACAATCCGCCCTATCTCCCTTAGCATCAATAACTTGAGACATACGAATCTTCGGGAGACGGGGGATGCCCGTGATTAAGCTCGACATCATCAACGAAGTGGTCAACCGCACCGGAATCACCAAGACCAAGGCGGAGCTCGCCGTCGAAACTGTCTTTGAGAGCATGAAGAAGGCGCTCTCCACCGGCGATCGCATTGAACTGCGCGGTTTCGGAGTGTTCAACGTGCGTCCGCGCAAGACCGGCATCGGGCGCAATCCGCGCACCGGCGCCGAAGTTTCCATCCCGCCGGGCAAGGCCGTCCGCTTCAAGCCCGGCAAGGAATTGCAATCGATCGACTAGAATTGCAGAGGTTAGAGGTCAGATTGCGGAAGTAACCCCACACCTCCGCAATCTAACCTCTAACCTCTGACCTCTCATGTCCGAACCCACATCCTCTTTTCCGGCCGCCCTCGAATGGGAGCAGCAGCCCCGGCCCGCTGTATGGGTCACACGCCCGCCGCGTCCGCGCTGGTGGCTCTATGGACTGTTCCTGCTTCTGACCCTGTTCAGCACGACGGTCGTCGGCGGGAGGATGGAGCTCCATTACCGCAACAACCAACCGTTGTTTTTGCCGGATGAAGATTTTCTTTCGCCGTTCGTGACCTGGATTGCACATCCATCCGAACTGTTGCTGGGCCTCCCTTTCTCGCTCACGCTGATGTTCATTCTCTTCGCGCATGAGATGGGACATTACCTCTATGCTCGGCATTACCGCGTATACGCGACGCCGCCATTTTTTATTCCATTTCCGAGCTTGATCGGGACATTCGGAGCTTTCATCCGCATTAAGGGCCCAATCCCCAATCGCGCTGCATTGTTCGATATCGGGATTGCAGGTCCGATTGCGGGCTTTCTACCCTCATGCGTAGCTGTCCTGGTAGGACTTTCGTTGTCTCACCCGCTGGCGCTTAGGAGCGCGCCACTCGACGTTGAACCGGGATTCCCGCTTGTTTTTCACTTGGCGGCTCGTCTTCTGCACGTGAGTACGCCACTGGCATCTCTGTCCTTGCATCCGGTTGCGGTCGCCGGATGGGTGGGAATGTTTGCCACGGCGCTGAACCTGTTGCCAGGCGGCCAACTCGACGGCGGGCACATTCTATTCTCGGTGTTCCCAAAACTGCACCGCTGGGTTTCCCTGGCCGTCGTGTTCGCGCTCATCCCACTTGCCAAGTACTGCTGGATCGGCTGGCTGCTTTGGGCAGTCGTGCTGTGGCTAACCAGCCATCATCCACCCATTCCGACGCGTCCGGGTATTTCCCCTGCACGCAAGTGGCTCGCTGCCTTTGCAATTGCAATGCTAGTCTTGGCGTTTACTCCCGCGCCCTTTTCGCACAGCTCTGGCCGAAAAGCGTGGCAAGAAGTCTGGCCAGACATTCGCGACGGAGGCCGAGACAAGTTGCACGACCTCCGCGACGGTGTTCGACACCTACTTCACAAATGATCTGCGATCACGAGCAATTACCGAGCCAGTTTGAAGTATCTGTATTTCCGGCATTTGGGTCGAAATGATATCGATAACGTGACACTCAGAGACGACACAAAAGTGTGTAAACGGCCCTGGATACTGTTCGCTTGCGATCGTCGCCCGTGAAACAAAATCGAGGAAATGAGATTTCGAGTAAGTGCGAAACAGTCGCCCCGAGGCTCTTACATCTGAGTCACCGTCCGGTGAGGCGAACGACTCATTCGTTACGCTGTAGGCAATGTACTGCTCCCATCTCAGCTCGAACGTACGGCTGCGCTCTGTCGCCTCTACCGGGTGCAAGTTCTCGATGACCGTGCCACCTATCTTGTGAGATACGGTCTCTGGGCTTTTCTCGGCCTCTTGCAGAACTAGTCGGAGCACATTTTCTTCCGGCTCAGAAATCTCACGCACGAAGATGGTGTAACAAGAGTCAACCATCTGCGTCAGTTCAGCCAGTTCCGTCATTCGCAACTCCTCTCCTGGCCATCCCAACCACCTTATGGCACCTAACGATGGCACACCGATTTTGACGGTCTTTAAGCCAAAAGCCAAGGGCCAACAGCTAACTGCCGCTCTCACATCAGCCACACCGCATCCACATCCACAATCACCTGCGGGCGCGGAATCTTCCGCGCCGCCGCTTCCGCCAGCATCGCCCGCAAAAGCGCATTCATCTTCTCGCGGCTGGGAGACTTCAGAATGAAGTGATAGCGGTAATCGCGCTTTAACCGCGTAATCGGAGCCGCGGCCGGCCCGAGCACGCGAATCCCTTCATGCCGAGTCTTCTCAAACCAGCGCCCCAGTTCGCCCGACCAGGTCAGCGCGTCGTCCAACTTCTCCGAGCGGATCAGCACATTCGCAATTGCGCTGTACGGCGGATAATGCATCCAGGCGCGGAATTGCAGTTCCTTTTCGTAGAACCCGGCAAAATCATGCCGCGCCGCGAACTGCACCGCATAGTGATCCTGAAAATAAGTCTGCAGCACAACTTTCCCTGGAGCCTGTCCGCGCCCGGCGCGCCCCGCCACTTGCGTCAGTAGCTGAAACGTTCTCTCCGCCGCCCGGAAATCGGGCAACCCCAGCGCCATGTCCGCCCCAACCACCCCAACCAACGTCACGCCGTGGATGTCATGCCCTTTCGCAATCATCTGCGTGCCCACCAGCATATCGAGCGCGCCTTCATTCAAAGCGTTCAGGGCGTGCTCGAAATCCTCCCGCCCGCGCACCGTATCCCGATCCAACCGCCCGATCCGAGCCTGCGGAAACATGCCGTGCAGTAACTCTTCCAGCTTCTCCGATCCCGTCCCGACAAAATAAACGTACTCGCTGCCGCAATGCGCGCACTTGTCGGGGATGCGCTCGACGTGCCCGCAATAATGGCATTCCATCTTGCGCTCGCGCTTGTGGTGCGTCATGGAGACGGCGCAATTCTTGCACTGCAAAGTCTTGCCGCAAGCGCGGCACAACACCACCGGAGAATATCCGCGCCGGTTGAGCAGCACCATGACCTGCTCCTTTTTCTCCAACCGCTCGCGAATCTCCTCCGCCAGCTTGCGCGAGATCACTTGCTCCTGTCCCGTTTCCTGAAACTCCTGCCGCATGTCCACAATCTCGACTTCCGGCAGCGGACGCATTTCCACCCGGTCAGGCAACTCCACCAGCGCATATTTATTTTTCTTAGCGTTGTAATAAGACTCGAGCGAAGGCGTCGCCGAGCCGAGCACCACGACCGCCCCCGCCATTTTTGCCCGCATCACGGCCACGTCGCGAGCGTGATAGCGAGGCGTCTCTTCCTGCTTGTAAGAAGAATCCTGCTCCTCATCCACAATGATCAGCGCCAGATCGCCGACCGGCGCAAACACCGCCGACCGCGTTCCCGCCACCACCCGCGCCTCGCCGCGCCGTATGCGATGCCACTGCTCCGCCCGCTCCGCATCCGACAGCCCCGAATGCAGGATGGCAACTTCATCGCCAAACACCTGGTGCAGATCCGCCGCCACCGCCGGAGTCAGCCCAATTTCAGGAACCAGCAGGATCGACGACCGTCCCGCGTCCAGCACTTGCCGCGTACAAGCCAAGTACACCGCTGTCTTGCCCGACCCAGTGATGCCGTGCAGCAGCAGACCGCCGAACTTGCGCGAGGCGACGGCCGCGCCAATTTTCGTCAGCGCTTCCTTCTGCGCCGCGCTGAACTCGAACTCAAACGGAGACTGCCGGGGTTTGAGCTTAGAAGCCGTGAAGTCCTGTGGCTCATCCACCAGCTCAATCAACCCGCGCCGCACCAAAGTGCCAAGCGTAGAGCGCGGCACATCCAGCCCACGCAAAGCCTCCACCGGCAAGCGCCCCCCGGAAGCAGCCAGCGTCTCAATCAAAGTCCGCTGGTTCTCATTGAGGCTCTTGGTTTTGCTCGTGTGGTGACGGGCCTCTGGCCCGTCCAGCGGAGGCGGAGCCTCCGCAGCCTCGGCCCCCAACAAAACCGCCACCTTGACCACCCGGGCCGCATCCCGAGCCGCCGACACATCCTCCCGCGCAATCCACTTCTTCCGCACCATCCCCGCAAGCAGAGCCCTTCCCACCCGAGTCGCCCCGCGCAGGCGTTCTTCGCGCACGCACTCCCGCTCCGCCAGATAATCCAGCACGCGAAATTCGACCAACTGCTGTTCCGGTGTCCGCTTCGACCGCGCCGGAGACCCCGACATCCCCGCCAGATGCAGCGCCATCCGCCCCGCGTCGGTGATGCGGTACGCCACCGAGCGTTTAAACTCGGCGGAAAGCGGAAGCATGGTGCGAAACACTTCACCCAGCGGCGCGAGATAGTAACCGGCAATCCACTTCCCGAGTTTCAGGAGTTGTTCATCGAGAACCGGCGCGAGGTCGAGCGCTTCGATAACTTTCTTGATCTTTATCTGAGAAGCGTTGACCTGCGGCGGACGGTCATGCAGCTCAACCACAATGCCCGACAGCCGTTGCTGCCGGAACGGCACCAGCACCCGCCCGCCAACCACCGGCTCCATGCCCGGAGGGATGGCATAGGTAAATACCATGTCGAGCGGCACGGCGAGGGCGACGTCGCAGAAGAGGGGCATTTAGGGAACTAATCAAATCCTATCGCATTTCCGATAGCACTTAGGAGCGGAGCAACGATATGCGGAACCACTGGAGACTGATCCTGCCAATTGTCGGGCTGCTACTCTTTGCAGGGGTGACCTTCGATTCCTTACAAGGGCGCCAGAAAGTTCCAAGTCAGTACCTCTGGTGGTCAATTCTGCGGTTGGATTCAGACCCGCTGAACGCTCAGCATCCGGCCAAAACGCCTTGTACCATCGCGAAAAGCAACTGCGCCAGTTGGAACCCCGCCTCCCTTTGGGTTTCGCCAGAGTTGGTGTCGGAGCTGCTGATACTCTCCGCGTTCCCTGCGTTGGCGGCAGGAATGTCGTGGGTTCACCTTCTTGGAAGCCAAGGCATAAGTGAAATTTCAAGCTTCATTTCAATGATGCCCTTGTTTGTGGCCGCGTGGTACTACACAATTGGCCGACTCATCGATCACTGGCTGTATAAGCGGCTGCTAAGTAGCTAGTGCCAACATTGCCCGCGAGGGCGCCCATCCCTACGTGTTTGTTTTTGGCGCTCTCATCCCTAACTCCTTCATCACCATCTGCAAATCCTTCCAAGCCTCGCCCTTCTGTCGCGGATCGCGCAACAGAAACGCCGGATGGTAGGTGACCGCCAGCTTGCATCCGTCCCAATTAGGATCGTTGCTGCGCACGCCGGTTGGCCTGAACTCGTAAAAGCGTCCGCGCAGCTGCATCATCGAAGCATTCATGGCCAGCAGCGTCTTTGCCGCCACCGCTCCGAGCGCGACCACCACCTTCGGCTTGATCACCGCGATCTGCCGCATCAGAAACGGAGAACAAGTCTCGCACTCCTCGCGCTCCGGCGTGCGATTGCCCGGAGGACGGCACTTCACGATGTTCGCGATATACACCTGCTCACGCGAAATCCCCATTGCCTTGATCATGTTGTTAAGCAGTTGCCCGGCGCGCCCCACAAACGGCTCGCCCTGCGCATCTTCATCGGCGCCCGGCCCCTCGCCCACAAACATCAACTCCGCCTTCGGATTCCCCACGCCAAACACAATCTGCTTCCGCCCCTGCTTGTGCAGCACACAGCGCGTACAGTCGCCCAGGTCTTCGCGGATAATCTTCAACGCCTTCACCGGACCACTCACACTCTGTTCGGGCTTCAGTCCAATAACCTCGAAAATATTTTCTTCCACCGGAACCGCGACCGCCGTGGCCTTCCTTGGACTCATCTCTTCTCCCGATTCTGGCTGATTTGTCGAAATAGCGTTTACTGAAATCATAGCTTCGCCTTCATCCACCGAAATCGGAGCTTCCCCGGCACGGTCCAACAGAGGCCGCCAGTAAAAGTCGTAGATCCCCATTTCGTTGTAGTAGCGGATGCGCGCCGCGAGGGCGCGGCGAAGTTCAGGGTCAAGAGTGCGGGGCATTGCAGATAAGGATAACAAACCGTGTGGCGCGGACACTCTTGTCCGCGAAACTCCGAGTCCGGCAACACGATCGCGGTCTGCTACTTCAGCTCAATCTCCACAATCGTGCCCGCTACCGTCCCCTCATTGGCCAGCGAGTGCGTGACCTTGGCGTCGACCCAATGAATGTCCCCCGCCTTCACTTCATGGGTGAACGATTTCCCCTCGGGATCGGTCATCTTCAGCATCAGCGGCGTAGCCGAAATAATCAGGTAAGGACGCTCGTGCGTATGCATCGCCGACGAGCTTCCCGGCGCCAGTGTCCATTTATAAACCCGGGCACTAGGATTCTCTGCTTCCACCTTCGCGGCGGCTGCACCCGCAGCCTTCGCTGGCCGGTGAAGCACTTCCACATCCAGCGCTTCAAAGGAGGCGTTGCCAGCGTTATGCACCAAGTGGGTGAAAGGCCCTTTCGACTCCAATGCCGCAACGTCTCCAGGTTTCGTCGCTTCGGTGACGACTTTCGGGTCGCCCGGCCTCTGGCGAGTGATTGTGGTGTCCGTCAGATCAACCGTTACGCGATCGTACAAGTGCGTGTGAAACAGCGTGCTTTCGCCCGGCAAAAGCGTCACCCGCACGACCATGACGGAATCATTTTTCAAAACCAGATGATGGTGCGGTTCGTCCTCTACCGCAACTGGCGATGGCTGCGCTGCAATGAAAGTGGACAGCATAAACACCAGGGCTCCACACCAGCAGATTTTCACAGGATTCTCCTAACCGACAACCACTCGCTTTCGCAGCTTCACAACCTGGTCCAGCACACGGTGCGCAACTTCCCACTTCGAGGTCTCGGGAACCTCAATCACTTCAGTCTGCGAGATGATCGTGACCGCATTACGGTCGGAATCAAAACCAACGCCCTTGCGCGAAACGTCATTGACGACAATTGCGTCGAGCGACTTCGACGCCAGTTTCTTCCGCGCGTTTTCCAGCACGTTCTCCGTCTCGGCCGCAAATCCCACGACAACTTGCGTAGTCTTGCGCCGCGCGACCTGAGCCAGAATATCGGCGGTCGGCTCCAGTTCCAGCGTCATCTCGCCTTTGCGCTTGATCTTCTGTCCCGCCGCTGCTTTCGGCCGGAAGTCCGCCACGGCTGCCGTCTTGATCACCACTGTGGCCTCAGGTAGGAATTTCAAAACCGCCGCCAGCATCTCGTCTGCAGTCTCCACCGGCGTCAGTTCCGCCGCTCCTGGGGCAGCAATCGCAGTCGGGCCGCTCACCAGCAGCACGCGTGCTCCACGGCGCAAAGCCGCTTCCGCAATGGCGTATCCCATGCGCCCGCTCGACCGGTTCGTCAAATAGCGCACCGGATCGATCTTCTCCCGCGTCGGCCCCGCCGTCACCAACACCGTTTCTCCCGCCAGATCCTGCGACGCGCCCAGCGCTTCCATCACCGCCGCCACAATCGTTTCGTTCTCGGCCAGTCGACCCGCGCCGGTCATGCCACACGCCAAATAGCCCTGACCGGGCTCGACAATACGAACCCCACGCTTGCGCAGGATTTCCAGATTCGCCTGCGTGGCCGCATGATTCCACATGTTGACGTTCATCGCCGGAGCCACCACGACCGGAGCGGTCGTCGCGAGATACAGAGTGCTCAGAAAGTCGTTGGCAATCCCCTGCGCAAAGCGCGCCAGAACATCGGCCGTAGCCGGAGCCACCAGCAGCGCATCCATGGACTGGGCAATCGCAATGTGCTCGATCGCTGACTCAACATTCGCCTGTTCGTGTCTCCCGGAGCCGAACATGTCGGTAATAACTTTTTCACCTGAGAGGGCTGCAAAGGTAAGCGGACGGACGAACTCCTGCGCCGCGCGCGTCATCACGACTTGCACACGAATGCCGCGGTCTTGCAACAGGCGCACGATTTCCGCCGCCTTATAAGCTGCAATCCCACCGGACAC
>Ga0074046_10002553_pt1 | contig 15669 bp, 13 predicted proteins | sample BogForMeECP23OM3_FD_94441 | JGI IMG/M metagenome (GOLD analysis project Ga0074046, IMG submission 94441) | Bog forest soil microbial communities from Calvert Island, British Columbia, Canada - Bog Forest MetaG ECP23OM3 | ecosystem: Environmental > Terrestrial > Soil > Wetlands ...
GTTGTCCGGCGAAGAACAACTGGAAATTGCGGTGCCGCAGGGCCCGCACCGCTGTCGCTACCCTTGATCGCGGTGACGCAGGTGCGGTGAATTCTTCCTTCACCTCCGCCAAGTCGGATTCAACCGTCTTCAGCTCCCGGCGGATCGGATCATTCTGCAACATAAATATCCAAAACTCGGGTCACAAACGCGATTTGAAAGGGCACGGCTTCACAGGCTGCGGAAAAACGGCGAATTTGGGTAGTGCTGGCCTTTAGGCCAGCGTCTAAGTCGTTTTTTTTGGCACAACGAGGAGGCTTTAGCCTCCGAGGGATCTGCCTTTCCGACTTTTTCCCAAGCTGTTCAGCCGTGCCGTAGTTCGCCTCGCAAACAAATGGCTTTAGCCACTGAGGGGAATCGCGTTCCCATCTCGAGGCACCTTCCAAAAACTACGTTGACGCATTACCCGCCTCGCCTTCGACGATTCGGCTCGACCCTTCGCATCTTCCAGCATACGGCAAAGTTTGCCATTCCCTCACGGCGCGGCTATCGTGCTAACGAATGCGCCGGTACCAGAAACCGTTATGTCGCTGATCGGCTTGCTGAAAAACTCGCGTGTGCAAGCAGTTTTGAAGGGGCACGGCTTTAGCCGTGCCGTTAAGTGCGTTATTTTTGATGTCCCGAGCGGACTTTAGTCCGCGAGGACGTGCGTTCCCAAATTTTTCCCCAAGCAGTAATGCGCTGACTCATGCCCACGTTCGCCGCGGTTGACATCGGTTCCAACTCCGTCCGCCTGAAGATCGCCAGGGTGGTGCACGGCCGCATGCAAACTCTTGTCGAAGACCGCGAGGTCACCCGCCTGGGCGAAAGCGTCTTCGCCAATGGTGCGCTCGATCCCCAGGCGATGGCCCTCACCATTCGCGTGCTGAAGCGTTTTCACCGTGCCGTGCAGGACCACGCTGCCGACCGTGTGCGCGTCGTCGCCACGGCGGCGCTGCGCGATTCCCGCAACAGCCGCGCCTTCCTCGATTGGGTGCGCTCCGCCACCGGATGGAAGGCTGAGGTAATCACCGGACTCGAAGAAGGACGCCTCATCCATCTCGGCCTGCTGTCCAACGCGCGCATCGCCAACCGGCGCGCGCTTCTCATCGACCTGGGCGGCGGAAGTTGCGAGCTGACGATCTCTGTCTCGGGACATATCGAAGATATGGTCAGTCTGCCCATCGGGGCCGTACGCCTGACCCAGACGTTTCTGCATCACGATCCGCCCAAGAAGAATGAACTCGACCAGATGCGCGGCTTTGTGCAGCGTGAGATTTCCCGCATCCAGAAGCGAATTAGGGAAGCTCACATCCAAACGGTACTAGCCACCTCTGGCACGCCAGCAGCACTGTCTGGACTCTACCAGGCCAAGGTTGGCGAGTCGGACGAGTCCCGGCCGCAGACCGTCCCGCATTCCGCGGTTTCAAAAATCCTGAGGGACCTGGCCAAGCGCAACCTGGCCGAGCGGCGCGCCTTACCCGGCATCGGCCCGCGTCGCGCCGAAATCATCATCCCCGGCGCCATGGTCTTCGACGAACTCATGGAGTTGTGTTCCCTGCGCAACTTCCGCTACCTTCCCCTCGGATTGCGCGACGGCCTGCTGGCGCAAATGCTGGCTGACTATGCCCAGAGTCCGGCCATGAAGGAGCGGGTTGAGTCCGAACGCCGTGATGCGCTTCTGACCGTAGTAAGGCATTATCAGGCCAATCTGATTTATGCCGAGCGCATTCGCGATCTCACCATGCAGCTCTTTCGCCGCCTGAAAGCGGTACACCGCCTGCCGTCGCAATACGCCGATTGGCTCGAAGCCGCGGCGATGATGCACGAGATCGGTGCCTATATCAATCGCTCAGGCCGCCGCCGCCACACCCAATACATCATCGCCAATTCCGAACTCTTCGGTTATACCCCGCTGCAGCGCCGCATCATTGCGGCCATCACCCGCTATGTGGGTAACTCTTTGCCCTCTGCTGGCGATGCGGTCATGCAGATGGTGCCTCGCGCCGACCAGGTACAAGTGCCGAAAGCGGTGGCTTTGCTACGTCTGGCGCGCGCCCTCGACCAGGCCCGCCGCGGCGCGGTGCGCGAGTTGCACGTCCGGGTGCAGCAGGATGGCCCGGTACACCTCGGACTCACGCCAGCCTCGCGGGAAGGTGTGGAGCTCGAGTTGTGGGCGGTTGAACAGGAGAGAAACTACTTCAAGTCAGTCTTTGGACGCGACCTCTTGGCCCAGCTGCGCTGAATCTTTTGCACTACTTTCGGCGGCATACACCATTTCAGCACAGCCGGGCGGCGAAGCTCTTTTTCCACCTTCGCCACCCCACCCTTCTTCATCTCGATGGCTGCCAGCGGGGCGCCATTCGAGAGTACCCGGTTCACGAACTCGGTCATGCTGGGATCGTGCCCGACCACCATGATGGCGGCCTTGTCCTTATGGCGATTGACGAGCGCCTTAAACTGTTCGAACGTCGCCTCCGGCCGCAGCGCGTCATCCAACACGGTCTTTTCCTCGTGACCGAGTTCCTGCGACACGATGGCAGCGGTCTGCACAGCCCGGGTGAGAGGGCTGGAAATGATGACATTTACCGTGACGCCCATGGCGGCCAGGGCGCGTCCCACATCGTGGGACTGCTCCTCCCCCATCTTGTCGATGGGGCGCTTTTCATCTTTTTCAGGACTGCTGAAGTGCTTTTGTCCTGCGTTGGCATGGCGCAGGAAGTAAATGACCATTGTGCTATTGTGCACCAAAACCCGGGCTCTGTAATCTCTTTGCAACCAAACGGGCGCGCTGCTTTGAAAGGGCACGGCTTCAGCCGTGCCCCAAACGGCATAAATAGTATCGCCGCGCGGACTTCAGTCCGCGCGGCCCACTGAATCATAAACCAAATCCCGCTTATCGCCCCGCTCCCACGATCGGCACTTCCGTCGGTTTCACCAACTGTTCGGGATTCGCAAAATTCGCCTGTGCAATCCGAATCTGCTCTTTGAAGTTGTCGACCATGTCCTCGCGCAATCTCACTTCGGTCGGCTTTTTCGCGATGCTCATCTGGTCGATCTTGTCCTGCAGCCGCAACAATCCGTAGAACAGGTTCTCCGGCCGCGGCGGGCATCCTATGACATACACATCCACCGGCACAATGCGATCGACGCCCTGCAGAACGGCATACGTATTGAACGGTCCCCCGACCGACGAGCATGCGCCCATCGACATCACCCACTTAGGTTCAGGCATCTGGTCGTAGATACGCTTCACCACGGGGGCCATCTTCAGCGTCACCGTACCACTGACAATCATCAGATCGCTCTGCCGCGGACTCGGTCGAAACACCTCTGAGCCAAACCGCGCGATATCGAAGCGCGAGGTCGAAGCCGCGATCATCTCGATCGCGCAGCAAGCCAGGCCAAACGTCATCGGCCAGATCGCCGACTTTCGCGCCCAATTAAACACGTAGTCGACTGTCGTGACTAGAAAGTTCTTCTCAAACCGGTTGTTAACCCAACCCATGAAACCCTCTCACATTGGAGGTTGCTGACCTACCATCTTCGCCGACCGCTGCACTCGGGGGCTGTGATAGCCGTCACAGCAAGCCATCCTTGTTGCGTTAAGTCTAGGCTTCGCAACTGCAGCACACAAGTCCTCTCACGAGACCTATGCCCAACGTGCGCCTGCGAGCGTAAGGTACAATTTTCCTGCCTGCATGAGTTTGACACCCCAACCGGCGCAAGCCGCGCCCGCATCCGACCAATCCCCGGCAGAAGCGAGTCCCCAATGGCACCACGTCCTCCACTCGCCCGGATGGATGATACTGGCCGGCTTCGTGGTTCGTGTGCTCTACATCGTGCTGGCCCACTCTTACCGCTTCCGCACTACTGACGCCAACTTCAGCTTCGGATGGGAGATCGGCCGCATCGCCTACTCCCTGGCCAACGGTCATGGCTTCAGCTCTCCTTTCGGCGGCGACACGGGCCCGTCAGCCTGGACCGCACCCGTCTATCCTTGGATCGTCTCGCTAGCGTTTCGTCTCTTCGGCAGCTACTCCCACGCCGCTTCGTTTGCCTTGCTGACCTTCAACAGTCTCTGTGCAGCTCTGACTTGCTGGCCGATTTACCGCACCGCGCGCCGCATCTTCGGCGAAACCGTCGCGGTCTGGTCAGGATGGATCTGGGCGCTGCTGCCCTATGTCATCTATTGGTCCGTGCGGCAGGTTTGGGAGACCAGCCTCACGGCTCTCCTCCTTAGCCTCGCCTTCATGCTGACCGTCGAAATGGAAGGTGACAATCGCCTTACTTCGTGGATCGGCTTCGGCATGCTCTGGGGCGTCATCGGTCTGACGAATCCCTCTACTCTGTCGTTCCTGCCTTTCGCGGGATGCTGGCTCGCATATCAACTCTATCGGCGAGGCAAGCGCTTCCTGCTTCCTGCCGTAGTCGGTGCGGTCCTGTTTTGGATGACCATGATGCCCTGGCTCGTGCGTAACTACGCCGTCTTCCACAACCCCGTTTTCGTTCGTGACAACGCGGGCGTCGAGATCCGTTGCGGGAACAATCCCCTGGCTGAAGGAATCTGGGTGGCAATGTATCATCCCAGCCAGAACCCCATTCTCTACCGCCAATACCGGGAGATGGGTGAGTCTGCCTACTGTGCTAAACAAGCCTCACTGGCCAAGCAGTGGATCCTGGAGAATCCGCACCAATTCGCCGTCGTCACCTTTCGCAAGTTCGTCTTCTACTGGAACGGCCTGCCGCGCCTCTCCAGCACGGCCGAGTGGATGCAGCAACATCCACGTCATTGGGCGTCGCGATTCTTCTGGCCCGTGATTTTTTCCGCAGATGGATTGCCACGAAGTTCGGCCATTCAAGCGCTGGAGCAGGCAAGGACGTCGCTCTTCCTCGCCACCTCCCTGCTCGCGGTCGGAGGTCTCGTTCTCGCGATCAGAAACCGCGTGCACGGTGTCTTCTTGTTTGCTAGCCTGCTGGTCTTCTTTCCATTGGTTTACTATGTGAGTTTCCCGCAACCTCGTTACCGGCACCCGATCGACCCGATGCTGACCATGCTCGCAGTCTATTTGTTCACCCAGGTGAGTCCGCGCAATCCCAAACTGAAAGGTGCTCAGCAGCCTCTCCATGCCAAATAACGACCCGGGCACCGATCATTTCCAGACTCTCTCCATCATCATTCCCGTCTACAACGAACGAGCGACCGTGATGGAACTCCTTCGCCAAGTCGCCCACCAGCCGGTCGCGCTACGCAAGGAGCTCATCATCGTTGACGACTGCTCCACCGACGGCACGCGCGAATTTCTGCAACAAGCCGACCTGCAGTCCGAACTTGGAAACAATGGCCAGAACTCCGTCAAGCTCGCCCTTCACGACAAGAACCGGGGCAAAGGCGCGGGCGTACGCACCGGACTGGCGCAGGCTACCGGAGAAATTGTTCTCATTCAGGACGCCGACCTCGAATACGATCCCGGCGACTACCCCGTACTTCTCGCGCCCATCCTCGAGGGCCACGCCGACGCCGTTTTCGGGAACCGTTTTCACAGCGGCTCGCATCGCGTGCCCCGTTACTATCGCTACCTCCTGAACCGGGTCTTCTCGATCATGTGCAATTCCCTCACGGGTATCGCAATTCACGACGTGACCGCCTGCTACAAGGTGTTCCGTCGCGAATTACTCGAACGTATGCATCTCCACTCTGACCGCTTCAGCGTGGAAACCGAGATGACCGTTAAGGTGGCAAAACTGGGAGCGCGCATTTATGAGGTCCCCATCGTCTATCACGGCCGCACCCACGCCGAGGGCAAGAAAATCAGTTGGCAGGACGGCTGGCGCGCCTTCTACGACCTCATCCGCTACCGCTTTAAAGATTAGTTGCCGTTTCAATGGATCATATGGGGTGGAGCACCGTTTCACTATTTGCGGAAAATGCATCTGCGAGCGGAGTTTGAAGGGTACGGCTTCACAGTTTGCGGAAAAACTCGCTTTCGACAGGGTTTTGAAGGGGCGCAGCTTTAGCTGCGCCGTACAAGTCCTTTGTTGTTGACCCGCCGAGCGGACTTCAGTCCGAGAGGCGTGCGCCTTTTCAGGACTTTTTCCCCAGCCTGTTCAGCGGTGCCGCACTAGTTCTTTATTTTTGTCATCCCGAGCGGGCTTTGGCCCGCGAGGAATCTGCCTTTTCCACATTTTCCCGCAAGGTGTCTAGCGGTGCAATTTCACGCCGACAAACATCTCTGATTTGGCCAATGAGGTAATGAAGGTCCCTCACCTCATTATTCGCTATGGCTTTAAAGATTAGTTGTCCGTTTTGAACCTTCGCTCCTCAATTTTGAACAATTTCATCTAACCCTGCCTATCTCTCCTCGTCTAACCCGCGACAGGAGGAACCATGCATCATTCCCGTAAGCCATCTCTGATTTGGGCGATTTCTTTAGGGGCGCTGATGGCGCTCGCGCTCACCGTCTCAGCCAGCGCGCAGGTGACTGAAGAGTTCCACCGCACCGTGCCACTTTCCGCGAGTGGCCGTGTTTCGCTCGACAACGTCAATGGCGGAGTCACCATTACCGGATGGGAGCGCAACGAAGTCCAGATTGACGCCGTCAAAAAAGCCAGCAGCCAGCAAAAGTTGAACGAAGCCCGCATTGAGGTCGACGCCAGCAGTGATTCCGTGCACATTCGCACCCGCTATCCTGAAGGACGTACCAACAACAATCCAGCAACCGTGACCTACGAGCTACACGTGCCACGAGTGGCCAGCCTCGACAGCATCAAGCTCGTCAACGGATCGCTCGACGTTTCCCAGGTTTCCGGAGACATTAAGGCAAGTCTCGTGAATGGTAAAACCACGGCTCACGATCTGGCCGGTCGCGCCGAGTTGTCTTCCGTGAACGGGACGATCAACGCCTATTACAGGTCGCTCGATAACGTCAGGGGAATCGAGCTCAAATCCGTGAACGGCTCAGTGAGACTCGGACTGCCCGCGTCCCCTAACGCTGATGTAAGCGTTTCGACCGTGAATGGCGGCATCACCACCGACTTTCCGCTGCAGGTGCAAGGGAAATTCATGGGCCGGCATCTCGAGGGCAAGCTCGGCAATGGCGGCACCCGCATCGAAATCAGCAACGTGAACGGCAGCGTCCACATCGGCCCGGGCGAAGGCAATCTGTAGTCAATCTGGGTGCCCCACATATCCCTGATTTTGGGATATATGGGAACGCCGGGTGCCCCGTCAATCTGGGTGCCCCAGAGCCTGCCCTGAGCTTGTCGAAGGGGTCGCGCCCTTCTTTTGGGCGCTAACCTGGGTTCATTGGCGGTAGGGTGGGACCTGTGAGCTTCTAGAGCGGGATTAGGATTTTGTGTAACCGGATTTATCTGACATCGATTGCTGATGGCCCAACAGAACTTATCAGTGCGACGGAGACACCGAGACCACGCTGAAGTTAAAACCATAAAATCTCCGTGTCCTCCGTGGTGAATCCCTCCGAACGGATAGAAGAATTTCTGATTCACCTAATACACCTGATACGCCGGCGGCGGAACCTCGATGTCCGGCTTGCGCGCAATCAGCAACAACGCGCCAATGCGCTTGAAGTCGCGCAACTCCTCGGCATTCTTAAACCAACGCCCGCTGTACTCCTCCGGAGTCGGTGTCAAATCCGGGACACGCACCGCCTGCACATCCTCAAACGTGTGGGACCGGAGCATCTCGATGTATTCCTGCTCCGAGCGCACCTGCACCGGCACTTTCAATTCCTCCACCCAGCGCAGCGAGTAGTGATTGTCGCGATACAGATTGATGAGGATATGTAGCTCGCCCTTCGGAGCCATCACGCGGAACAGCTCCGCCAGCGCGCGCTCCTGGTCGCCGTAATAGTAAAACGACTCCACAGACAGCACCTTGTCGAAAAAGTTCTCTTCCCAGGGAATCTGCTGCGCCGAGCCAAACACAAACATCACATTGTCGTACTCGGTTGAACCGGCCCGCGCACGCCGGATCATTTCGTCCGATATATCAAGTCCCACGACCTGACCAGGCTTGTCACCGTTTGCTACCGCCTTCGCCATCAGCCGGCTCGCCCAGCCCGCGCCGCAGCCAAGATCGAGTACGCGATCGCCGGGCTTCAGGTTCATCAGCGCCAGCGTCTGCTGTGTGATGCTGATGTGGTGGGCCTCCATCTCCTCGCCCTTACCTTGCTCGGCCCACTGGTTGAATTCTTCACGCAACCGCTCGTCGGCGGATGCGGCTTTACCGTCACTCATCGTTCCCTCGCGGATTTCCATCCTCTATGCTACAGTCTTCGAAACTGATGCCTCAATCCTCCGACCAGCCAGCTAACAGCGCTGCTGTTCTCTACTGCCCCAATTGCGCGCGTGAAGTCGAAGACCCGCTCACCTGCGGCGACTGCTCCGCAGTGATCTGCCGCGTCTGCGGCACGCCACTGGAAATGCCCGAAGACCTGGGAATCGGATAGTCATGGCTCTACCTGCAGACACGACCGTTCAGCGGGCGATGTCGCATGGTCCAACGCTTGTCCGCGGCCTCTCGCTGATGGACTCCGTCATGCTGATGGTCGGGGGCATCATCGGATCGGGCATTTTCCTCACCGCCGGACAAGTCGCCACCGCCGTTCACAAGCCGCTCTTCTTCCTCGGCGTGTGGATTGTCGGCGGACTCATCTCGCTGCTCGCCTGCTTCGCCTTTGCCGAGATGGCAGCGATGTATCCCGAAGCAGGCGGCCAGTACGTATTCCTGCGCGAAGCTTACGGTGAATTCCCAGCATTTCTGTACGGCTGGATGATCTTCACCGTCGGCCAGAGCGGCACCATTGCCGCACTCGCGGTGGGATTCGCTGAATACTTCGGCGCCATCTTGCCGTTTGCTTCCGCGCACAAACCCGTTGTTACGATACTCGGCAAAACGCTGACTCGCGGTGATCTCGTTGCGACCGGCGCAATCATCCTTCTCACGTACATCAACATCATCGGCCTGAAACGCGGCTCTACGTTGGTCAGCGTCGCGACCTGGGCCAAGTTTGCCGCGATCGGAATATTTGTCCTGCTCGGCCTCGCGATCGGTAAAGGCTCGTGGTCGAACTACGCAGTCAGCCTGCCGCTCGATCAGCCCGCTTCGCTGGCTCACGTGATCTCGGGTTTCGGCGTCGCTCTGATCGCTGTTTTCTGGGCTTATGACGGATGGGTTTACATCACCTGGGTTTCCGGCGAGATCAAGAATCCACAGCGCGTTCTGCCGCGCGCGTTGTTGATGGGAATCCTGCTGGTCGGCGTCATCTATGTCAGCGTCAACGTGGTTTACCTGTATGCGCTTCCCATTACTCGAGTGGCGAATGAAACAACCATCGCGCAAGCTGCGGCAGTAACACTTTTCTCTTCGAACGCCGCGCGCTGGCTGGGCGCGACCATCGCGCTCTCGTGTTTCGGCGCGGCTTCCAGTGCGATTTTGTGCAGTGCACGCGTCTCCTATGCAATGGCCCGCGACGGAGCATTTTTTCACGCCATGGGGCGCGTACATCCCAAGTACCGCACGCCGGCGTTCAGTCTCATCGCACTCGGAGCGTGGTCCATCGTCCTCGCGCTCAGCGGCAGCTACGACCAGCTCTATACGTACGTGATGTTCATGATGGTGCTGTCGTACGTCGCAGCCGTCGCAGCGTTGTTTGTTTTGCGCCGCAAGCGTCCCGACGTGCCTCGCCCGTATCTCTGCACCGGATATCCGTATCTGCCTGCGCTCTACCTGCTGATGGCGGGAGCTTGGGCGCTGAACTCCGTTGTCACGCGACCCAAGGAAACTTTGATCGGCATCGGAATCGTCTTCCTCGGCGCGCCGTTTTATGCGTTCTGGCGCTGGCAACTGAAGCGTAACCCCAATGAATTGAGGGAGTTTGACTGAACGGTTCGGGTGTTACGGTGATTAGAGGTACACCCCCTCCCCCTCCCCCCAAAATTCCTTAGAATCATCGGTTTACGCGGTTTTTGTGCGCAAACGGTTGACCGCGCGCGAGTTATAGGCAATATCCTCTATTCAAAGAACTTAGCTGGTATGGCCGTCCCTGGGGATGGGCCGCGCCTGTTTTCAGGCGCAAGTTCTAAAAATACATGAACAAGATGGGCAGCGTCATCGAAATTCGTGAGGGAAACATGACGTCAGTAACCCGTGTTCCCATACTGGGCGCAAATCGGTCACCAGCCGTACCTCCGGACGGTGCGCCAACGCAGATAGGGGGAGCCGATGCGGCGATTTCTGGTGATTTGGGTTTTAGTTATCCTGCTGGGAATGGGGTTTTGGGCGCAAGCTCCGGCGGGAACGCCGCAGGAGAGTTCGTCGCGCGACAGGCCTGATGCTCCGCCCTCACCGCCGGACGCCCCCATACCGGACCGGGGAACGGAAACCAGCCCGCCGCCGCAGTCGAAGGCCAAAAAAGTTGTGAACAAGTTTGACCCGCACTGCATCGATGTGATTTTTCATGCGTGCTGGTCGTCGCCGGAAGCGCCGCAACCCGGCAAACCATTGACCGAGGAAGAGCAGAACGCACAACAGGCGGCGAAAGACATCGATGTCGGCTACTACTACCTGAACCAGAAAAATTATGTAGCGGCCGAGAGTCGCCTGAAGGAAGCGGTGGCGTTGAAGCCGGATGCCGCGGCGGCCTACATCGGGCTGGGACAGGCGCAGCAGAAGCTGGGCAAGAGCGCCGACGCGCGCCAGAGCTACGAAGCCTATTTGAGGCTCGAGCCCGACGGCCACGATGCGGAGAAGGTGAAGAAGACACTGGCGGAGCTGAAGTAATTCACTACTGGCCACACTTTCGAAGTTTCTATCTTTCGCAATGGATGCACACGGCAAAGAACGTTGACGGTCCGATGTTATCCATTTCACGCCCGTAATGTTTTTCAATTATTGGAGCCGCCGGCGCGTCTGGTGTAACCTCGCCTGCAAATTGGGGTGAGGATTGTGCGGGTGTACTCGAATCTCCTGTAAGCGCTCGTCGGACATCTCCAGCCCGATTCATCCCTAGCTACACGTGATACGACGGTTTGTCTTGGAGGACTCTATGCAGAGGCGCGAATTCCTGCGATCGACCGGCGCGGTATGTGCCGGGCTAGCCATTTCGAACGCTGTGCCGATGCTCGCCGACACCGCGTCTTCCAATGGCTGGAAGACGTACGAGGTCACGGCGCGCGTCGAAGTGCTGAAGCCGTCGGGCGTAACCCGCATCTGGCTGCCCGCGGCGCTGATCCGCAATACGTCGTACCAGAAGACGCTGTCGAACAAGTTCACCGCCGACGGCGGGACAACGAACCTGAGCGAAGACAAGGAACAGGCGCTCGGCATCGTCTCCGCGACTTTCCCCGCCGGCGCAAAGCCGGTGCTGACGATGACCAGCGTGGTCTCGACCAAGGACTATGCGGTTGACCTGTCGTCGCCTTCTCCGAACCGCAAGGCTTCGAACGCCGAACTGGATTACTTCCTGCGGCCGAGCAAGTACGTGCCGGTCGATGGCATCGTGTTAGAGACCGCGACGAAGGCCACCGCGGGTGCGAACACCGATGTGGAGAAGGCGCGCGCGCTGTACGAATGGGTCGTGCTGAACACCTTCCGCGATCCCAAAGTGCGCGGCTGCGGGCGCGGCGACATTCGTTTCATGCTGGAGTCGGGCGACATGGGAGGCAAGTGCGCCGACATCAATGCGCTGTACGTGGGGCTGGCTCGCGCAGTGGGCATTCCTGCACGTCACGTTTACGGCTTGCGGATTGCGAAGTCGGAGCAAGGCTACAAGAGCCTCGGCCTGGCCACCGACCGCGCCACCAAGGGCCAGCACTGCCGCGTAGAAATCTACCTGAAGGACTACGGCTGGGTGCCGCTGGATCCTGCCGACGTGCGCAAGGTCGCACTGGAGGAGCCTCCGGGCAACCTGGCACTGAGCGACCAGATGGTTGCCAAGGCGCACAAACAGCTTTTCGGCTCCTGGGAGATGAACTGGATGGGCTACAACTACGCCCACGACGTGGCGCTGCCCGGCTCCAGCGGTAAACCGCTGGTGTACTTCATGTATCCGCAAGCGGAGACGACCGAAGGGCGGGTGGATCCGTTCGACCCGGACAACTTCAAGTATGAGATCACGGCGAAGGAGTTGGGGTAGTTGTCAGTTGTCGGTGAAGAGCAAGAAAAACCCCGCTTAAGCTTCGGTTCTACGGGACCCGCATCTGCGTTTTGGTGTGAGATGAAGCGTTGACCCGCCAGCCGCCATTGCGCCGAAGGGGCGCGGGATATATCATGGTATATATCAGCGAGGAGAGGCAATGGTACAGACGGCAAAGCTATTTCGTAATGGGCGAAGCCAGGCGGTGCGGCTGCCGGCCGAATTCCGCTTCGAGGGCTCGGAGGTGTATGTCCGGCGCGACCCGCAAACCGGTGATGTCATTCTGTCGCGACGTCCGGAATCGTGGGGCGAGTTTTTCGATCTGTTGAAGACGTTGCAGATACCCAAGGACTTTCTATCAGAGCGGAATGACCGGCCGCCACAGAAGCGCAATCTGCTCTGATGCCAACCCTCTACCTGCTCGATACCAACACAGTCAGCTACGTCATCAAGGGAGACATCCTCCGGGTGCGGCAACGCTTAGCCAGGGTGCCGATGGCACAGGTGGCTATCTCGGTGGTGACCGAAGCGGAGTTGCGTTTTGGAGTGGAGCGGAGACCTGAGGCCAAACAGTTGCGCATCGCGGTAGAGGAGTTTCTGGTGCGAGTGACGGTGTTGCCGTGGGATTCCGAGACCGCTGCGGAGTATGCGAAGTTGCGCGCCGCCCTGGAACGCGCCGGCACTCCGATTGGGAACCTCGATTTAATGATCGCGGCACAGGCTCTTGCGGAGGATGCGGTGTTGGTCACGAATGACGCGGCCTTGCGGCGGATTAAGCGATTGAAGACCGAGGACTGGACGAAGTAAGCGCTCAGGCTGACGCCCTCGCGGAAGAGTGCCGTCCCTGAAGGGACTCGGGGATCATAAACGAGCGTACCTAGGGTTCCGCTTCCACCTAGGGCTAACTTCTGTTTCGCCCTCGCCACACCCCCAAACGCTCTCCCAGTGCATAATGTCGTATCGCGAGTAGACTAAGGGCAACCATGCCAGGCAAGCGGATAAGGCCACGTTCCGTTCAGCGGATCGTCAAGCGACGAATCCTCATTTTCTCGCTATTTGTCGGCGCGGCGGCGACGCTTCTCGTGGCAATCGGTTATCTCGCGTCAACCTATCCATCGATTCGTCGAATTCAACAAGTCCATCGGCATATTTTTGACGAAATAGTCTGTTCGGATGCCACGTGCGACACCCATGTATTCACGACTGATTGGGAAACCGGAAGTGCCGACTACATTATCGGTTCAAAGACGAGATACTTTATAGATGTCCCCAGCCCTACTGAAGAGAGTCCCGGCATCTTTGCACCGCTGGATTATTCCGACACGCAGTTCATTGCCAGATTTAGGGAGCCCGCTTGGTATAAGACGCCGGACGAAGAAGTTTGGCGCCTGTACTCTATGACATCCCAGGCCGATGGAAAGGAACTGGATATCATTGTTGGGTTTGCAAAAGAAGCACCTTGGAAGATGGTCGATACACTGCAGCCGGACATCGGGTTAGTGGATGCAACTTTAAGGGCCGAGGCAGAGAAGCTTTCACTTGGTTCTCCAAACGCCAAATCGGCGAGGGGAGCCGCTGTCGACGGCTACGAAATTGTCGAGTCACGCACTCAAAAGGTGTCGGATTGGGGACCGTGGCTACCAATCTTCCTCCCTCACGAAGCAAAATTGCCGCGCCCTGGCGCATCTCTGTATGTCGCAAAGGGCGACCTGTTTGTTGTTCAGACGGGCACCGACGGGCGATTACTGGCGACATCTTTGGTCCTTGTTGGATCCGTTTACTGGCTGGGGATCTTGGGCATCGCTACATTCATCGTTGGCTCGGCGACAGCAAGTGCGTTCGGTCGACGGTATTTGAGAACGTACTTCGCATTGATGACAGTACGTGTGCCCAGTCTCGAAGATGCGCTGAAAACTGGGGAGGGACAAAAAGTCGAATTCAAGAGGGGGCTTTCTGCCGATCTGGAACAGCAGAAACGTGCAGAGGAGGAACTGCTTAAATCGGTTGCGGCATTTGCTAATACAAACGACGGAGTGATCTTTATAGGCGTTGATGATGGCGGCCGTGTCGTAGGGCTCGACCTAGACTTCAAGCAGAAGGACCGGTTGGAGCAGAAAATCCGGCAGCTCGCACGGCATCGCATTCGGCCCATTCCGCCAAGCCAAGTTGGTTTCGAAGATTATCGCGGGTTAGTCGTTGCCAAGATTGTCGTCGCACGCGGCGATGCACCCGCTTATCTAATGGGAGGTGTTATCTACGTCCGAAGCGGATCGTCCGATGTACGGGCTCAGCCAGAAGACCTCAAGAATATAATTCTTGCGTACTCCCATTAAATTCTGCGTATATTACTCGGGAACCCGACTAAAAGTAGGCATCGCTTGGTTGTGGTGTGCCGCCCCTAAAGGGGCTCGACTGTTAAAATAGATGCGCACCCAGCGCTGAAGCGCTGGGCTAAGTTCTTCTGTCCCTCCGGGACAGGGACTCTCGCGTTCTGCGAGCGAACAGATCGCGTTTTTTTACTTCACGACAATATTGACCAACCGCCCCTTCACCACCAGCACCTTGACGACCTCTTTGCCTGCGATGGCGGATTTGATTTTCTCGTCGGCAAGGGCGGTTTCGCGGATTTGTGCTTCTTCCGCGTCGGCGGGGACGGTGATGCGGGTACGGATTTTGCCGTTGACCTGCACGGCCATCTCGACCTGATCCTCTTTGGCCAGCGCAGGATCGTACTTCGGCCACGGTTCGCGCAGCAGGTTTGAGGTTTCACCCAGTGTCTCCCACAATTCGGCTGCAAGATACGGCGCAAACGGAGCCAGCATCAATACCAGCTTGCGTTGAACGTCTGCCATCAGCGGCAAAGGCGCTGCCGGTTCTGCTCCGCGCTGCACGCTCTCTTCGTGGGCGTAGAGTTCATTCACCAATTCCATGATGGCGGCGATCGAAGTATTGAAGTGCCAGCGTCCGCCGAAGTCCTCGGTGATGCGGCGGATGGTCTGGTGCAGCTTGCGCTGGAGTTTGCGCGCGCCGGGGGACAATGCAGGTCCCTCGCCTCCGCGCCCTGCGGGCGCTCCGCTCGGGATGGCAACACTTGAGTATTGCGATGTGCCCGCCAGCGTCGCGTTGCGGGTCACGAAGCGATACACGCGCGACAAAAACCGGCTGACGCCTTCGACGCCCGCGTCCTGCCAGTCCATTTCGCGGTCGGGAGGCACGGCGAACAGGGTGTACATGCGGGCCGAGTCGGCGCCGTACTTCGCCACCATTTCGTCGGGCGAGACCACATTGCCCAGGCTCTTCGACATCTTGGCGCCGCCCTTGATGACCATGCCCAGGGTGAACAGCCGCCCAGTGGGCTCGGAGTTCTTCACCAGCCCGAGATCGCGCATGAACTTCGTCCAGAAGCGCGAATAGATCAGGTGCAGGATGGCGTGCTCGGCCCCGCCAATGTACTGGTCGATGGGAAACCAGTAAGCCACCGCGTTCACGTCGA
>Ga0074046_10002554_pt1 | contig 15668 bp, 13 predicted proteins | sample BogForMeECP23OM3_FD_94441 | JGI IMG/M metagenome (GOLD analysis project Ga0074046, IMG submission 94441) | Bog forest soil microbial communities from Calvert Island, British Columbia, Canada - Bog Forest MetaG ECP23OM3 | ecosystem: Environmental > Terrestrial > Soil > Wetlands ...
CAACTCAGCACCATTCAAATCCCATAGCCAGCAGCTTCCTTCAAGTCGCTGTATCGAAAGCGCCCACGCACTCCCATGTGATCCACGCTTCCTCGCAGGGGGCGCTTCCGATACAGCCCTAGGACTTATGGCCCGCGTCAATGGAAGTCCGTCCTGGCCTATACGTTCAGAGGTCGCCCGTGACTCGGGAATTAATTTCTCTGGACAGCCAAGATGCCCTTCCAGGTCGAACTCGTCTCAATTAGGCTAGTTCAGTCGCGGTAGGGACGACCATCGCTGATCGCCCCCCGCGGAGATCCGTCCGAGCGCTCACTAGCGCATACGGCTCTTATCTCGGATGGTGGCGGCGAAGCGTACCACTGCCTTCCGCACACTCGCCAACCCCGGCGACATGCATTGCCCCGCGCTGTGTCGGGTGCATGTGAGGTGGATGAGTGTTCTCCTCGATCAGCGGCCTTCCCTCCTCATTCTCCGTGTACGGTTTCCCGTCTTTGTTCGAATGATTCATCGGTACTATGCCGCTGTCCGATTCCTCGGGGACGTGCATGCGGGCCGTACGGCCTTGGCCTTCTCCCGCCGTCCTGCGGCTTGGTTTGCCGCAGGCGTCTCCGAGGTCTCCCGGTTCTCGTGCATGAAGTTTTTGGGCGTGCCTGGGGTCTATGACTACGCAGGACTGACCAGAGGCTCGCGATATCGCCCCTGTTCATGTTGCCTTCCGCACATCTCGACTGCGTCGGCGTCCTGATTGCATCTTTTCGGAGCTCAATACCCAGCCCACCTATTCCCCTTTTTACGCTTCGCTGGGCACCTCACGATACCCAACGCAAAACTCGGGGCCGAGCGGATCGCTACTCCTTTCTCGTAAGAATTTTGCATTCTCTGCTTCATGCCGGCTTATCCCGGCGCACCGAGAAGGCGATTTTGCACCAACTGACGGGTTGGAGCTTGGCATCACTTCCGGATTGCTGACCATCCAGACATTGGCGATGTTTGCGCCGATTGCCGGAACGTCTAGTTTGCAGGTGGCTTAACAGGAAAGCGACAGTCAGAGCCACCCGTTGTCTAAGTTCCAGCTACTCGCTTGTGTGATCGGTGGGCTCAGCCGCCTGCAGCTTTCAAATGTCCGCTGGCGTCAACTGCGTCCGGTCAGCCTAGGTCCGGCATACCCGAGAAAAGCCTCGACCACGATCAAAGATGCACCGGCATGGATTGACACGGGAATGCGAGATCAGGGCCAAGGACATAATGCGCGGGTTACATCACGAATACTGACAGGATCACGGGCCCGCTTAAATCGTATGAGGGGTTGTGCGGACAGCACCCCGGTGGCGAGATCTCAGCGTCTGGGCCTAAATGCTCGAAGCCGATAAGTCGTTGATTCTTGCGACGTCCTGAGTTTTCGCGAAGGACATTGTTGAAAATGGTCGATGGCTAGGTTCTTGATGTTCAGAATGTGCGGAGTCTTGGCGAAGGACAGCCCCGACAAAGGTCCGTCAGGTTCCGATCACAACGCCGCCATCGACGGAAATCACGGCACCGTGGATGAAGCTTGCCTGGTCCGAAGCGAGCCAAAAGTATGTGTTGGCCACGTCTTCCGGTGTTCCTGCCCGTCCCAGCGGCGTTCGCGCCACCATGGCCTCGAGGACCTTCGCAGGCATCGACCTCACCATGTCTGTCGCAATAAATCCCGGAGCCACGGCATTGACGCGAATCTTGTACCTGCCCAACTCCCGTGCCCAGGTCCGCGTCATTCCGATGACACCGGCCTTGGAAGCCACGTAATTCGTCTGCCCGAAGTTTCCCAGAAGTCCCACGACGGAGGCCGCGGACAGAATTACTCCGCCCCCACCTTTGATCATGTGGGGCACCACCGCACGGGTCACCAGGAAGACGCCCTTCAAGTTGACCCCGATCACCGAATCCCACACGTCCTCGCTCATGATTGACTCGGGGCTGCCCCCGTTCCACTTCACCAACTGCGCATCGTGAACGATGCCCGCATTGTTGATTAGAACGTCGATGCGGCCCCACTGCTCGACGACTGCAGCGGTAGCGGACTCGACCGCGCTGGCGTTGGTGACGTCAACCGCTTGAAAATGCGACTCGCCCCCCGCCCGCTTGATCGCGGATTCTAGTTGAGGCGCGGTCTTGTCCGAAACATCCCAGGCGGCGATTCTTGCGCCTTCCTCAGCGAAGCGCAACGCGGTCGCACGTCCGATGCCAGCCACGGCTCCGGTGATTACAACAACTTTTCCAAGCGACTCGCTCTCTCTGACTTGCAGCCGTTCTTCATGGGCGGCGGGCGTGTCCCTGGGGAAAAATTCAATTGGCGGACGAGCGTCGGGGACGGTTGCGTCTTCTACCGGCTCAGGAACGCTCTTAGTGGCAGAGTCTTGCTCAGGGCGAAGCATCGATTCTCCTGGTCATCACAACTTTTAGGGGTACGCGGCCTTGGTTGGTTATCGTCAAGTTTGCGTCCTGATTGCGTGCGGGCGCCGCAGAAAATTGAGAGTAGCTGCTTTGCCGCACTGCGTCAAGCCTTGCGGCGAGATTTCGGCGCCGGCCTGTTCTTTTTTGGTACAACTTTAGTCAGCAATGATTCCAACTCTTCGATTCGCCGCTTAAGTTCGTTCACCTCACTTGCTTTCGCATGGCTTTCGGATGCCGCCGGGGGCTGCTCTTGCCGCGACTGCGGGCCGCCGGTAGCTCCATTAGCGGCCGCAGGCTGGGCCCAGCGTCCTTGCAGTAACTCGAAGGGGTTCATCGGCGCCGGTAAGGCACGATAGGCATTCTGGTACATGTCCATCATCGCTTTCATGTACCGCAACGCATTCTCCTGCGTTGCCCTGCCCGAAGCCAGGATCATCTGGCGCAATACATCGAGAGGAAAGACGGAATCGGGCGTCTTGGCGTCTTCCAGCACAATCTGCGCCATGATCAGCCGCGTGAGGTCTTCCCCGGTGGTGGCATCGACGACCCGCACGTCACAGCCATCGCGCACCAGTTGGGCAACCTGTTCCTGGTTGATGTATTGGCTGGTTAAAGTATTGTAAAGACGCCGGTTCTCGTATTTTTTGATAATGAGTGGCTGAGAAACCTTGGGTTTCATTTTTGCCCTTGACACCACGCCAAAGAGGCGTAAGCTTAAGTTATGTTGCAGTGCAGCACAGATTGCAGCATAAATACCAACATTTGCTAAAAGGAGCAAATCATGCCAAGTACCTACAAGTCAACCAAGAAAGCTGCAGCAGCCGTAAGTCCTGAATTCGTGGACGCCGTTACTCCACTCGTTCTCAACAGTGTTGAGCGTGTCGCCGACTTGCAAAAGAAGACCCTGAACCTCGCCGCCGAGCAGACTGCCGAATTAATCGGGGCCTGGAAGAAGGCATTCAGCTACTTCCCTGTAACGCCGCCCACATTCTTCTTCGATTTTGCCGGCCAGGCCGTCCAAACCGCAATCGAAAACCAGAAGAGCGCCATCGACCTGGTTGTCGAGCAAACCGAGGCCGCCACTGATATTGCCAAAGTCCGCCTCGAGGCGTACTCCAAGATCGCCGATGGCATCAGCACGAGCGTTCGGAAGTCGGTTGAGCGCTCGGTGGATACCCAGAAGAAGATGCTTGAGTTTGCCAGCGCGCAGAACAAAGCCGGCTTTGAGTCCACCAAAAAACAGCTCGGAGCGGCTGCTGGACCGGCGACTGCGATCCTCGATACGTTCCAGCTCGGAGCGGACACTGTGATCGAAGCGCAGAAGTCGTTTCTGAACTTCGCTTCGCAGCCGTTTGTTACCACTGCAAGAAACTAACGGTTGTCGAGTTTAGGGCGAAGCAGTCGCCCAAGGATGCAGCCGGGTGTTAAAAGCCACCCGGCGGAGTATCCTCATGTTGAGAGGAGTTCTAGAATGGCTGACGACCCAACCCGCGATGCTAAGCCGTTTGATCCGATGGAACCCTGGCGGGGGATGCGCGACATCTATATGGACGCCTGGGGCAAGACCATGGTCGATATGGTGAACAGCGAGGCCTATGCCCAAGCCTCGGGCGCGATGCTCGACAGCTATCTGACGATTTCCGCTCCATTCCGAGAAGCCATCGAAAAGGCAATGCTCAAAACCCTCGAGCAGCTGGCGATGCCGTCCCGGGCTGATGTTGTTTCGATTGCCGAGCGCATGACCAACATCGAGATGCGACTGGACGACCTGGATGCCAAACTGGACAAGATTCAGCGTTTGATTGTGCAAGCTGGCGTCGCACCACGTCCGCAGCCGGGGAAAGCACCGCAACCAAGCAAGAAGACGAAACCAGCGAAGAAAGGGAAGAAATAGGATGGCAGAAGCTACGGTTATCACCGACCCACTTACCGCCGCTGCAGACCGGCTGAAAATGCTCACCAAGGTGATGACCACGAAAGCTGCCATTGCCCAGACCCCGAAGGAACTGGTCTGGACGCTGAACAAGGCTAAACTCTACCGCTACATCCCGGTTCTTCCCAAAGAGAAGCGCCATCGGATTCCCCTGTTGCTGGTCTTCGCTCTCATGAACCGGCCATACATTCTCGACCTGCGTCCCGGTCACAGCTTTGTCGAATACATGGTCAACGAAGGCTACGATCTTTACCTGCTGGACTGGGGAGCGCCCGGGCCGGAAGACAAGCACCTCAAGTTTGACGATTACACCCTGGATTACATGCCGCGCGCGATCCGAAAGCTCAAATCAATCTCCGGAGTGGAAGAGTTCAGTCTCCTAGGGTGGTGCATCGGAGCAATTCTCACCACCATCTACGCCGCCCTACGTGGCGACGAAGGCTTGCGCAACTTGATTTTGTTGACCGCTCCCCTGGACTTTTCCAACAAGCAGGACCTGACCTTCGCGCGCTGGACCGACGAGCGCTATTTTGATGTGGACAAAGTTCTCGCGGCGTTTGGCAATATGCCCGGGGAGATGATCGACTACGGGGCCAAAGCACTCAAGCCGGTGGAAAACTACGTCGGAAACTATGTGAAGTTGTGGGACAACATCGACGATCCTCGCATTGTGGAATCGTGGCATGCGATGAACTCGTGGGTGACCGACAACGTCCCTCTCGCCGGAGGCGTCTTCCGCCAGCTCATCGTGGACCTTTATCGCAACGACAAGCTGATGCGCGGCGAGTTTGTGATTCGAGGCGAGCGCGTGGACCTCAGTCGCATTCGTGCCAATCTGCTAACCGTGATCGCCGAGGGCGACCACATTACGCCATCGTGCCAGTCTGAGCCCATCATGTCGAAGGTCAGCAGTGCGGACAAGGAACTCTTCCGGGTTAAGGGTGGTCACATCGGAATCATGGCAGGCAGCGGGGCCAGCAAAAACACTTGGCCGCACATCGACGGCTGGTTGGGCCCTCGCTCTCAGTAGGTTCAACCGTCGTCACATGTGGTATCCGCCGTTGACGTTCAGTTCCTGCCCGGTGATGTAATCTCCCTCGGCAGCGAGGAAAGCAGCCGCCTTAGCGATTTCCTCCGGCGTTGCGAAGCGTCCCATTGGGATCTTGGCCTTGATTTGAGCCGCAATTTCTTCCGGGATGGCCTCGACCATCTCGGTTGACGTAAAGCCCGGAGCGATGGCATTGGCAGTGATGTTGAATTTCGCCATCTCCAGGGCGAGGGTCTTGGTAAAGGCGATAATGCCGCCCTTGCTGGCCGAATAGTTCGCCTGTCCAAAGGCGCCCATTTGTCCGACAACCGAACTGATGTTGATGATCCGCCCAAACCTCTGGTTGACCATGGCCGGCACGGCTGCGCTGGTGCAGTAGAACGTTCCGTTCAAATTCACATTGATGACCTCCGCCCAATCGTCGTCGGTCATTTTTCGCATGCTTCGGTCGCGTGTGATACCGGCGTTGTTCACCAGTATGTCGAGCCTCTGCCATTTATCGAGCACTTCCTTCACAATGCGCTTGGCTTCCCCTTTCTCTGCGACATCACCCTGGACCAATATGCATTCGCTGCCGAGTTCGCGGATTTCCGCGGCTGCATTCTCGGCTTGGGCCGTATCCGAGCGGTAATTGAGCGCAACCTTGGCGCCCCGGCGTGCCAGTTCCAATGCGATGGCGCGACCGATACCTTTCGAAGCGCCTGTAACCAGTGCAATTTTGCCATCGAGCAAACCTGTTCCGTACTGTGCATTGCCTGCCATCTCAAGATTCCTTTCTGTTGAATTGCACTCTACGACAGCCGGGTCGATTCGCATCACGACATATCCGCCCACCGCACCGGCGCCGAACCCCGGAGCGAAAACCCGCATGGGACGGTCAATCCTGCCTTCACGCACGGCGTCATGGACGGCCATGAGAATACTGGCGGACGAGGTGTTACCAACCCGTTCGATGTTGAAGAAGATATGGTCACCCGGTATCCCGGCCGCCTCGGCCAGCGTAAGTACCATGTTCTTGTTGGCCTGGTGCGGAACTACCAGGTCGATCGCATCGATGAGCGCCCCGCCGCCGCCGTTGGGGTTCGGAAGGGTGGCCAGCTCGCCCATCATCTGCTTTAGGTAGCGAGTCACCAGGGCCTTCACCTCCGGCCCGTACACGGTTATGTTGTTGTCGAACTCCGGGTTGGGCCAGATGATGGAGTTCACCTCCGACCATGGACCGCTAGCGTAGGTTTGGAAATATTCAATGTCAGAAGGAGCTCCTTCCGGCGCGGGGGCCACCACGACGGCCGCTGCGCCATCGCCGAAGATCATGCGAGAGGTCCGAATCGTCCCGATCTTGTCTGAGAATTTCTCCGCACAGATGAGCAGCACGGGCCGCTCGATCTCCTGTAACAGGCGCACCGCTTCGCCAAGACCATAAGGCATGCCCGCGCAGGCGGCTACGATGTCGCACGAAGCATGCGTCTGCATGAGACCGAGTTCACCCGAAAGCCAGGTGGCAATCGATGGAATGAGCTTGGTGCTGGTGCAAGTGCAAAGCAGGACGGCGCCAATTTCCGCAGGACGCCGGCCGGACTTCGCCAGCGCCTTCTTGGCAGCGAGCAGCGCCATGTCCTCCAAGGGCAACTGGGTGTAACGCCGCTGCTCGATGCCGGTCTTCTGACTGATCTCTACGGCGCTCATGCGCGACCAGCAGTAGGCGTGGTTGCGGATGAGGTCTGCATTACTGCAGGTGACCTCACCTTCATAGACGGCAATGGCCTCAATCCGGGGAAGAATTTTGAATCGCTTGCTCACCTCTACTGGAGGATACGGTTTGATGGGCTCACTCAGGGCTAGAGTGTCGGGCCGTTTTATACGATAAGGGCGAATCCGCGGACCCCAATTTTCCTCCCGCTTTACCCGCTGGATGAAACGGAGTACGGCTTCGTTGCGTGGATGGAATGCCACCACGTAATCGTCGTCCTTCAGCTTGCTGATTTCAGTTCGCGTGCTGGTTGATGGGTCCCACGGATACTGGTTGTGAAGGATCATGCACTGTCGCATCAATGCCTCAAGTTCGGGCACCGGATGCAGGCAGTCAATCACATCGTCGAACGTATAGCGCAGATAATCGGGGTCATACGCCAGCAAGTGGCGGGTACGGTTCGCAGGGTCTGCCAGCGCCTCCGAAACCGTCGGACGGATCGGGCGGAGTTCGCCACCAGCGCTGAGCTTGTTGCGAAAAACATTCAGCAGAATGCTGAAACTCCGGTCTTCCAGCTCTTCGTCCCACGATGGGGGCAAGGCCCGGTAACCAGCCTCGATCGCAGTGGTGATCGCGGAGTCATCGCGTGGCTTGTACACCGGGAGAAAGATATCGTCGCGCTGACGCGGCAGATCCTTCCAGCGGGTAGGGCGTTTCTCGTACATGGTCAGGGTGTAGCGATTCATCCAAAACCGGTTCAGCACCAGGTCGCGGCACAGATCATACCGGCTCTTGTATTCACCCGCATGCAGGCGCGCGGCAATCTCTACGTCCGTCGGAGCCTTCTCGCCAAAGTCCCGTCGGATAACCGCTGCAAATTGCTTGAGGGTCTTAAATACGGAAAAGTCCAACTCTGGGAAAAAGTTGGCGGGGAAGACAATGCGGCCATGAGAGTTGATAATGAAAGGTTTCAGCAACATTGGCTATCCTTATCCCTGTTGGGCTTTCAATCAAGTCGCTCGCGCAGCCCCGAGGATCGCTCCGGCGGCACCAACTCAGTCGAATTCGACCAGCACTTGGTTCGCCTTCACCGATTCTCCAGGCGCGACGTTGACCGATTTCAGCTTTCCCGCCACCGGCGCGGTGATGGCGGTTTCCATCTTCATCGCTTCTAGTACAACCAAGAGATCGTTAACCTGCAACTGCTGTCCTGGGGCCACCGGTACCTGCACAACAATTCCGGCCAGAGGACTGCGGCACAATTTGTCTTCGTGATCGTCGGCATCCTGGGACGACCCCGGTTTGGAAGGGGTGCGTAAAACGGTCGATTGAATGGTGGCCGAAGTCGGCGTGGGGCGGTTGTCCTGCGTTTGCTGGGGATAATCGTCCTCGGCGACCTCAACCTCGACTTCATACGCTTGCCCGTCGACCGATATCAGGAGCTTCATTGGCCTTTCCGCTCCAGAACTACTCTGACTTCCGTGATCGCAGTCTTCTTCGGCATCGTCAACGTCCTCTCCGAGGAAGGTTATGCGAGTTTTGGACCATTAAGCGCCCTTGTTGTGCCCAGCGATCGACTGCCTTCGGCGTCGTCAGAATTCTCGCCGAGCGAATCCGGACCTTCTTGCCGAGAAACTCCGTGACGGCTGCGGCGATCACGGACAAAGTTTCGAGCGTCACCTTGTGAGACGACCCTGACTCGATATCCATTTTGTTTGCTCCCATGTGCTTCACAGGGGAATCAGCCCGTGCTTCTTGGCTGGGCGAAGTTCCCGCTTGGTGTGCAGGGCTTCCAGGGCCATGGCCAGGTACCGCCTGGTCTCGGAGGGCTCGATCACGTCATCCACCAGCCGGCGGCCAGCGGACATGTAGGGAGTGGCGAACGTCTTGCGATAGAGTTCGATCAATTCCTCCCGCCGTTGCACCTTTTCTTCGGCGGCGTCGATCTCATGACGAAACACGATTTCCGCAGCTCCTTCGGCTCCCATGACGGCGATTTCCGCCGTAGGCCAAGCCACCACGCGGTCCGCCCCCAGGTCTTTACAGCACATGCCGATGTAAGCTCCGCCATAGGCTTTGCGTATCACGACCGTGATCTTAGGAACGGTTGCCGCCGAGTAGGCGAATAGGATTTTTGCTCCATGCCGAATAATGCCGCCGTACTCCTGGTCAACTCCAGGCAGAAATCCGGGCACATCGACAAAAGTGAGCAAGGGAATATTAAAAGCATTGCAGAATCGAATGAAGCGGGCCATCTTGTCTGAGGCATCGATGTCGAGCGCCCCGGCGAGTACGCAGGGTTGATTAGCGATGATCCCCGCCGTGCGCCCTTGGATCCGCCCGAAGCCGATCACTACATTCTGGGCAAACCCGGGCTGGATTTCGAAGAAGTCCTGATGGTCGAGCAAACGCTTGAGCACGGCACGGATGTCGTACGCAACTTTAGGTTCTGCTGGTAACAAGTCATTCAGGGCGGGATCGTCTTCCACGTCCAGGGTGTAAGCGAGCCGGGGCGGGTCCTCGAGGTTGTTCGACGGCAGGAAGGCCAGCAGACGACGGGCAAGAGCAAGCGCTCCATCGTCGTCCTCGGCGATCAGGTGAACAACGCCAGAGCGATTCATCTGGGCCGCAGGCCCACCCAATTGGTCTGCCGTCACGATCTCTCCCGTCACCTGCTTGATGACTTGGGGGCCGGTGATGAACATCTGCGCTTGCCTGGTTTGAATGATGAAGTCGGTGAGAGCCGGACTGTAAGCCGCGCCGCCGGCACAGGGGCCGCAAATAATGGAAATCTGCGGTACCGTCCCGGAAAGCATTACGTTGTTGTAGAACACGCTGGCGTAGCCCGCCAGGCTGTCGATGCCTTCCTGCACACGCGCACCACCGGAATCGTTCACGAAGATGAACGGGCTTCCCGTCTTCATGGAAAGCTTCATCATGTCGGTAATCTTGGCGCAATGCACTTCTCCGGCTGCGCCGCCGGCTACGGTGAAATCCTGGCAGGCCAGGTGGACCAGACGTCCATCAATCGTCGCGCATCCGGTGATCACGCCATCGGCGGGGAGATCTTTGTCTGCCATGCCAAAGTACGTGGCACGGTGCTTTGCGAACAGACCAATCTCCTGGAAGCTTTCTCGATCGACCAGTTTGTCGATGCGTTCCCGCGCGGCGAGCTTACCCGCCTTGTGCTGTTTCGCGATGCGTTGCTTGCCGCCACCCTCCTTGATCTTCGCCCGTTTCTCGCGAAGTTCGGCGGTTCGCTCTTTCATAGTCGCACTCGCCGGTTTGAGTGTTGTTGTCGGCATGTTGGTCCTCCCTGGCACGGGTCAGAAATCTGAAGACCCTGACCCTGTCTTACTGCGCCGGTGTCACCGTAACTTTGTGTTCAACACCGCTAATGCTGATGATGTAGCTACGGGATGGGCCCGGTCCGGCATTGTTACTCGCGCTCCCCAGTGCCGCCGGTTCGAGGCCGGATTTGGCCTCACTCAATTCCCTACTAATTTCTTTCGGTCCTGCCGTCCGAGTCTGGAAGAACTTCGCTGCCGCCTTGGGAAACATTGCGTAAGTCAAAATATCTTCATCGCTACCATTGCAGCCGAGAGCCATGGCCTCGGTCCGCACCTGCTCCCAAGATGGCTCGAGCAAGTCAGCAGGACGGCAAGTGATGGCGGGTTTGTTCGCCCGGATTGTTGCCTTGGCAACCACATCCGGGTTCTTTTCCCCCAACGTTGTGCCGTAATAGCCGAGCATCAAGTCGGCGAATTCACTGGTGATCACTGTGTACTTGCCGTGCAGGACATTGAACATTGCCTGGGTGCCGAGGATTTCACTTGCCGGAATGGCTAACGTAGGATATCCGCCGTCCCGGCGGACGTTTTGGATTTCCGCCAACACCTCGTGCAGCAAATGGGGTGTGCCTTGGCCCTTCAGTAGATATTCCATGTTCAAGATGAGCGCTGCCGGTATCTGGTGCTGGAAAATCTCCGTCTCAACACCGATGGGATGATTGAAGAATTCGCCGTACCGCGGACGGACGTTGGCAATATGCTGCTTGATGCGATTCAGCCTCCCAATGTTCAGACGCGACTCGTAGCCGGTCCCCTCCAGCATTGCAACTACGCTCTCGGTCGGATTGTGCCCGCGGCCCAGCGCCAAAGAGCCGATCGCTGTGTCCACAATGTCACATCCTGCCTCAATCGCTTTCATCAGCGAAACCATGGTGACCCCCGTAGTCGAATGGGTGTGAACGCTGACCAGCGTCTCGCTTCCGCACTTCTGCTTGATCCCCATGACCAGATCGTAGGCCGCCTGTGGCTTAAGCAGTCCGTCGACGTCTTGTACGCAAATGGAATCGCAACTCATCTCTTTGATCTGCTGCGCGATGTCCACGAACACCGGGATCGTGTGCACCGGACTCGGCCCATAACAGATTGCGCCCTGCGCGTGCTTGCCGGCCTTCTTGACGGCTTCAACGCTGGCCTTCAGGTTTCGAACGTCATTGAGGGCGTCGAAGATGCGGAAGACATCGATGCCATTTAGCGCGGCTTTCTCGACAAACCGGCTGACGATAGAGTCATCGAAGCTCCGATGATCAACCAGGTTCTGTCCGCGCAGCAACATTTGCAACCTGGTCTTGGGGAGCAGCCTGCGGTAAGTCCGCAAACGCTCCCAAGGATCTTCATTGAGGAAGCGTATGCAGGAATTGAATGACGTCCCGCCCCAGCACTCCACAGACCAATAGCCCGCGTTATCCAGATCTTCAAACACGGGAACCACGTCTTCGAGCGCCATGCTGGTTTCCAGAAGGCTCTGTTGGGCTTCTCTCAGCAGCAACTCGGTGACTTCCACAGTGCGTGCCATGACGTCCCTCTGCTGACAATCCGGTGGCGTAAAAGCAGTGGTGTTGTGTTTCTCTGGTGAATGGCGAGACTCAGATACCCGGTTATGAAATCCTCACCCCGAACGAAATCAGATCCACCAGACCTTAGGATCGAGATTGCAGCCAACAGTTTATACCCCGATGGCCCATGTGGCAGTGTTCCATTTTGCTCACTACTTAAGGGAGTAGCGTGAAAGCCGGACTCGGCATGGTCAACTTCGCCGCTGGCGCGGCTCCTCGGAAACAGATCGGGCGAATGTTGTTTCGAAACTGAGCAATACGGTACAGCTTTCGTATCTCTGCGGAGAGATCATCGTCGGAAGCCGCGATTCCCGCTGATCATTGAGGCATTCGACAACTGCAACGAGATGATCCGGTTCGATCCCGCACGATGACATTTAGAAGAGGATGAAGCCATGGCCTACCAAAGCGTTAACCCGTATGACGGCAAGATCCTGAAGACGTTCGAGGAACTCAGTGACGAGCAGCTCGAGGCTGCGCTTGAAACCGCCGCCGCCTGCTTCGAGACCTGGCGGCACACGACTTTTGCGGAGCGAGCGGCCGTAGTCGCGAAAGCGTCCGCAATTATGCGCGCGCGCATCGACGAGTTTGCTCGCCCGGTGACACTCGAGATGGGTAAGCTCATCGATCAGGCTCGCGGCGAAGTGGTGCTCAGCGCGGACATCATCGACTACTATGCCAAGAACGCCGAGCGCTTCCTCGCAACCGAACACCTCAAGCCCAGTTCGGGCGAAGCCGAGGTCGAAAGCAGCCCGTTCGGGGTGCTCTTCGGCGTCCAGCCCTGGAACTTTCCCTACTACCAGCTTGCGCGCTTTGCCGCGCCCAACCTGATGGCGGCCAATGTCGTTATGGTGAAACACGCGGGGTGCGTTCCGCAGTGCGCCATCGCCTTTGGGAAGCTGTGGCTGGAGGCGGGTGCGCCGGTGGGCGCGTATACCAACCTGCTGATCTCGCATGACCAGGTGAACCGCGTGATCGACGACCCCCGGATCAAAGGTGTGGCTTTGACCGGAAGCGTGGAAGCCGGCAAGAGCGTTGCCGGGAGAGCTGGACGAAACTTGAAGAAGTCGACGATGGAGCTTGGCGGCAGCGACGCCTTCATCGTGCTCGAGGATGCCGACCTCGATGCAACGGTCAAGTGGGCGGTCTGGGGAAAGATGAACAACACAGGCCAGTGCTGCGTTGCGGCAAAGCGCTTCATCGTCGTCGAAGAGTTGGCAGACCGGTTTCTCGACAAGTTCCAAATAGCGCTGGCGGCGCTTAAGCCAGGAGACCCGATGGACGAGGCTACAACTCTCGGACCTCTGTCCACGGAAGCAGCTCTGGTACAACTGCTGGACCAGGTCGAAGGAGCCGTCGCCAAGGGTGCCACCGTCGTGATGGGCGGAAAGCGCATCGATCGGCCGGGCGCCTTTATGCAGGCAACGATTCTTACCAATATTAAGCCTGACAATCCCGCATTTCGGACGGAATTCTTTGGGCCAGTCGCGCTCTTCTTCCGAGTCAAGAACGAGGACGAGGCTGTCGCGCTCGCCAACGACTCGGATTTTGGATTGGGAGGCTCGGTCTTCACCAGGGATGTCTCGCGCGGCAAACGCGTGGCGAGCCGTGTCGACACAGGCATGATGTTCGTCAATCACCCGACCTGGACGAGACCAGACTTACCGTTCGGCGGTATCAAAGACTCCGGCTACGGGCGCGAGCTCAGCAGCATGGGCATCCAGGAGTTTGTGAACAAAAAGCTGGTTTGCGTCGAAGCAATTGACGCGCCGGCATAGAAACCGGCTACGAGCCGGGCAGCGGGCTATCGATCTATCAAATTTTTGAAAAACAGGAGTTACCCATGGCACGCAAAATGAACGCCGCAGTAGTCGAGCAGTTTGGAAAGCCCTTGCTGCTTCAGGAATGGGACATCCCGTCTCCCGGGCCGGGACAGATCCTCGTCAAAACTGAAGCCTGCGGCGTATGCCACACGGATCTCCATGCCGCACATGGCGATTGGCCGATCAAGCCCACGCCCCCGTTCATTCCTGGCCATGAGGCCATCGGGCCAGTCGTCGCGGTCGGATCGGGCGTGACAATCGTGAAGGAGGGCGACCGCGTTGGAGTGCCGTGGCTCTACTCGGCGTGTGGTCATTGCGAGTATTGCCTGACGGGGTGGGAGACCGTTTGCGCCCAGGCCCAGTTCGGCGGCTATACCAGGAACGGTGGGTTTGCCGAGTACCTCCTCGCGGACCCGGATTACGTTGCCCATATGCCTGCCGGCCTCGCGGCTGTGGATGCGGCCCCGCTGATATGCGCTGGCATCACGACCTACAAGGGGATCAAGCAGACCGCAGCAAGGCCCGGCGAATGGATCGCCATCTCCGGAGCAGGTGGACTGGGGCATCTGGCGATCCAATATGCCAAGGCCATGGGACTGCTCGTCTGCGCGATCGACATCGATGATGGGAAACTGGCACATGCCGAGCGAGTTGGCGCCGACCTCGTGATCAATGCGAAGACAGGTGACCCGGCAGCCACTTTGAAGAAGGAGACCGGTGGCGGTGCCCATGGCGTTCTGATTACGGCGCCCTCGCTCGGCGCATTCAAGCAGGGCGTTGGTATGACCCGGAAGCGCGGCACTTGCGTTCTGGTCGGGCTGCCACCAGGCGAATTCCCGGTTCCTCTGTTCGATGTGGTGGCGAACTGCATAACCATCCGCGGTTCATTCGTCGGCACGCGCCAGGACATGGCCGAAGCGCTCGCTTTCGCGACAGCGGGCAAGGTCAAGGCCGATATCGAGCTGCAGCCTCTGTCTTCGATCAACCAAATCTTCGATCGGCTCGAACATAGCAATGTGGCGTCACGCGTCGTCCTCGACTTCGCGACAGACTTCGACCGGCTCGAGCATGGCAATGAGGCATCACACGTCATTCTCGAACACGCGGGGGCTTGAAGCGAAATACCGGTGCTGGGAGTGGGTCAGCGGTAGTTAGTCAGCTGTATTTACTGAGACGAACATGCCCGCGACAAAACAACACGCCGCCACAGCGGTGGCCGACGAGCAGGAAACTTCCTCGCACATCAGCGTTCATCCGCTGTATACCCCGGCCGACCTCGAAGGTTGGGACTACGACCGCGATCTCAACTATCCCGGACAGTTCCCCTACACTCGCGGCGCGCAGGCCACCATGTATCGCGGCCGCCTCTGGACCATGCGGCAATACGCGGCATGGGAGACGCCGAAGCGTCGAACCGCCGACTGGCAACTTGATGCCAGTGATCGTCGAGGGGGTCGAAGCTCATGCCACGGTTGGCGAGATTTCTGACGCCATGCGACGGGTGTGCGGCCAGTATCACGAGACAGTGGTGATTTAGCAATCTGGCTACTCACTACGTCATCCTGAGCCATGTGCCGCGGGAATAACGGTGAGGATAAAGGTGGAGTAGTGATTGATGAGAAACTCACCTGCAGCCTTACGACGACTTCGAAGAACAAGACAGATAACTGTTCTACATGATCAATGTAAAATCCATCGCGCATTTCGGTCTAATTCATTGGCATGAGTAGTTATGGCGAAACAGCAGTTATCGAAACAAACAAAGATGGCGATGACCTCCCAGTTTCTGGGGTTCATGCTGGATGCGTACGACATGGCGATGGTGCTGGTCATGGCGCCGA
>Ga0074046_10002556_pt1 | contig 15665 bp, 11 predicted proteins | sample BogForMeECP23OM3_FD_94441 | JGI IMG/M metagenome (GOLD analysis project Ga0074046, IMG submission 94441) | Bog forest soil microbial communities from Calvert Island, British Columbia, Canada - Bog Forest MetaG ECP23OM3 | ecosystem: Environmental > Terrestrial > Soil > Wetlands ...
CGCGCCCGAATATTCCCGGATTGTCTAAAGAACCGTAAACATTGCCGAATGGCAATCCGTATGGAGTGCCGGCCTGTCCCAAAAGAAAATCTGGAACGCTAAGGAAATAGAGGCCAGCGTAAAAGTGAAAATCATCCAGGTTGTCTTGGGCGCGCGTAACGCCGCCGCCAAAGCGAATGGAGTGCTTTCCTTTCTGCCAGGCCAGCGTGTCCTGGACTACATAGGTGTTCTGTATCAGGAAAACGCCTTGGCCGTTACCACCCAGCGGAGCTAAACCGGACGCGTAGATGGACGGGATATTGTTATCAAAGCTGGGCGCAGCGACCCCGATTTGAGAATAGCTGAATTGCTCGCCCTGTTGGGAATTCGAGAGCTGCCGGTGATAGGCGACCTCGGCCTGGTTCAGGAGATTCGTTCCAAAGGAATGAGTGTTCGTCAGCGAGAAATTGCGGAAATGCTGCTTCGTGCTGTAGGGAAACCCGGGCCCCCCGGAGGTTCCGGTGAGATTGGAAGGGGGAAGAGTATATACCAGGCTGCTGTTGGCAAAAAAGAAACGACCCTGCCACTGAGTGCGCTGGGACTGGTTCCAATCGGCATTGGTCATGAACTGCTCTTCGTAGAAGGGGCACGGAACACTCACGGCGTAGAGTCCCTGACTCTCGAAGTTTGACCCAGTGGGATCAATCTTCTGGGGTGTTGGAATCATGTATTGGCCGTTCGGCAACTTCAGTTGCAGAAGAGCTAGCGCCGGGCCGCTGATATTGGAGCCGTCCTGGGCAACGGTAGGCCCAACCGGGTAAAACCCGTAATTTGAATAGAAGTACTGCTGGATATAAGTCATTTTATTAATGTCCGGGTTGAGGGGGTTATTGTAAAACAACGCCCCAAGAGCCGCCTGCGAGCGATCATTCGTCAACGGAGGAGTCGTAAAAGTGGTCGAACAGGCTGAATCAACTCCATTGGTTTGCCGCGTCCCTTGATACGAAGTGAAGAACAGTAGCTTGTTCTTTACGATCGGGCCGCCGAACGTCATGCCATATTGGTTCTGCCGCAGCACCTGTCGCGGCTGGCCGAGTTCATTCCGAAACCATTCATTCGCATTCAAAGCGTCGTTGCGGAAAAACTCGAACAACGTGCCGTGGTAGGAATTTGTTCCGCCCTTGGTCACCACGTTCACGTTTGCTCCCGCATCGCGACCATACGAAGCATCATATTGGCCGGTCTGGACCTTGAATTCCTCGATCGCATCCGGATTGGGCACTGCGACTCCTCCGCTGAAGCCGCCGCTATTTTGAAAGTCATTGATTTCGACTCCGTTCATTTGAAAGTTATTGTCATTATTGGAGCCGCCAGCGGCCACAAACGAGTCACTGCCATTGCTTCCGCCGCCCCGTCCAAGTTCAGCAGCATTCGTAACGTTGCTCGCCACACCGGATGAAAGACCGATGATTTGGGTGTAGTTGCGTACGGCGAGGGGGAGACTTGCGACCATCTGGCCATCCGTGACGCGCCCCAATGCGCTGGTTTCGGTCTGTAACTGTTCCGCAACAGCATTGACCTGGATCGTTTCCTGGGTCGCTCCGACTTGCAGAGTGATATTCAAAGTCTCCGTTTGAGTGACGCTCACGGTGATGTTCGGAAAATTCGCCTTCTTGAAGCCGGTCCTGGATGCATCCATTGTGTAGTCGCCAGGAGGCAGCAGCGGTACGGAATAATTACCGTGGGTCTCCGAAACCGCCGTACGAGTCTTGCCGCTAGCCTTGTCCGTCACTGTGATCGCAACTCCCTCGATCAGAGCGCCGCTTGAGTCGGTGACAACTCCAGCGATCGCGCCAGTTCCAGCCGTCTGGCCGAAGGCCCCGGCCAAAACAAAGCAGAGCAATAAAGGTATGGCGGACGCGCCAGCCAAAATCCTGTACATCGGCGCCAGGCCACGTTTCTCCGACCGGAAGCCCTGACGGCTGTGGGGTAATGAGGATTCACGTCCGAAATTGATGACTGCCGCTGCGGGATTAGGCACGGGAGGCTCCTGAAGAGACTCAATTTGGTCTCTTTTCAAGTAGAATATTGTCTACATAGTTGTACTGATAATTGCTAACAACGCAGTCTATACATGATCCAGAAAATCTGTCAAGTTAATTGTAGAGAGGTAGACCCAGGCTAGATTATTGCACATGCAACAGATTTGCTATGTCAACCTTGTGATTTCCAGGCATGACATTTTGTAAACATCCTGGCATAGCTCGTGCTAGCATAATAGGATTTCGTCGCTAAGCTAGGACTTTAGATCCGAACCGTGAGGAATAATCTATGGGGCTGCCTCGGAAGCAATATTTGAAGACGTTGGCGGGCGCGGGTCTTTCGGCAGCAGAATACGGCGAAGCCTCGCCCACGGCCCCGTCTTCGGTACGCAACCGAACGAAGTTCGGGAAAAACGCTGTTTTCGTAGGCGTGGATATTGGTGGGACCAAGACTGCCATTGTTCTCTGCTCCGAACTGCCAGTCATCCTCTCTCGCGTCGAATTTCCCACGTTGCCGAACAAAGGGCCTGACCGGGCGCTGGATCTGATCAAGAAGACGATCCACCTGTCCCTCGACAAACTAGGACTTCGCATTTCCTCTTTGGCGGCGATTGGCGTGAGTTGCGGCGGACCACTCGACAGACTCTCCGGCACCATCCAATCGCCGCCGAATCTCTCCACCTGGGTCGACATTCCGATCGGATCGATTCTCGAACAAGAATTTGGCACCGAATGTCGGATTGAAAACGACGCCAACGCGGGCGCTGTAGCGGAGCATCGATTCGGAGCTGGGCGGGGAGCAAGGAATATGGTATTCCTCACGATGGGAACCGGCTTGGGAGCCGGTATCATCATTAATAATGCTCTGTATCGCGGCGCGACAGAAATGGCGGGCGAAATCGGACATGTCCGGCTCACGCGGTCTGGCCCGGTTGGCTATCACAAAGCCGGTTCGGTCGAAGGATGGGCAAGCGGCGGCGGTGTTTCTGCTGTGGCAACGCGTGCCGTAACGGCGGTGGCCCGAAACCGCGAACACACATCGTTGTCCGCTGTGCTCCAGAGAAAGCAATCTCTCACCGCTCGCGACGTCAGTGAGGCGGCAAAACGCGGAGATGTCACGGCCAAGCGCATACTCCGGGGTACTGGAGCGAAGTTGGGAGAGGCACTGGCAATTTTGGTCGACATACTGAACCCGGAGCGCATCGTAATCGGCGGGCTAGCTGTTCGCTTGGGAGACCTGCTTCTTAATCCAGCTCGCGAAACTTTGAGAAGAGAAGCATTGGCTTCATCGGCAACAGCGTGCGAAATTGTCCCAGCAGGGCTGGGCGAACAGATTGGAGATTTTGCGGCGCTCTGCGTGGCGAGAGGTCTTTGATGCCTCGCGCATAATACCGTTAGCCGGAATCGCGCACTTCACCTCAAGCGCTGGCTAATACTCGATACCCAGACGATGCTGCAATCGTTCGAGCGTCACTCCTTTTGTTTCGGGAAAGAAGAACAGGACCACAAAGAACTGCACGACCATCATGATCGCGAAAAACGTGAATGGATACGCCGCCGAGCGAGTGAGAAGCATAGGGAAGACCCCGGAAATTATGGCGTTCATGATCCAATGGGTGGAACTGCCCAGGCTTTGGCCCTTCGCGCGTACTCGATTCGGGAACACTTCGCTGATGAACACCCAGATAACGGATCCCTGAGAGATCGCAAAAAACGCAATATAACTGATCAGTAGATAAAGAAGCCAGGATTGATGAGCTTGCGCGAAGAATATTGCTGCGACTCCGGCCAAAGACAGTGCCAATCCCACCGAGCCGATCAGCAACAACGTTTTGCGACCGACATGATCGATTAGGCTCATCGCCAACAGCGTGACCAGCAAGTTCACCGCGCCGATTGCGACCGCCTGCAGATTGCTCGACATTCTTGTAAAGCCAGCCATGGCGAAGATGTCGTTTAGGTAATAGATAATCGCATTGATCCCCGCCATCTGATTGAACATTGCAATGGTTACCGCGAAAAAGATTGGAAGGCGATATTTGCGCTGAAATAACGGTTCAGAATCGGCGCCGTCCTCGGGGTGAGTTGAGGCAACGATCTCTGCAAGCTCTTCGTTGGGAGACTCCGCGCCCAGCTTGCGAAGCACCTGCTCGGCTTCCTGAACCCGTCCCCTGGTAACCAACCAGCGGGCACTCGGAGGAATTCCGAACAGTAAAACCAGAAACAACCCGGCCGGCAAGGCAGCGACTCCCAGTTGCCAGCGCCACTCGTGAGCGCCGAGGCTCAAACTGGCGATAACGAAATTGGAAAAGTATGCGGCCAATACACCGACGACGATATTGATTTGGAATCCGCCGACCACACGGCCTCGCCATTTGGCTGGCGAGATTTCCGCGAGATAAACCGGCGCCAACACCGACGATCCTCCAATACCCAAACCGCCGATAAAGCGAAATAGAAGCAAGCTGGGCCAGCTCTGAGCGAAGGCACATCCTAAGGCCGAGACTACGTAGCAGCCCGCGAAGATGCGGAGGCTCTCTCGTCCGCCCAGCTTTTCCCCCAGCACGCCCGAGAACATCGCGCCGACCACAGTGCCCCAGAGGGCGGCAGAAACAGTAAACCCAAGTTGCGCCGGCGAAAGGTTGAACAGAATGCGCAGCGCATGGGTAGTTCCGGCAATGACCGCCGTGTCAAATCCGAACAGGAGCCCGCCTAATGCTCCGACGAGTATGCTCTTGGCTAGTGCGAGATTAGTTTTCAATTCGGTTCCTGTCCCTTGTGTGGCAGTCGAAGAGTTTTCATTAACAACATTGACATAAAACGGAGGTCAGGTAGCGCCAAACGAGCCACTGAAAATGAAGCGATGATTAACTCGCGCGAACACACCATGACCCTCTTCGGAAACGAACCTGACACCATCGCTCTCGAACTTCGCCCGCCGCACATACCCGAAATCTTCCGGGACCCGCATCACGCCCTGGACATAATTGACGGCAAGCGGTGCGTCGTTCCTGAATTCATGACAAGTTGGAAATCCGGCTTGCGTAACCGCATTTGGCGCGCACGACGCGGCGATGCCTGCGTCGAAAAACATGCAGCCGTCTTCGATCCCCAAACAATTGATGCGATCGTTCCAGGGCACACCGTGTCGGCCCCGATTCTCCATCCATAAGACTCTGCCGGGCAGCACTTTCGGGTCCTTGAGTGCGAACCAAAGAAATCTTTCTTCTGTATTGACGGCTGTCACCCAGGCTGGTTCGTAGCCGATTGGATCACTCCACGTTTGAAGCAGGTCGCTGTAGCCTGGTCGCGTGGGGAAGGCTGAACAATCCTTGCCGGCCGCCGTTTGCGTCCTGGCCGGCACACTCGAAAGATCCTTGAATCGAGCGTTGACCTCCAACGCCTGGTACTCCCCTTTTGCAGGATCGCTGAAGGGATAAGGGCAAGTCATCCCAAAGACGAACGGGCTACTTGAAATCAGCAAAGTTCGCTCGGCCTTTGGCACCGCGAGAACTGCATGATGCGCCATCGTCGACTTACCAGCAAAACCTTCAATGATGGTGCTGTCGTAGACTGCGTTTTGGCCATCGATCAGGGAAAGCTTCCTGATCACCTTTCCCGGCCGCACTTTCGGCCTGATCTCCAAAGTAATTCGTGTTTCTGACTGGTCACGGTTTTCCCCCACCAGCGACCAGAGCGAGCGGGCGGTTTCTCCGTGCGAAGGGTGCCTCTCGCCGTTGTAGGGTGCATGGTTGCTGCCGTAAGGAAGACAAAAGAAGTCGCCGCGAAACACTTCCGGGTGATCTCCTTCGGAAGAAGCTGCCGCTCTCAATGGGCTGATGTAATACGGGCGAATCGGCTCTTCTTCGTTGCTATAGAAGGTCACGGGCGCCATGTGCGCGCCGCGATGAGTAACAGCTAACTCAACTGCATCGTTCCTGAACACCCACGAACGCTGGGCGTCGATATCTCGGACAGCAACCAGCCCATCTAGGTCCAACATTACTTTCTCCGCCCACCACCACGTTTCAAGGGTGGGTCGCTAACCCTCGTTCCACTAACTCACAAATCACATGAAGTAGAAACTGATGAGCCTCCTGAATTCGCGCTGTGCTTTCGCCCGGAACCAGCAATTCGACTGCCGCCATCCCGGCGCATTGATCGCCATCTTGGCCCAGCAGCGCGACCGTCTCGATTCCAAGTCTCTTGGCCATCTGGAGCGAGCGATACACATTTTCACTTTTGCCGCTCGTACTGAATACCACTAACACATCGCCAGGTTGCGCAAACGCTTCCACTTGGCGGGAAAATACCTCTTCGAAGGCGTAATCGTTGCCAATCGCGGTGAGGTCTCCACCATGCACGCTTAAGCAGATTGCAGGATAAGGCCGCCGGTCCTTCTCGAAGCGGCAGACGAATTCCGTAGTCATGTGTGCGGCCGCGGCCGAACTACCACCGTTTCCACAGGCCAGTATCTTATGCCCGCTCTTGAGAGCGTCAACAATTAGGCGAGAAACACTCTCTACTTGCTGTTGAAGTCCCGCCAAAGACTCGATAACAGCCGTTGCTGCATGTATGTTTTCGCTCAAAAAGGACTTCGTCATTTCAATATCCGATTCGTCGCTTTGCAAGCGGTAGCCTATCGCTCGCGCACTGCGAGACAATTTTTGACATAGTCACTCACGCCATCCTCGAGCTTCATGAAATCTGCTTTATAGCCTGCCCGCCGCAGTTTGTTCATCTCTGCCCGGGTGAAGTATTGATACTTTGAACGCAAGACTTCGGGCATCTCGATGAAGTCGATTCTTGGCTTGATGCCCATCGCGGCAAACACAGCGTTTACCAAGTCCTTCCACGTACGAGCTACGCCGGTGCCGCAATTGAAGAGCCCACTGGTGCTTCGATCGTCAAGGAAGTGAAGCGTTACATTCACGGCATCTTTGACATAGATAAAATCTCTCTGCTGCTCGCCATCGGCAACACCTGGCTTGTAGGACTTGAAGAGCGAGACGCTTCCAGTCTGGCAGATCTGCTCGTACGACTTATTTACTACAGATCGCATATCGCCTTTGTGATCTTCAAAGGGACCAAACACGTTGAAATATTTCAGCCCCACGATCTTGCCGAACAAGGCATTCTTCAGCGCCCAAAGATCGAACAGATGCTTCGAGTATCCATACATGTTCAGCGGCTGAAGAGTGGTGGTTGTAGCAACGTCGTCGTTGTAGCCGTGGCGGCCGTCCCCGTAGGTTGCCGCACTTGAAGCATAGATGAATCGAATTTCTTTTCGCAGGCACCATTCGCAGAGCGATCGCGTGTAATGGTAGTTGTTGGAAAGCAGGAAATCGGCGTCGCGCTCTGTGGTGGAACTTTGCGCTCCAAGATGAATGACAGCGTCGATAGCAGGCGTCTTGTGCGATTCGACCAGATTGAGAAACTGTTGAGGACTGAGAAGATCTTCGAAGCGCAATCCCCGCAGATTCCGCCATTTCTCGGCGTCGCCGAGGAGATCGACCAACAGCAGGTCCTGAATGCCCCTCGCATTCAACTGAGCGACCGCATTTCTACCGATGAATCCTGCCGCGCCGGTCACTACGATGAGATTGCTGGCTGGCATGGATTCAGAGGCCCCCTGCTGGAGCGTATATTCGAAGAATCCGGTCGATCGTGTTCGTGGTGGAACGCCCCTCGACCATGTCCGCCAAGACAACCCGCCCACCGCTGGATTCAACAACCTCACGCCCACTGACGTAGTGGGCCCAATCCTTACCCTTCACCAGGACCTGCGGCTGAATCTTCGTAATCAAGTCGACCGGCTCGTCTTCACCGAATATGACAACGTAATCGACAACCCGGAGGGAGGCCAACACATAAGCACGATCATCCTCGCAGTTAACGGGACGTGTCTCGCCTTTGTTGCGCTTGACGGATGCGTCAGAATTCACTCCCACAACCAGCGCATCGCCTTGACTGCGTGCAAACGTTAGATAGGTAACGTGTCCCCGGTGCAAGATATCGAAGCAGCCATTGGTGAAGACAAGGGTCTTCCCTTCCGCCACCAGGCGGTCACGTTCGAGCCTCATTTGTTCTGCAGTCAGGGTCTTGGTTTCTTCCATTTTTCGACACTCCGCTTGCCATGCACACCGGACACGTTCCTCAGTCGCACTCCAGACCTAAGAGCCCGAATAGAGCGGAGAACTGGCTGAAGTCCGGAATGATGAAGTGCGCACCCGCGCGGATCAGGCGAGCGCGTTTGGCGGGATTCAGTCCGAATCGCTTGATCTCATTGCTCGCCACGCCAACACAAATGCCACCGCGTTTGTGAGTTTGCCGGATCTCGACTGGACCATCCCCGAACGCCACCAACTCGCAGCCGGAGAGATCGTGCTCGCGCATGATCCGCTCGACTACGATCTTCTTGGCATCAACGTTGACGTCGCCCACGGCGCCAAAAATCCGCTCTTCAAAAAGCTGCGCGTACCCCATCGCCTCCGCCTCACGAGCAACAGCGGAGTGGTCCGTCCCGCTGACCAGGTACAGTTTCACACCGCAACTGTACAGAGCCTCCAGAAATCGGATAGCATTCTTCACCGCAAAATCCGATGGTTCGAGTTCTCCATTTTCGAGCTTCTTTATTCGCCCGCGCACAACCTCTAACAATTGCTCGTTATATATGCGTTTATATCCGTGTTCGTCGAGGAGCTCGGACGGCGAAACAAATCCAAATTGGCGGACCAGTCGCACCAGACCCTGCATCTGCACAAGCGTTTGGACGCCTGTTGTCTTGTCGATAAATGTCCGGACGGTGTCAACCACATTGCGGTACAGCACAAGATCCGCATCGACATAGCGAGGGCCGAGGATGGCACGAACCATCATCGGCTCCATGATCTGCTCCCATCCTTCTCTCAATGTTGAAATTGTGCCGTCGTGGTCAAAGAGAGCATGTCGAATGTGCAGATCGTCAGGAATACCGCCGACAGTTTCGATCTCGGTTTCTTTGACAAAACGGGCTCGCCGCACATCGGCAGCCAGTTCTGGCCGATAGACATAGTCCGGGTCAGAAGCGAAGGCTCGGATTTCTGCTGGCGTGGCCGTCCCGGTCGTTTGTAGTTTACGAACTGTCACCGACGCAGCAATATTGGCCAGCATGCCGGCCTCTAACGGGTCGCCCCCGCTTCCTAGAACAGCCGCCAACGCGGCGACAGCGGTATCCCCCGCGCCAACAGGATCCGTTCGTTCGAGAATCTGGATACCCGGAATCTCATGCAACCCCTGTTCGTCCGCCACCAACATTCCATTCTCGCCGCGAGTCAAGAATACCGGCTTCCTTGTTTTTTCGAAGAGGCGACGGGCGTTGGCTCGCGCTTGTGCTGCTTGTATCGGATCGTCATCGGCATTTGCGCCAACCAAGAGACTGGCCTCTCTTGAATTGAGCTTGAAGATGGCTCCCCGGTAAAGGGCCGCCCGATGCCGGGCATCGACAATGAATTGCGTGCCAGGATAGTCCGCGATAACGCGATTGATGCGAGCAATCGTTGCCGGAATGCTGACGCCACCGGCAACCTGCTGATTGAGTATGACAACGCTGCTGGCGGAAACCGCGCGCTCCAACTCGGCGCCCAGCAAGTCAATGGCGTTTTCCGGAAGCTCGTTGAAAGAGCCGAAATCCAGACGATTGCCTTCAACTTCTGCGCGATAAGGCTTCGCATACATCATTGTTTGCCATTGCCGAGCGAGAACGACCATTCCACTGGTGTCTGCACCACGTTCATTCAGAAGGCGGAGCAGTTCGACGCCGAAAAGATCGGCTCCGACCACTCCAACCGCATAGACCCGTGGTATTCCTAAATCGATGAGGTTAGCGACGACATTGCCCGCACCTCCGAGGTCGTAGCGGTGTATCCTTACTCTTCGGACCGGCAGTCCGGTCTCAACGGATTTCTCACCTTCGTCCGGATCCATCAGCCAGTAGGCGTCGAGGCAGAAATCGCCAAAGACTGTTACCCTGGCCTGCGAGACTCGGGAGAGGAGGGCTTCAAGGTCGAAGGTACTCAGCGGATTGTGGAGAAGCGTGCTCACAAAAGACGAACCTTCGGCGGCAGTTGTGACGGCGCTGAGTCACCCCCAGCCAATTTCCAAAGTCCCACTGGATACACTGCTACAAAGGAATGGGATATGTCAATGCGATTATTGGCAATTATGCAATAAAGTTGTAATATCCTTTTGGGCGACTGATTCCGCCCCACTTATGCCTCCCAGAACACCGAAATTCCGAAAAATCGTTGAGTCACTCCAGGAACAGATTGCAGCAGGAAAGTACGCCGAAAATGCCCGGCTTCCGAGCGAATTGGAATTGGCACGCCTTTTCAAAGTTTCGCGCCCCACAGTCGGACGAGCCTTACGAGAACTGCAAGACCGGGATTTGCTAAGCCGCCGCGTCGGTTCCGGAACTTACCTTCGGCCCGGCCGTCCCACCAGTTTTGGGCTTGGTCTGCTGGTTCCGGGATTGGGCAATACGGAAATCCTGGATCCTATTTGCAACGAGATCACCCGTTTTGGACAAGCCAGCGACTTTTCCGTCTTATGGGGCGATGCCTCGGCGCCGGTTTCTGGCGCCGAGGATGCCGAACTGCTTTGCCGCCAATACATTGACAGGAAGGTCTCAGGGGTGTTTTTCGCGCCTTTGGAATCGATCCCGGACCGCGAGAGAATAAATCTGCGGATCGTGTCTGCGCTTCGAGAAGCCCAGATTGAAGTGATTTTGCTGGATCGCGATGTCCTCGAATTCCCCGGTCGATCCGAATTTGATCTGGTTGGTATCGATAATTTTCAGGCTGGCATGATTCTTACCCAGCACTTGATCGGTCTCGGCAGGAAGCGATTCCTATTTGTAGCGCGGCCCAACTACCCTGCCACCACTGATCTGCGGCTTGCCGGTTGTCGAGAGGCTGCCGATCGTACCGCTCTTCCCCATCCCCGGACGGGATTCGGGGACCCAACCGACATCGAGTTTGTACGAGAACTGCTCCGCCGTGAGATGCCGGATGCGATTATCTGTTCCAACGACCGAACCGCCGCGCTCTTGTTCCAGACCCTCGCAAGTCTTGGTGTCAAGATTCCACAGGATCTTGGCGTAGTCGGTTTCGATGACGTCCGCTACGCAACGCTCCTCACCGTTCCACTTACTACGATTCGCCAGCCTTGCAGCGAAATCGGGCAGACGGCGGTTCGCGTCATGCGCGAACGCATCAACGATCATGGCTTGCCTCCAAGACAGATCCTGCTTCCCGTCGAGCTTATCGTTCGAAGGTCTTGTGGGGCGGAGGCAGGTTAATTGCGGCATAGATCGGCTATAAGATTGTTCGAGAGATCCCGGCGTAATCGAAAAGGAGACTACCCGTGCTATTGCTGCGACCGAGCCCCGGCGCATGTGCTGACCGACAGACCATTCTTCGCTTGAAAATAGAGAACTCGGCGAGACGTGCGGTCGATGCAATGCAGTTTGAGGAGGAGGATCGAGCGCTTCGACTTTACTTGGAGCAGAACTGGTTTTCGTCCTCGAATCGCGATTGGCGTGGAGAATTTGAGAAGCATTCGTCAGCGCTTCTGCAGGTGAATAAAGCTTTGTGGAATCTCGAGGACGAAATCCGGTATCTGCAGTCTCTCTCAGTCGAGAAACGTGGCGAAAAAATAGAGCGCATTGTATCGATTGCGTTTGAGATACCGCGACTGAACGATGAGCGGGCCCGACTCGTCGAAATGATTAATGCCCTCTTCGGTTTGACAGCCACAGAAAAATTGTACCCACTGCAGAGCCCGGGCGAGAATAACGACCAGGATAGGGCAGGCGAGGAGTGACGGGGGCGAGAGGTCTCAGAGGTTCTGACGATGAACGCTGCCTGTAGCGGGGAAATGAGTGAAAAACTGGGATCGTGTCGATTCACGAAGTCCGGGAACTTATGAGCACCGGCGAGCCTGTATCGCGGATGCGGTCCGTTGCCGCGACAAGGCCCTTCATGGTTTCCGGCATCGAGGCGGAATGGCCCGACAGGACGAATTCGAGGCTGCAGTTATTGAGTTTCGAGGCGAGGTCAAAAGCGGAGTAGGGCGGGCAGACGGCGTCATGACGGCCGTGCACGATCGCGGTCGGGATGGTTTTGATTTTGTCGACGTTGAGCATGATGCTGTCGTCAGGCATATAGTTGCGCATGAAGTGGGCCTCGATGCGCGCGAAGGGGAGGGTCTTTTCCGGTTCTTGGTCGCGTACCTCGTCCGGAGGGACGTCGAGAAAGGCGCAGCCGTACTCAAAGCGCGTCCAGGTTGCGGCGGCCGGCAGGTGTACCGTCGGGTCGGGGTTGATCAGCCGCTGGTAATAGGATTCAAGCACGCAGCCGCGCCCGGCTTCGGGCAGAAAATCGATAAATTCCTTGTATACTTCCGGGAAAAAAGTGCCCATGCGGTTCATGTACCAGTCCAGTTCCTGTTCGCGCATCATGAAGACGCCGCGCAAGATCATGCTGCTGACATGCTCGGGATATTTTTCGGCATAGAGCAGCGCGAGCGTCGAGCCCCAGGAACCGCCGAACAGATGCCATTTGGCGATGCCGAGCTCCTGGCGCAGTTTCTCGTTGTCTTCGACCAGGTGCGCGGGCGAATTGTTGACGATCTCGCCTGAGGGTTTCGAATGCGGCGCGCCACGCTGGTCGTAGATGATGATGCGAAAAACCTTGGGGTCGAAGAACCGGTGAAAGTAGGGTTCGCAGCCGGCGCCGGGGCCTCCGTGCAGGTAGACAATCGGGATGCCCTCCTTGTTGCCGTATTCGGCATATTGGAGCACGTAGCTATCGACCTTAAGCTCGCCGCGGTTGAACGGTTCGCTGGCGGGGTAAAGGATACTGTCCTTTTCGGCATCTGGCATGTCTGGGCACTCCATCGACACTAAGCAGCAGCGCCGCGTTCATTGTGTATCATACATTTCACACAAAAGCAATGAGCGCCAGGCGTCACTTCAAGGGCTCTTGAGAAGCTCACATCAGCTATTATGATACGTTACGATTATAACTACTAAGATGATGTAACAATAGTTTCATTTTGTGCAGAGCGGTCACTGGTCCTGGCTGAAGTCTGTGGACTCTTTTTTGTGGAGAGAGCTGGCCGCTGATCTCCGTGGGACCTGCGATGGTGGAAGATTGGTTTTTCCTGTGAAGCATCCAACGCGTCCAGATCCTTCGCCTAAGAGTTCATCAGCCACCAGTCAGTCGAATTTAATCCCGATGCAAGGAGTTCGCTCGTTTATGTCAATGTCTATACGAAAGAACGATTCTATTTTCACCTGCTGTCTTTATGAATCGAGCACCCCCTCGGCTGCCGCATGGAAACCGTCGCGAGCGCTTGCCTCACTACTGCCGGTGCTTCTTCTAGCTGCCGCCACTATGTCAGCTCAGCAGCATCGCATCCAACTCGAAGACCTGGCGAATATCGTGACCGTTTCCGATCCGCAGATCTCGCCAGACGGTAAGTCGATCGTCTGCGTAGTGTCGCGGCAGAATTTTGACGAGTACCGCCACGACAACGAACTGGTGTTGGTCGACGTGGCGACCGCTGCCCAGAGAGTGCTCACCTTCGATCGCAAGAAAGTGGGGTCTCCGCGCTGGTCCCCGATCGGCGACAGGCTGGCATTCGTTGCGGTCGTGCCGTACGCCAAGGACAAAGGAGACGACACCCCAAAAAAGAAGAAAGAGGGGCCCCAGGTTTTCGTCATGCCGATGAGCGGTGGCGACGCGAAGAGAGTCACCAATGCGCCCAACGGGGTTGAGCAGTTCGCCTGGCGACCGAACGGAAAGGACATCGCTTACGTCACCAGTGACGACCCAACCAACCAGAAAGAAATTGAGAAACACAACGACTCGTTCGAGGTAGGGGACAATGATTACCTGGCGACTGCGGCACCGACCTCTTCTCATATTTGGTTGGTGAGCGCCGGCGGCGGCGAAGCGAAGAGACTGACCGCTGGGTCGTGGACCCTTCCCACGAGTGCGCCGCCGGGTCCTCCGGCCTCGCCTATTTCGTGGGCGCCGGACGGCAAGTCGCTGGTGTTTACCCGTCAGGGCCAACCGCATCGCGGGAACGCCGACCTGTCCACCTTGCAAATCCTGAACGTCGAGACCGGCGAGATCCGCAAGCTCACCAACCGTGAGAAATTCGAAAGCTTCGGCCTGTTTTCGCCCGATGGCTCGCGTCTGGCGTACTGGTACCCTCGCGATGGCGATCCCAATAACGGCAACGAGATCTTTGTGACTTCCGTTGCTGGCGGCGACGGCGTCGATCTCACCCGCGAGATCGACCACGACCTGCAACGCGCCATTTGGATGCCTGACGGCCAGTCTTTGTTGGTCGCCGGGCACGATGGCACCCGGGTTTCCATGTGGTTGAAGCCGTTCCAAGACAAGGCCCGCGAACTCTCGCTCGGAGATGTAAATCCCGCATGGTCGTATTGGGTCGACGTATCCGTTGGGCCAAAGGGTGAAGTCGCATTCACCGGCAGCACGGCGTCGCATCCTTCCGAGCTTTATTACATGCCATCTCCCACTGACGCACCAAAGCGGCTGACGAATTTCAACCAGCCGATAGCCGGGTTGCAACTTGGGAAAATGGAACGTTTCGAGTGGCAGGGTCCGGACGGCTTTCGCGAGGACGGCGTTCTCGTCTACCCACCCGATTTCAGGAAAGACAAGAAATACCCACTCGTCCTGTTCATTCACGGCGGCCCCCAAAATGCTTCGACAACCGTTTTCGGTGGACTGGCCCATCTGATGGCAGCGCGAGACTATGTCGTCTTCGAGCCCAACTACCGCGGCAGCGATAACCTGGGCAATACCTATCAGCATGCCATCTACAACGACGCGGGCGACGGTCCGGCGCGGGACGTAATGACTGGTGTAGAAGCTATCAAGAAGCTCGGTTTTGTCGACGAGTCGAAGATTGCGGTTACGGGATGGTCGTATGGCGGCTACATGACCAGCTGGCTCATCGGCCATTACCATATCTGGAAGACGGCGGTAGCGGGAGCCTCGGTCACCGACTTAAACGAAGAGTACAATCTCTCCGATGACAATGTGACTCGGCGCTACAGCTTCAAAGGGTCCCCCTGGGTGGACAACAACATGAAGGATTACCTCGCGCAGTCGCCGATTGCGTACGCGTCACAAATCAAGACGCCGACGCTGATCCTCAGCGATACCGGAGACGCACGCGTTCCCATCACCCAGTCGTACCAGCTCTACCATGCCATCAAGGACAATGGAGTGACCGTGAAGTTCGTAGCCTACCCGGTTCCCGGACACTTTCCCGGAGACCCCGTGCGTGCGCGGGATGTTTACAACCGCTGGCTCGGTTGGCTCGATCAATACCTGAAGTAGCCGAGCCTGGCGGCGGTCAGACGCGTGTGTGGTTCGCCAGAAAGGTTTGAGCGCGGATTGGTGGCTTGAACGGCTGACTGGGACTCCGCGTCAATCCGGTGCTCAGAAAACACGCCGCGTCGCTCATTAACTGAATCTCGTCGTGTCGAGAGGAACCGGGCTTCTTGGATTGATCGGTCGCCAATCGCGGCAAAATACGCCTGTCGTCGACAGTCGGCGGAAC